>Ga0056112_1000277_pt1 | contig 15700 bp, 10 predicted proteins | sample WorMetilvaeELBA1_FD_55104 | JGI IMG/M metagenome (GOLD analysis project Ga0056112, IMG submission 55104) | Marine gutless worms symbiont microbial communities from Max Planck institute for Marine Microbiology, Germany - Olavius ilvae ELBA.1 ... | reverse complement strand
TCGTCCTCGTCGTCGTACTCGTCCTCGTCCTCGATACTAACGGCGGCCCAAAAACTTCGAGGACGAGGACGAGCACGAGTACGAGTACGAAACCCAAAATGTGCTTATGAGAAAATACGTGGGCTCGGCACAGTTTCATATTTTATCAGACTGGCCGTCTTTTTTGGCCAGAGGCAGCGCTCTTATGAAACTTCTTAGGAATGGATTCGATTTTAACTATTTTTATTTAGACAGGATTTACAGGATTATCAGGATTTTTTCGCCTGCGGCGAGGGGCCTTTCGGCCGAAGGCCGTATTATCCTGACGATCCTGTTGATCCTGTCCAATTATTTTTTTAAAAATAGGAATCCATTCCTCTCTTTCTTTCAAATTCTAGAGTTTTTTATTTGATCAGACTGGTCGTTTTCCAGGACAGCGGCAGCGCTCGTGTGAAACTACATAAAATTCAAAAGCGAACCGCAGAATATCGAACAAGAAATATCGAATGATGAAGTGTGGAATCGCTGCTCTCTGACTATTTAAGATAAATTTAAATCGATAGAATACCGTCCTTCGACATTCATGATTCCTTGTTCGATATTCGATATTCGCTTTTTCAAAGTTTCTTTTCCGATTTGACCGGCCGCTTGTTTGCCGGCGGCTTGGCTGACATCTGAAACCTGAACTCTGCTGTTAAAAGTCGCCATATTCATCACCCCTCCAGGTTGAAATCAATGCCGGGTCATCTGGGCTCAGATTCTTCAGTCCAACACATACCGGGGATAGGTGGTTTTGGCTTTATGGGCAACGGCCAAGTCTATTCCAACGGTCAGAAACGGCCGATCCGCTGAGGTAACGCCCAGCACGCCGCCTTCCTCCGGGTCGATGACCCACCCGGTGCCACCGAACTCCGATCCCTCGATATTGGGACCACTGAAATTAGATGACAAACAGAAGGCACCGGATATTACCGCCGCCGTGCGGCCGCCGGCCAGCCATTTGTCGGCCGAACTTTTGGGTGTGGCCCGGGGACATACCAGCACGTCGATGCCCTGCCGCAAGTATTCGCGCGCATGGGCTGCAAACCACAGTTCGGTGCAAATAAGGAATCCGAATTTTATTCCATCAAGTTGAATGACGGTGAAATGTTGATCACCCCGATCATACCAGGATGCTTCCCAATACCCTTTTTCATCAGGCAGATAGTATTTGGCGTGGACCGGAGTATAGCCGGAATCTGCATGCCAGATATATCCCTGATTCAGACGTTTTTCATTTTGAATCACCGGTCGCGTGCCGATTACGATACGAGTATTTAACTCCGACAGTCGGCTCAACCAATCGTCGTGAGCGTCAACGGCCGCCTGCCAATGCTCAGGATTAACCTGATCGGTTCCGGCCAGCCACGGGTGAAACGTCATTTCCGGCAGCAGGACCAGATCGCTTTGTTTGAAGGCCACGTGCTCGATCAGGGCCTGCCAGTCCCGGTCCAGGCCGTTCGGGCCGTTGCGAAGTTCACATACGGTTACTTTCATTCAGGGCTCCTCATCCGGGCTGTCGTCCTCATCTTCGACCGGACACACACTCGTCCAATCGCTGACCGGGATGCTGCCTTCCCGGCGATCACCTTTGCTGCGCCGTTCCTTATTTTTTCTCCGTTCGGTCCCGTCTTCCTGAAAATAATCCAAATCGTAGCCAATCCGTCGATCTTCGCCGGACCGGCGGTCGACGTAAGGATCTTTTTTCCGTTTCTTCTTCATTGAGGTCTCCCCAGATATCTTTTTCCTTTAATCCTATCACATGTTTGTTTATCCGTCTAAAATATTATGCCAATTATCATTTTTCAAAATCGCCATAATCTGGTATGTTTCCACGTTTGATTCCAGACTTTCAACTATGCGGCAACCCTTTGCCTCGGGACTGCCTTCCGGAGAAATTATGCCCCCTGACCCTTATAAAACATTGTTGGAACGCTTGAGTTCAAAAATTCCTCAAGAAAGGCTCATCACCGACCCCCTGCGAACCCTGGCCTACGGCACGGATGCCAGCTTCTATCGACTGGTTCCAAAACTGATCGTTAAGGTCGAGGATGAAAATGATATCCTGGCGGTGATAAAAGCCTGCCGCGAACTCGACATCGCCGTCACTTACCGGGCGGCCGGTACCAGCCTGTCCGGGCAGGCGCTGAGCGCGTCGGTCCTGGTCGTTTTAGGCAATGAGGGTTGGCGCAATTACCAAATCAGCGCGGATCGCAGCGAGATCACGCTGGGAGCGGGCATCCTCGGCGCCGAAGCCAATGGCTACCTGGCTCCTTTCGGTAAAAAAATCGGACCGGATCCGGCCTCAATCAACTCCGCCAAAATCGGCGGCATCGTTTCCAACAATGCCTGCGGCATGGCCAGCGGCATCACGGGCAACAGTATGGGCACCGTCAGCGGCATGCGCATTATATTTTCTGACGGCACGGTTCTGGATACGCGCCGTGAAGACAGCCGCCGGGCTTTTATGGCCCAAAAAAAAGATATGCTCGACCGGATTTCCGCGCTCTCAGAGTCACTTAAAAACGATCCGGCGATCGTCGAGCGCATCCGTCGCAAATACGAGATCAAAAATACCACCGGCTACAGTGTCAGCGCCCTGGTAAATTTTGATGATCCCCTCGACATCATTGAACATTTGATGATCGGATCGGAAGGGACCCTGGGATTCATCTCGGAAGTTACCTTCCGCACCCTGGATGAGCCCGGCCGCAAAGCGACCGGCCTGATGCTTTTTCCCGATATTGCCCGGGCCTGTGAGGCGGTGCTGCTCTTAAAAGAATGCCGGGTGAGTGCGGCGGAATTGATGGATCGGGTATCGTTGCGGTCGGTGGAAGACAAGGCCGGCATGCCGCCGTACATCAAAGATCTGTCCGACTCGGTCACGGCCCTGCTGGTTGAAACCGCCGCCGATGATGCGGCCGGACTGCAGCGGCAGGTTGATGAAATCAGCGCCAAATTTGCCGATTTTCCCATGGAACGCGAATTTTCCTTTACGACGGTGCCGGAGGAGCAGGCGGCCTTGTGGGACATCCGCAAAGGCTTGTTCCCGTCGGTGTGTTTTGCCCGCAAGAAAGGGACCACGGTTATTATCGAGGATATCGCGGTACCCATCGACAGTCTGCGCGACTGCCTGCTCGATTTGCAGGATCTGTTTCAACAATATGCCTACCGAAATACCATTATCTGGGGACACGTATTCGACGGCAATGTCCATTTCGTTCTCACGCCGGATTTGTCGGACGCTGCGGAAATTGATAAATACAAGGCGTTCATGGATGACCTGGCAACGCTGGTGGTAGATAAATACGACGGTTCCCTGAAGGCCGAGCACGGCACCGGGCGGAACATGGCCCCCTTCGTCAAGCGCGAATGGGGCGATCGAATATACGGGGCCATGCAGGAAATCAAGTCCATTTTCGATCCCGACCACATGCTCAATCCCGGGGTGATCATCAACGATGATCCCGATGCGCACGCTAAACATATCAAGCCCATGACCCCGGCCCACGATCTGGTGGACACCTGCACCGAGTGCGGATTCTGCGAGCGCAACTGCATGTCCCATGGGTTCACGTTGTCCGCCCGCCAGCGCATCGTCATCTACCGCGAAGTGACCCGCCTGGCGGCGAGCGGCGAAAACCCCGGCCGGTTCGAGGAACTCAAAAAACAGTACCAATGGTACGGCGATCAGACCTGTGCCACCGACGGCCTGTGTGCGCTGACCTGCCCGGTGGAGATCGACACCGGCAAACTCATCAAAGTCCTGCGACATGATCAATTGTCAGTGGCCGCCCGTTGGACCGCGGACCTGGTTGGCAAACGCATGAATGCGGTTACGGCCTTTGCCCGCTTCGGGCTCAATTCGCTCGACCGGATGCACGGCCTACTGGGAACACGTCTGATGACGTCCTTTACCGGCGGATTGCGTTCCCTGTCCGGTGACCGGCTGCCGCAGTGGGCCCCGGCTATGCCCAAAGGCGGTACCGCCTCCGCCTGGCATGCCTATGGTTCGCACCAGGCGGACCCGGTGGTTTATTTTCCGGCCTGCATCAACCGCGCGATGGGGCCGGCCCGTTGGTCACAGAAACAGTCCCTGACCCGGGTCACCGAGTCTTTGCTCAAAAAAGCAGGCTACAGCATCCTGTATCCGTCGGACACGGATAAGCTGTGCTGCGGGATGCCTTTTGCCAGCAAGGGTGTTACCCGGGCCGCCGAAGCCAAGGCCCGTGAGCTGGGCGATGCATTGCTAAGGGTGTCCGACAACGGGCGAATCCCTATCCTGTGCGACATGAGTCCCTGCCTGCACCACATGCGGGAGACCCTGGATTCACGCCTGCAGCTGTTTGAACCCATCAAGTTTACACTCAAATTTCTGGCAGACCGCCTCGAATTTCGGAAAGTTACGGAAACCGTTGCGATTCACACGGTGTGCAGCGCCAAAAAAATGGGGCTGGAGGCCGATTTCAAGCGTCTGGCAGAAATGTGCGCCGACAAGGTGGTGACGCCGGACATTATCTGCTGCGGGTTTGCCGGCGACCGGGGTTTTACGGTGCCGGAGCTGAATGAATTCGGCTTGAGGCGTCTTCAATCCCAGCTTGCGCCGGACGTACGGGTAGGCTACTCAACCAGCCGCACCTGCGAAATCGGCTTGACCAGCCACAGCGGAATCGACTACCAGTCCATATTGTACCTGGTCGATCGCTGTACGCGGGCGTTTGATTAGTTGATTGGTCTTTAAAAGACGAACATCCAACATCGAACGTTCAACGTCCAACATTGAATGGAAAAAGATGAAGAATCAAATATATGACTTGGAAGAAAGGCTGCTTGAGTACTCGGTGCGGATAATAAAAATCGTTGAACAGCTTCCGAATACCAGAGTAGGCAATCATGTTGCGGGTCAATTGTTGAAATCTGGAACGTCGCCTTATCCGAATCATGGTGAAGCGCAAGCAGCGGAGTCCACAAAGGACTTTATTCATAAGCTTCGTATAGCATTAAAGGAACTTAGGGAGACCAAAAGATGGCTAAAACTTATTCAGCGTGTACCTCTAATAAAAAAACCTGAGCTGTTAAACGAAATATTGCAGGAAACAGAAGAGTTGATTAAAATATTTGTTACAAGTATAAGAACTGCAGGAAAGAAACGTAAATAGGCGTTAATTGTTTGGCATCCGTTGGTGTTTCCTTCGATGTTGGACGTTGAACGTTCGATGTTCGATGTTCAGACCGCCCTCTGTTCGAAGTTCTAAGTTGAACTCGATCTCTGTTCTACTTTCATCTACCAAACCAACCTATCGCATACAGCTATGAAACGGACTCCAGGGTTTGCATAGCGTTGCCGTTTGACAATAAGTCTTTCAACCTTATTTTCCAATTTAGATATGCTCTCATAAATAATTCAAGCATTTATAAGTTCGTGGGTTGCCGTCCCGAAACATCTTTGTTCATAAGCAGTCACCAGTCCAACGGCCACGGTTCTCAGCCGGTTAGATCGAAAATTCCCTGTACAGCTCTATCAACGCTCAATTTCATCAGTGCTTATGAATCTATCTTTTTTTTGGACCTTGAAAGGAGGTCGCAATGAAATTTATAGATTACTTCAAAGTCGGTTTTGCCACCACCTACAACATCATTCTCAACGCCCTGAGCCTGGGACGCTATCTCTGGCTGGAAGGCCGGGTTCGCAATGATGTCTTCCGAAACTGGGCCGGGCGTTTTCGCTACCGGCCCCATCAATTTGTCCAGCCCAACACCGAGCAGGAGATCATCGATCTCGTAAAAAATTCTCAAAGTGTGCGGGTGTTCGGTTCGGGGCACTCGTTTAACGGCGGCGTGCTGGTGGATGAAACCCTGATCTCGCTCGACAACTACAGCGGCGTGATCCGGCATGATTTAGAGAAAAACCAGCTGACGGTCAAAGCCGGCACCCGGGTCAGAGATGTCATCCGGGAAATGCGGGAGATGGGCCTGGCCTTTGCCGCCCAGCCCTCCCACGATGCCCAGAGCATAGCGGGCATTTTGTCCACCGACGTCCATGGAACCGGCCGGGACTGGGGTTTTGTGAGTGAATCTGTCCTAAAGCTCAAGCTGATCGACGGCCGCGGCGAAGTTCTGGAATGCGAGCCGGCGGACGATCTATTCAAAGCCGCCATTGGCGGCATCGGTGCCGTCGGCATCATCGTGGAAGTGGTGCTGCAGGGTGTGGAGCGGTTTAATGTCGAGCAGAAGGTCGAGATTTCGGATCTTGCTTACGTGGCCAACAACCTGGAGCGGCTGCTGGATGAAAATGAGCACTTCAGTCTGTACCTGTTTCCGTTTACCGAAAAATGCCAGATCAACATCTGGAATCGCTCGCAGCAGGAAAAATCGACCCTGGGGACGGTGCGGGAGTTTTTGTCCATATCACTCGACGCACTGCTGGCAGCCTGGGTCGGCAATTTTATCGCCTACACCGGTCTGTTGCCGGCAGCCTCCTCCCTGGCGCATGGTTTCAAAAAAGGAACCAACCTGGTGCTGGAAAGCAGCGAAGCCTATAACCGCACCATCTACCACCTGCACCAGGAACTCGAATTTACCGTTCCCTTCGAGAACACGTTCGAGACGACCCGGCGCTTCATCGAGCTCTATGAGGAAATGTACGCCAGCGGGTTGCCTTACACGATCTTCGAAGTCCGCTTCACACCGAGTGGCCATGACCGGACCCTGATCGGAGCCGGGCGTGAACGCCGCAGCACCTGGATCGATCTGGTTTGCAATGACTCAGACGGTTTCGAGAGCTACTATGCCGCAGCCGAAGAACTGATTAAAAATATCGGGGCCCGCCCCCATCTTGGCAAGTACTGCGAAAACCTTGATAGCCATTATTTAAAGCGGCTGCACGGGGTAAATTTTGAAAAATTCCGGCAACTGGTGGCCCAGCATGATCCCCAGGACAAGTTTGCCAACGATTTTACGCGTCGGCTTTTTGCCGAAGAGGCCAAGCCGGCCGATGTGAAAGGTGTGGAACAGGCGGCGTGAAAGATGGTGTTCGAATCTTTAAGGTTACAGATCCAAATCAGGGTACAGTTTCTTCGCACATTCAGGACATACACTATGGCTAAACTGAGCATCTGAATGCTTTTGAATATAACCTTCAACCTGATTCCAATAGCCTTTGTCGTCACGAATTTTTTTACAAGCGGCGCAGATGGGCAAAAAACCACTCAGGGTTTTGACTTCAGCAAGCGCGCTGCTAAGTTCGTCATTCCGCACCTTTAAAATTCTGTTCGTATCCGCTTTCTTTTTTCATATATTGAAGGCCCATTAATCTGGTTCAGCGCAGCCTCTTCTATCGGCAAATTAGTATCCAAAGTAATTTCCTCTAAATTCGAATATCTTTTTTACCAGACGAAACCTGATTGCGTCATTATAAATCGATCCAGATTCATCGAGGAATTTTTAGCGAGCAGAACGGTGTAAAAAGGATCGATCCTGTAGCCGGAAGTTAGCGCCCAGCTTACCGCACGCTTGGCCACTGCAGGAATCATCAGCGATAACGATTCCGGTTCAGCTTGATGGGCACTGGACTCGATCTGATAGAGCAGTGTCGGCAGGTCTTCAGGATCCAGTGCCGCGGCTGGACCTGCCGAATTTCCGGCACAACCAAAAGCATAGGCAGCTAGGCGACCGCTGCGACGGAACAGGAATGTGGGTTGATTGTTCATGAAGAACTCAAGATCGATCAACCGGCGATAGCCAAGTACTTGAGCATCGATCGCGGAGATGCTCTCAAGGGTTTTTGATGAGGCCTCCGCTCGTTCTATCTCAAGGTCGCTATTGAACTCTCGAATTTGTGGTTCTCCGTAGAAGATGAACGCCATTCCCTGGAAGCTAACGTTATAGCGAAGGTATAAGGAAAGGGCCCGAGGATTGGCTGTGGCCACAATGGACCGCTGCCGGCCACGATCCAACGGAAATGCCAAATTCAGCAATGCGCGTCCGACACCGCCTCCCTGAACAGCAGTTCTGACGAAGAAATGCGTAAGCTGCAGATGACGATCCCTTTCAACCGAACGTGCCCACCCAACTATACCCTGGGTTTCATCTTCTGCAACCCAATCCTCGCTGGCGGTCTGCTCCAGGTGAATGTATAAACTTTTCTGTTGACGAAAAATTTCATCGATCTCATTTGCATCATCGATATCCACCATGCCAAACTGCAACATATAGTCCCAAAGGGTCTCGCGAAACAAACGGTAGATCGGTTTTCGATCCTGAGAATCAAACTTTCGGTATTTTAATGGCATCGATATTTTTTAGGATTTTTTGGGCAGTTTGGTTAAAGTGGATTGAAATGACAATTGAAATTAAATTAAGAATAGGCATCAGAAAATCAAGGATGTCTAACATCAACAGTCTTCGGTCAACTATTCGAGAAAGCCGGTGAGTTCCATCCAGGCCGTCTTCTTGCCGTCTCTGAATTGAGTCGGGGTTTTGTTGACATCGAGTGCCTTGAGCTGGTGGGGAGTGAATTTATCCAAAATATAAAATCAGACGGCCATATCAAATTGATCTGCAGTGTTTGACATCTTCTAAAAAATTATAGGTGTCAAAACTTGTCCGGCTTTTGCCCGAGTTGAAAATTGGCAGCGGTACCTCTAATTTCAAAAGATGGCACCAATAGCATCAACCATTAAGACCAGATAAATAGCGATTACTTTCTCTTAAACGATAGAAAAAAAATTTGGGCAACAGCAACAGACTGGTGAAAAAACTGAACAATATGTGTGAGGTACAGTGTTATTCACTCTTCAAAGTTTGACCTTCCAGCTTATTTTAAATTGGATTTCTTAAGATTACTCGTAACTTGCCTTTATATGAAACCCGACCGAATTGCATATATGTTCTGTATATCTCACGGGTTGCTGTGCCTTAAACATCGGAAGTAGAAGGTAGCACCTTCGGCGACAAAATATTCTGTAATGATGCTCTCTCGAAATTTTTAAAGTGCCAAAATTTTTAGTCTTAGGGTGGACTGTACCCACCAGGCATTGCGGAATACATCAGTCGACGGTGGGCAGAGCCCACCCTACAACAAACTTGCAGGAATCAAGAACAGGTGCACTCCACTGACAACACTCTAATTTCGTTTATCCTTATAAACTTGTGCGCTCATTTCGATTTTTCCTTCCTCGAAGATAGATATGAGTTTTGATTCGATTCTATTTAATAGCCGCCCTCTCGCTTCAGGCTACGCTCTGCGAGCTTCGACCCGACAAGTCGCTCGTTCGACTGACGCAGACAACATCCGGCCGACGTGGCCGGCTAATCTTTCTGTTGCCCTTCGGGCAAATCGAAAGCCACTCATTTATTTCAGCTTTACTCCGTCCTTGCTCACTGGGTCGTAGCCACGCTACGAAAGTGACGAAACCTGGTCGGACGGTTTCAATGTCTGCGGCTGTCTGCGTTTGTCTGCGGCTAATTTATCAAATATTCTATCGCAAATCATGGATTGCTATTATATTCATTCCAACTTTTTCAGAGATGATCGAAAGTTATAGATCATGAGCTTTTAAAAGCAACTTATGCAGTTGAATCGCGTTTGAGAATTATCTTGGGTTCAGAGTGATATTGAGATATGGACCAGCAGCTCGATTCAGGTTAGTTTCGTCAATTTGAAACCGGTCAGCAGGAGAAGTAATTTTTCTCTATTTGAAATCGCGGTGATTGTCAAGATGATACCGGCAGGTGCCGGTTTTTAAAACCGGATTATACTGAAAGTTCAACCGAAATATTTAAATTTTTATAGATTTTGGAGTATTGGAGTGCTGGAGTGTCGGAGTGTTGGCTGGAGGTTTGATGTCTTTTCTAGTACCCCGGTACATCAGCGCTCCAATGTTTAAATATTGAGACTTTTCAAATACCTTTTGCAAACGAAACACTGCCTTTTTATTTTTAGCCGAATTTTAAATTATTCAAACCGGTTATCTAAAAAGAGCCAGCTATGATGGATATTGGGGCGGCTTGTGCTTGTATCCCGCTGTTTTTCAAGCGGGGCAGCCGCGACCATTTTATCTCGCGGCTAAAAGCCGCTCCCACCGCGCCCCCGACAGAGCCTTTCATCGTAACTTGAGCTTTATAGACATACTTGTTATACGAGTCAAAATTGGTGATGATGCGATTGATAGCCGGAATACGGGAGAACGCGGCGTCGGGCTTGACAAGCATTTCATTTTTTGCCATATCGGATGGGTAGTGGACTGGTTGATTGAATTCAGCGGATTGTAATCGTAGTCAGAAGTTTCCTGAAGTTTAATAGTGACGAACCTCTTGAAAATTTTGGGAGATTGCCCATGTCTGCTTATCCTCACATCCTCGGTATTGATGTCGGCTCCGTAGCCGTTGCTGTGGTTGCCTTAAATTCCAAAAACGAAATCGTCCGGCATGCCTATGAATTTCATCACGGGCACACAGCGCAAACACTCAGGGATATCTTAAACCGGTTCGACCTTAAGGCGGTCGGAGCGGTTGCGGCTACGACCGGGACACCGCCCATCCTGCATGCCACCCAGCGCTATGACAACCGGGTAGCCGTCATGAAGGCCGCCCACTTCCAGCATGACAGAATCGGCTCCATTCTGGTGGTCGGAGGCGAAAAGTTCGGCTTGATCCGATTCGATGAACGCGGCAACTATCTGGGCTTTAAATCCAACACCGGATGTGCGGCCGGAACCGGCAGTTTCCTGGATCAGCAGGCCCGGCGCCTGAATTTAAAAGATTCGGCCGAACTCAGCCGCATTGCCCTCAGCAACAACGCACCTATCCCCAAAATTGCATCCCGCTGTGCCGTGTTCGCGAAAACCGACCTGGTCCACGCCCAGCAGGAAGGCTGCAGCCTGGCGCAAATATGTGATGGACTCTGCCTGGGCCTGGCGCGCAACATCTTCGATACCCTCTTTACCGCCAATCAATTTCTCGGCCCCATCCTTTTTACGGGGGGTGTTTCCCGCAACCGGGCCGTGGTCAACCACCTGCAATCCCTGATCGGCGAAGAAATCATTACGGAAGGAACGCTCCTGCATGGTGCCTGCGGGGCCGCCTTGAATTCGGCTGAAGCGGGTCCCGCGCCGGGTCCACTGGGGTTTGAGTCAGCCGATGATCTTCTCATTACCTCCAAGTCCGGACGATCCTACTACTATGACCCACTGGAATTGACGCTTTCCGATTTTCCTAAATTCGAAGGCCGGGAATCATACCATTACCGGTCCGGCGAAGGCCGACCGTCGGTCGACTTGGAAGTCGACATTTATCAGGACCTGAAGCATTGCCGACAGTTGGCAGCCTACCTGGGCATCGACGTCGGATCGACCAGCACCAAGGCGGTGCTCATCGACCACAGCAAAGCGGTCGTGGCTGGTTTTTATACCCGTACGGCCGGCAAACCGGTGGCGGCCGTGCAGGGGCTTTTGGCGGCTATCGACGATATGATGCTGAAACAGGCGGTTGAGTTGAAAATCAGCGGGACCGGGACGACCGGTGCCGGCCGTAAATTTATCGGCAAAATTATCGGCGCCGATATGGCCATCGATGAAATAACGACCCATGCCCGGGCGGCGGTTGAATTAGACCCCCGGGTGGATACCATCATCGAGATTGGCGGACAGGATGCCAAATTCACCACCCTGCAAAACGGTCGCGTCACTTTTTCGGTCATGAACAATGTCTGTGCGGCCGGCACCGGAAGTTTTATCGAAGAGCAGGCCCAGAAGCTCAACTGCCCCCTGTCGCAATATTCCAGGCGGGCGGCTCACCGCCAATCGCCGCTGGCCAGCGACCGCTGCACGGTGTTCATGGAACGGGACCTGAACCATTTTCTCTCGGCCGGCTACCCGGTGGATGACCTGCTGGCTGCCGTCCTGCATTCCGTGCGGGAGAATTATCTGACAAAAGTTGCCGATGAAAAAAACATCGGCAACGTCATCTTCTTTCAAGGTGCCACCGCCAAGAACAAGGCACTGGTGGCGGCATTTGAAAACAGACTCGGCAAACCGATCCGGGTATCGCGTTACTGTCACCTGACCGGGGCTCTGGGGGCGGCCTTGATGCTGTCTGACCGGGCCGTCGCCACCACCGCTTTCCGCGGCCTGAGCCTGTATAAAAAACATATCCCACTGCACAATGAAACCTGTGAACTGTGCACCAATCACTGCAAGCTGACCGTGGCGGAGATCGACGGTACGCGGGAGGCCTATGGGTTTTTGTGTGGCCGGGATTACGACACCAGACATTTTGTAAACAATAACCGATCAGGTTTCGATCTGCTCAAGGAGCGCGCCCGGGCATACGCGGTTAAAGGCCCAAGTGAATGTCGCGAAGATTTTACGATCGGTCTGCCGGCCGCCTTGTACCTGCTGGAAGACCTGTCGTTCTGGCAGTGCTTTTTTAATGACCTTGGGATTAAAACCGTTACCAGCAAAGGCCGGGGCGACAGCCTCAAGGACGGCAAACGCCTGGCCGGAGCCGAGTTTTGCGCACCGATGACAGCCCTGTACGGTCATGTCAACGATCTGGTGGAACGGTCGGACTATGTGTTTTTACCGCACTACCTCGATAAAAAAGGCCGCAGCAAAGGGCCGCGGCGCCAGTATTGCTATTATTCCCAGTTTGCTCCCGGTCTGGTGGCCCCGGCTGTCGGCGGACAGAATCGCCAAAAATTTTTAATGCCGGTGGTGCATTACCTTTACAACACCTTTCACACCAAAGCCCAGTTGTATCGGATGCTGCGGGGCATCTGCCGCCATCGCATCAGCTATTTCGAAGTCTCATCAGCTTATGACGGGGCAACCGAGTTTATGAAAACCGGTCGGGCGCGCTGGCAGGCCGTTTATCAAAAGCACTGCGGAAGCGACAAAGGCCCGCACGTGGTGCTGCTGGGCCGGCCTTATAACGTGCTGAGCGATGCCATGCACAAGGGGATTCCAAACATTCTGGCTTCTTTGGGCATCAAAACTTTTTTTCAGGATATGTTGTCCTATTCACGGGAAGATGTAAAGACCATTCAACCGCTGCTCGATGAACTGCACTGGCATTTTGCGGCTAAAATCCTGGAGGCGACCGAAGTCATCGCGAAATCCCCGGGTGCCTATCCGATTTTGATGACTGCCTTTAAATGTTCGCCGGACTCCTTTGTGATCGATTACTTTAAAAAAATCATGGATTCCCATGATAAGCCGTATTTGATCTTGCAACTCGATGACCACGACTCAACGGGCGGCTACGAGACCCGGATCGAAGCCGCTGTGCGTTCATTCCAAAATCACCACACACTCGCGGAAAAGCAGACGGCCGGCACTGAAATGCCCCCGGTGGTGGCTTCAAAATCCCGGCACCTGCTGAGCCGCACCCTGATCCTGCCCAACTGGGACCCGATCAGCTGCGGCCTGATCGCTGCCAATCTCAACCGGGCGGGTATCGATGCGCGCTGCCTGGAAGAGACACCTTCCAGCATCCGGCGGGGATTGCGGTTTAACGGCGGGCAATGCATTCCGATCAACATCATCGCCCAGGAGTTTGTTGACTATCTGCAAACCCACGATCTTGACCCGGCCCGAAGCGCATTATGGATGCCCGTGGGGGAGATCGCCTGCAACCTCAAGCTCTATCCGCACTATATCAAATATATTCTGGCGTCATACGGTAACGGCTTTGAACAGGCAGACGTGTATCTGGGCGCATTGTCCATGCTCGACATCGCTGTGACCCTGCCGGTCAACAACTATTTCGCCTATATGTTCGGCGGAATGATCCGCAAGATCGGGTGCAAAATCAGACCTGCTGAGCGCCGGCAAGGCGACACCGACCGGGTAATTGCTGCGGGAGTGGAGATTTTGCGGGAGGCTTTTTCAGGGCAGCGCTCCAAAGCGACGGCGGTTGACGAGGTGATTGCCGGGTTTGAAGCCATCGATACCCGCGACCCGGCCCGGCTGCCGCCGCGGCCGAAAGTGGCGATTATCGGAGACCTATATACCCGTGACAATGCCGTGATCAACCAGGATCTGATCCACTATATCGAGGCTAACGGAGGCGAGGTGATCACCACTCCATACAGCGAATATCTGAAGATGATTTCGCGGCCCTATCTCAGAAAGTGGCTGATCGAAGGACATTATTTAGCCGCTATTTCTTCCCAGGCCCTGATGTCGACCCTGAAGCGCAAGGAGAAAAGCTATTACGTTCAGTTTAACCGCATTTTAAATGAACCGGAGCCGGACTATGATGAACCGGCCAAAGATATTCTGGCGCGCTACAATGTCCAGCTTGAAAATACCGGTGAATCTCTGGACAATATTTTAAAAATTCACTACATCAAGAAACACTATCCGGATGTTGCCCTGTTTGTTCAGGCCTCTCCGGCCTTCTGCTGCCCGGCCCTGGTGACCGAAGCCATGGCCCAGGAGATAGAGCGTATTTCCAATACCCCGGTGGTCTCCATCACCTATGACGGCACCGGCGGCAATCAAAACGATGTGATCATTCCGTACCTCAAGTACCCGCGGCGAGAGAGCCGGTTAGATAATGCTAAAGTAGGCAGCGGTCGGCAGCGGATGGGGTCGTGAAAATTCGGCACGACTGCCGTTCAACCACACCGATAGGACGGCTTCCGGGTCCGGCTGTCCCATCCCCACGTTTTTTCTTTGGAAAGTCATCGCTCATTGCCAGATCGCTGAAACGGGTGCGGCATACAGTCGGTCTCCAAACGGTATGATTTTGTCGTGATCGTATAACACAAGACCTATTGAGAACCTGCTTTTGCAGGCCGCTGCAAGCTTATGCAATCCTTTGAAGTCCGCTGTGGTGACGGTTGCCGAAGCTTTTACCTCAATGCCGACGATGAATCCGCTTCGATTCCGCACTATGATATCGACCTCATTTTTTTCCTTGTCGCGGTAATGTGAGAATTCCAGTCGGTCTCCACTCCAGTTTGCAAGTTTCAAGAGTTCGGTCAAAACAAATGTTTCAAGGATTGGTCCGAATAATTGACGATCGGTTTGCAGCTTTTCGATGGAAATGCCCTGAAGCGCTGCCAGCAGGCCGGTGTCAAGAAAATGTAGTTTGGGAGTTTTGGTAAGCCGCTTTAATTGATTGGAGTACCAGGGGTTCAATTTGTAGATCAAAAAAAGCTGTTCAAGGATGCCGAGATATTTTCGCGTTATGGTACAGGATCTCTTTTCGCGGCATCGAGCGTGGTTGCATTATCCAGGGTGAAAAAGGGCATATGTTTACCGGCAAAACGCTGAACAAGTGTCGTTTTTCCGGCCTGTCTCGGGCCGGTGAGCAGGACAACCCGCGTATCGCCAAGGGCTTCTTTAATTTGCTGTTCAACAAATCGTGGGTACATGTCGGTGATGCTCCGCCAGTTTTTTTTTAACCGATTGAAAGATGACTACCGTCTGATTGAAAATGAATAGGCGACTAATTGAAATTTATACGACGACCAATTGAAAGTCAAGCGCCGACTAATTGAATTTTTTTATTGAACAAACAAGAAAGAACAAGAAACTAATGAACATTCAACATCGAATAATGTATTCTGTCTATTTATAAAATAGACCGTTCGACACAAAAGCTCACGACAGGCAGAATACATTCCTTCGACATTCGACATTCATTATTCGATATTCGATATTCGCTTTTTCAA
>Ga0056112_1000257_pt1 | contig 16303 bp, 16 predicted proteins | sample WorMetilvaeELBA1_FD_55104 | JGI IMG/M metagenome (GOLD analysis project Ga0056112, IMG submission 55104) | Marine gutless worms symbiont microbial communities from Max Planck institute for Marine Microbiology, Germany - Olavius ilvae ELBA.1 ... | reverse complement strand
AGTAAAAAATGCATTAAACTGGAAAATCTTCGTTTTCCTTTTATGCGATATTAATCAGCAATATCAAAGAGTTCTGGATACCCGTTCGAACACTATTTAATCCTAAAAAAGGGTGTTTAAATCGTACTCGTACTCGAAACTGAATGCGGTCCAAAAGCCTCGAGGACGAGGACGAGCACGAGGACGAGGACGAAACGTCGGATGCGCTTATGTGATACCTCGCCGATTTGGCACAGTTTCTTTATTCGATTCGACCGGCCGCTTGTTTGCCGGCGGCTGGGCTGACACCTGAAACTATAGATAACTAAGACAGATAGCGTTGCTGAGTGTCTCTGACTTGGCCCGGAGAACCAGGTTTTCTGCGACAAAATAAAAAACCAGTTTCCATCTGCCGGTTCTATTGCCGGCGGATTGAGTGACGACGAAAAAAAGCTCCTGGATACTATCCTGGACAAAAACGAACCGGACCAATTCTGTTTGACAGTTTTCCCCAATTTTAGTTATACCTCCACTTGTTAATCTTCAGACTGCAATTCTAGTGGCAGAAAGGTGCGAATGATGGTTGCCAAGTCCGCAAAAAGCAATTCCGCGAGTAAACCGAGAATTTCCTCGAAAAAAAAGCGGGAATTAGACATCGCCAAGGAGGCACTGCGCGAAGTTGAAGAAAAATGTCAGGCCATTATCGACAACATTGAAGACGGCTATTACGAAGTGGATCTGGAAGGCCATTTTATCGATTTCAATGATGCCATGACCCGCATCGCGGGACGCTCCCGCCAGGAATTAATGGGCATGAATGCCCGCGAAATCATGGACAAATTCAACGGTGAGCAGGCGTTTAAGGTGTTTGAAAAAGTCTACTATACCGAGATGGCTGCCAAGGCCGTCGACTGGGAGTTGATCAGAAAAAGCGGCTCCAAACGCATCGTAGAGGTATCCGTGTCTCTAAAGAGAGACCAGGACTCCCGGCCCACGGGATTTTTGGGAATCGCACGCGATATCACGCATCGCCGTTTTATTGAGCAGGCTCTGAAAGAAAGTGAAGAAAAATACCGCACCATCATCGAAAATATTGAGGACGGATATTATGAGGTCGACCTCGCCGGCAACTTCACATTTTTCAATACGGCCCTGGAGAAGATTACCGGGTTCTCCCGCAATGAGCTGATGGGGATGAACAACCGTATAATCATGGATGAATACAATGCCGGCCTGGTTTATAAAGTTTTCCACAATGTCTATCAAACCGGCATGGCGACCAAAGCGGTCGATTGGGAACTGCGGACCAAAGACGGTTCCCGGCGTTTTGTCGAGGTGTCGGTGACATTGAAGAGAGACCTGAATTCCAAGCCGGTTGGATTTATGGGTATCGCCCGTGATATCACTGAGCGCAGGGAGCACATGGAAACCCTGGTCGCCAGAGAAAAGGAGCTGGAAATAAAAACCAAGGATCTCGAGGATCTCAACACGGCCTTAACCGTTCTGCTGGAACGACGGGAGCGGGATAAAATCGAACTTCAAGATACGGTAATCAGCAATGTCAACGATATTGTAATGCCTTATCTGGCAAGGGTTAAAAAAAAGGCGGCCGATAAAAAGCAAAAAGAGTATCTGGTTATACTCGAGCACAATCTAAATAACATCACCTCATCCTTTTATCGCAAGATATCAACAAAATACTCCAACCTCACCACGACTGAGGTCGAAGTGGCAAACCTGGTCAAACTCGGCAAAAGCATCAAAGAGATCGCAGATATGCTAAACGTATCCGGCAAGACCGTCGAAGTTCACCGCATGAATATTCGCAAAAAAGTCGGAATCGCCAATACCAAAACCAGCCTCAGAACCCACCTTCTGTCCCTCGGGTAACGCAATGGGAAATGACTATTGACAAATGAATAATTATGGAATGCTGTCTATTTCAAATTCATTACTCGAGTTCGTTTTTGATAAACCGATGTGACTGGTAATGTGCCCTTTTTTATTGATCCGGATCAACAAAAAAGATCGTTTAAGCTTAGGTCTCGCAATAATAGGGATAGAATACCCTCATTATTCATTTCTCAATATTCATTAGTCATCTGCTAAGTGGTTCCTTTAATATTCAATCTTCAATATTCATTATTCATTTTAACACCCCCTAGAGAAGCTAAGTGATAATTACGGGTTTTTGCGGGGTTGAACTTACCATCGTCATGGGGTTTAGTGTAAACTATCAGAGAATACTTCAGCGAGAATTGTAGGGCTAAGCCAATGTGTATTTTCGAACCCTGATATTGCAATTTTATGGTGGATAAATTTGCAGAAAGGCGGTGGCTATGGATTCTTTCAAGAAGCTGGCGGACTTAAACACCCTGCTCATTGACGATAATGCGGTAATCCGAAACACCCTGACAAGGGTTTATGCGTTTTTCAATTGCCCCATTAAAGCGGTCGCCACCGCCGAGGAAGGCCTGCGTGCCCTGCAAGGGGAATATTTTGATGTCATCATATGTGATTTCCATTTGCCCGGTATCAACGGCGTCGAATTTTTCAGGCAGATAACCGACTCACACCCTCAGGCCGTAAAAGTACTCATCTCCGGACATGGCAATGAAGAAACCATCGCCGGGGCAGTTGAGGCGGGTATACACGAATTCTTGAAAAAGCCTTTTTCGCTGGCAACCTTTATAGAGCGTTTGGCACCGCATGTTGATGAATACCTTGTCCGAAGCCTCCATCATCATCAACCGGTCCCCGGAAACAGTGTCGGAAGATGCAGCGACAGCTAAACTGACAATACGGATTTCAGATCGAGCAGCTGCTCGAGGTCTGTAATCACAGGCAGTGAAGTTCGAACATCCGGCCAATTTCGCTGCACACTGTGATGTTTGAGCCATATCGGGTGCAGACCGGCATTCTCAGACCCGCAAACATCGATGCGCCAGTCATCTCCCACGTATATCGCCTCATCGGGGGCGACGCCCAACTGCTCCAAACATCGGCGGAACGGATCGGGGTCGGGCTTGGGCGGTATTCCGCCTTCCCCGGCGACGATGATCGCGGCAAAATATTTTTCCAGCTCCGGATAGAGGCTGATGCGATGGGTCCCGGCGGTTTTCTGGCCCTGGGTGTTGGTGATTAAAGCCACCTGATAGCCATCATTCAGGCATTGGAGCACTTTTAGCGCCTCCGGGAACAATGACGTGTGAGACTTTACCATTTCCCAGTATTCGGTTTCCCATTGTTCAAGCATGGGCTCATCCGGTGTGCGACAATAGTAGTAATAAACTTCATGAAAGAGGAATTTGCGGGAAAAGTTGGACTGGCCATGAAGCTCCTTGCGCAGACGCCGGTAAATATTCATGAAATCTTCTCGTAGCGTGAGCCCCAGATCTGAAAATAGTTTGCCCTGGGCTTCTTTTTCAGCCGCCCGAAATCCATCAGCCGAATTCACCAGGGTTTGTCCGAAATCGAAAATAACAGCTTTGATCATGGTAGTAGTTTTTGGTGTTTAGTGGTGTCTAAGGTTGAAGTATTTAATCAATTCTATTTTATTAAAACGGCAATGTTCCCTATCATCAATCCGAAATCCAAAATCAGCAATCCGCAATCATATATGTTTCCCAGGCCGCGTTCTGCAGCAGTCGCGCCTGGTCTTGATCCTGGTCCGGGCGCTTCTTGCCTTCTATGTTAAAGGCGGCCGGCAGTCCCAGAGGACTATTGCGAGTCAAAACCGCATAGAACACGCAGGCTGTCAAGTATGCACCGATCGGGCTTGCGTGACGTCCGTCTTTGTGGTGCAGGACCAATCCAGGGGAAGATTTATGGACACCGGTCCAGGCCATTCCCACCGGCGCCAGACCGGCTTTGAGTTCGGTGGCCGTTTGCCGGTAGGCATCTGCCAGAACGCCGGCGTCGCCCGGCCGGTTTTGATTGGCCCAGGTCATATATAAAATAGTTGCGGCACCCAGCGTTTTTATTTCTGAATCCAGCAGCCGGGCATGCTCCCGGAAGGATTTCAAATCTTCCAGGGGTCCGCCGCTGCGCTCCTGCAACACAATGTAATCCCAGTTGCGACTGCGCATTTTACTCCGGGTGGACTCACTGTTCCAGTGCCACTCCAGGCTGACGCCCTCACCGACGCTTTGGTCCGCTTCCAGCTCGAAATTGCAGTCCCCGGCTAAAACCAGCTGCCCCAGCATCTGAGGCATATAGTGCAAGTAAGTGTGGCTGTTGCCGATAAATAGTATATTAAGCTTCATTTTGTCGTACTTTCAGTTTGAAGAACTGGAAGTCAGAACCTTTGGGGACGAAGAGGGACAAAAGAAGAAGGTGAGAAGGTAAGAGGATCAGAAGATCAGACTCGATCCGCTTTTTAGTGCTTTTCCACCCTTGAGCTTTGAGCTTTCAACTTTAAGCTTTGAGCTTCCCGCTTTGAGCTTTCAGCTTTAAGCTTCTCTTCCTCAGTCCGATCTTATCTCCCACCATCGCAATCGTTTCTCCGCTTTTCCAAATTTCTCACCTTCTAATCTTCTTTTTAGTCCACCTTCTCGAACTTCTCACCTTCTCAACTTCCCATCTTCTTATTCGTCCCAGCCTCCCAGCCTCCCAGCCTCCCGGCTTCCTCGCCTCAGCGTGCCATCGAAATTAAAAAGCCACCGCTGAATATAATCAGGGCGCCGGCCAGACGGATGCCCCTGTGTTTTTCTTTAAGCCAGAAACTTCCCATCAAGACCGCGAATACCACGCTCAACTGGCGCAGGCCGACGATGTAGCTGACCCGCTCAATGGTAAACGCAATCAGGATCATCGAATGCCCCGTGATCCCGATTACGCCGGCCATGATAATCCGCCCATGGCCCCGTGACCACTCCGCCCGAATCACATCCGCGCGCTTGGTCAACGCAATGTAGGGCGTATAATAGCACATTCCGCAAAATAGATGAAAAAAAGCGAACAGGATCGGATGAATGTAATCGACTGCCATTTTGTCCACAATCGAGTAGCCGGCCACTGAAATCAGGGTTAAAAAAGCCAATTGGGTGGCGCGGTCATTGACAACGGCTTTGACTGGTGCCAGCAGTTCGGCGCCGGAAATATGCTTCATATTAATAATGTAAACCCCGCCGGCTACCAGTAAAATGCCTGCCGCACCCTGAACCGACACCTGCTCCCCCAAAAAAAGGACGGCAATCAGAAGTACCAGCGCCGGTGATGAGCGCATGATCGGATATACATGGGAGAGATCGCCTTGTTTGTAGGCATGGGTTAAAAACAACCAGTATAAAAAGTGAATGAAGCCGGAGCCCGCGCACCAGACATAGGCCGCGGGATTGGTGATGCCGACCCGCAAAAGGAAGTACATAAACAGGGGCAAAAAAAAGAGCAGTGCCACCAGGGAGTACAGCCAGAGAAAAACCTGTTTGTCGCCGGATTCCTTGGTAAACAGACTTCGCAGCGCGTGGAACAGGGCGGAAAGCAGCACTAGTAATATAGCCAAGGCGCTCATGAATTTTCTTTAAAACTTTTCTCGAGTCCGAAGAAAAGACGCAAACCGGGGAATGCCCGATTTGTGGTAGCCATAGTACTTAAAAGTAATAATACTTCCAACAGGCGGTGGATTTTCGCGTTCCAGGTCAGAAAAACCGGTTCCAATTGCAAATTGGATCCCATTCGGTAGTTTTACCAAGAGCGCACCGAGACGGCCTGAGTGTTTCCCTTTTCCGGGTAGATGGGCAATGACAGTCGCCTCAGTGTCCTCATAGGTTTTGACTTTCAGCAGATTGTAAGATCGCCCGACTTCGTATGGAGAATTTGGTTTTCTTAACATCAGCCCTTCGCCTCCAAATGACTCGATTTCGCGCAGCTTTTTTCGCAGATGGGCCTCATTTTCACAAATTTGCTGCTTGAGTACCTCAGCATAGGGATTTGAATGTTGTTGAAACCATACTCGGACAAAATCAAGTCGTTTTTCAAATCCTCCATTCACCTGGGGTGCATCAAAGATCAAATAACGCACTTTTTTCCAATTGGCATCCGGTATCTTGCGGCGAACAATACTGACGAGTTCCGAAAATTGCTGCCTCCCTAACCAAAGTTCACCATCCAAGGGGGTTGGCGGAAAATTCCTGGTAAACCATTCGGGCACTTGATAGGGAATGCCTGACCTGGATATCATCTTCTTGCCGGTCCAGTAACCACGCACCCCATCGAGTTTTTCACTCATCCACCATCCTTTTATATCAACTTTTTGATCCCAACGCTGCGCAAGCATGACAGGCGCCTCGGAAAGATTTTTTTCGGCAGAGGCAGAAATTGACATGGGAGGATCGGCCAAAGCGGGAAGTGACAAAACTGCGACGGCCATCAATAGTCTAAACCAGGCTGACAGGACAGTACGATACATTTTCATAGCTCCCAATAAAAAAAACGAACCTGAATAATTACCGGCTCTATTATTGATTTTCCTTATAACTGCTTTTTGCTGTTAGACAGGCGGTTATATACTACCCCCGTATAAGAGTAATTTAGCAGTCGATTTTATTGGAGATTCAGGCATTCATTTCGCAATACCCAGGTCAGGGCAGCCTATATACAACCCCGCCCCAGGTGAGGCCGGCACCCAGGCCGATGAACAAAACGTTGTCCCCGGATCTCAGTATTTGTTTTTCCATCAGTTCATCCAGGGCAATGGGAATCGTGGCCCCTGTAGTATTGCCGTATTGCTGAATATTGTTGTAGACTTTTTCCGCCGGGATCTTCATGCGCTCTCTGAACGCTTCATTTATTCGCAAGTTGGCCTGGTGGGGAACGACCATGTCCAGATCCTCCGGTTGAATACCCGCTTTTTCCAGCAGTTCCAAGGCCAATTCAGGCAGCCGGTTAACCGCCAGTTTGAATACGGTTCTGCCATCCATGTAAGGGAAATACTCTTGCCTGGCCAGGACCTCTGCATTCATAACCGGTCCGCTTTTCCGGGCCGGAACGCCCGCGTGCAAAACTCCGGCATAGTTTCCATCAGCATGGAAGACAGATGCCAGGATACCCGTTTCTGCGTCTGTCTCTTCGGCCTCAATGCAAACGGCGCCGGCACCGTCGGCAAAAATAACGGCCGTATCGCGATTCTGTGTGGTAAGTTCCAGAAACCGGCTCTGGGTCTCGGCCCCGACCATCAGGATTTTCTGGGCCTTGCCGCTCTGTATATAAGCATCACACAGCTCCAAACCATGCAGAAAACCGGTGCATTGCTGGCGAATATCAAGCGCCGGAACGTTTATAGCCCCCAGTTTATGCTGCAAAATGACACCCGCCCCGGGAATATATACATCTGAAGTCATGGTGGCTAATATAATCAGATCGAGATCGGTGGATTCCCAACCGGCTCTCTCAAGCGCGATCTTTGATGCCTCCAATGCCAGGTCGGAGGTCCCCTGATCATCGCCTTCTTTTACCCAATACCTGGCCTCAATTCCCGTGCGTTGCCGGATCCATTCATCCGAAGTGTCTAAAATTTCGGCTAAATCGTCATTGGTTACATGACGATCCGGTACGAACCGCCCGGTGCTTTTTATAAATGATCGTAACATAATTCTACAGCAATCCTTTGTGCTTTAACCGCCTGACGCAATTGATGTCAATATCCAGGATTTCAGCGAGGCGAATCTTGGCCTCCAGTCCTTTGGCGCAGCCGGGCAGTGGATTTATGAATCCAATTTCTAAATCCTGCCTGACTTCCGTCATGATAACCGGATCGGTCAGGTCGGCAACTGATATGCTTAGTTTGTCAGCCACATAAGCTTTGGCTTCGTCGATTTTCATGCCGCGGGTCATTTGCATGCGGGCCACCAGATCTCCGGCCGCTCGCATTCCGCCCATGCCCGAGGCAATCGCGTGGGAAATAGCCATGCCCATGGGATCGCCCGCGCCAACCTACAATCCGTCGAGGCGGCAGATTTCAACCATGGCCTTGGATGCACGGGAGACGACGTCTATTGGCGGATGGGCAGTCATGGGCACACCACCGACCCCCATTCCCACGTTGGCATGAATGGGGATGTTCGCCACCTCGCAACAGGCCTTGGTAAAAGTGATGGTTCGCGACAGGTTCCAGGGGATGGAGCGGCTAGTCTTGATATTTACCACAGGCCCGAAAATCGTAAAGCCGGCCTTTTCCGCCAATTTTACCTGATCGTGGGGATACAGGCCGGCCAAACGTTTTCCGTGGTATTCCATTTCACCGTGCAGACCCAGGACGAATTCTCCGGCCATACCCAGTTCGATGCAGATATCCGGATATTTTTCCTTCAGGATTTCAGCAGCCAGAAGGCCCGCCAGAAAGTCAGGATCACCGGCCGCGCCCGTGGTGTCCATATTGATTCCGTCTGCCCCGGATTCTACCATGGCACCGGCCACATAGACGATATCCTTGACGGCGTCTTGAACTGACAGTTCATATGATTCCCTCGCTGCAGTGATCTTTCCGAGGGGCAGCAGTTCCGACGGGTTGGGATGCGGGCCGTCCGGCTGGCTGTATAAACCGAGATTCGGCATGGCCCCGTAAAATAACGGTACATGGGTGGCCATTAGGGTTTGCTCCAGGGTGGTTTGCTCCGTGCCTACGATGGGCTTTACCGGTTTAAAGCTATAATCGACATGGCCCAGTTCAATCGTATCGGCACCCAGGATTTTTTCGTGAATCTGCATGGATTGAACCCGATCGACGTTCACCGCAGCACGCCTGATTTTGAGGTCGCCGCCGTCATAGGATAGCACGACCTCGTTGCCTGCATCGACGCTGATAAATCGATACGGGACTGCAAAAAGGTCATACAGATATTGCAGCTCTTCCCGGGAAAGCGGGTCTATCTTCCCGCGATCGGCGGCATCTTCAGTTCCGGCTTCCAGATCGCGCCGGACCTCGCTTTCACTCATTTCAACTGGGAACCCGTCTCCCATCCGCGTCTTAATTTTTCCCATGTGACCTCCCAACCCGGACAAGCCGGTCGCCGCATAGCGGTCATCCCGCTAGTTCGGGGAATTGAAGATTGAAGATTTGTGGTATCCCTTCAGCCTTGGGGCTTCGCTCTTCGAGCTACGACCCCACAAGACGACCCGACAGGTCGCTCTGTCTATCATATTACAATCGATAGTTTAATTCTTATCCTACCCAATGCGCCTTGTCAGCACCTTATTCGGACAGTTCAACAGATTTGTCAAGTAAAGATCCTGAGCCGGAACACCCGGCATTGAATTCACACCTGCGGGATTAATTTTAATTTATCCACCGATTCGGGAGATTCCTACAAATTCATTACTTGACAATGGCCATGCGCCGGCAATAAGAACTGATGGGAGATAATCGAGCCCAGAGGGCCCGGCGATTGGAGACAAGATGATCCAACCCATTTACCCGGATAGAAAAGAGTTCCTTGCCCTTGCATCTGCCAAAATGCCGTATGGCAAATATAAGGGTATATCTTTGGTCGATCTTCCTGAACCTTATCTGGTGTGGTTTTCGCGAAAAGGATTCCCAAAAGGCAGGCTGGGGGAAATGCTGCAGGCCGTATATGAAATTAAATTGAACGGTCTTGAGTATCTTTTCAAATCCAGGTTTCTCTCAACAGACGAATAGACCTTCCCGGATGCCGGATTTTCCACATCGGTTTTTTATGGGCGAGCTTGATTTCAATTCTGCCCGGTGATGTAGGAGATCACTGGTCGCGAATCGAAATAGAGTATGGCATGATTTGGGATGGACGCCCAGGCAAGTTAAAACGGCCGCCTTCACGACATCTGCTCAACGTACTTACCCTAACATTGCGAAAATTATTTATCGTAGGGTGGGCTGTGCCCACCAAAGATCGGCGAATTCATCTGTCAAAGGTGGGCAGAGCCCACCCTACAATTGCTTCAAGCTGAAGGTCCAAGCAAATAAAAACCGCTGCTTTCACCCAGTCTGCTCAGCGTATTCCTTAGACGATAACCCGTCAATCTTCCGTTGCAGAAACCAGCAGAACCATCCCTTGTATTTTATTTGCAGCTCTTTTTTCATCCAATCCTTGCCGGTGATGATGCCCCGGCATTTAGCACTTCCACAGTTGCAGCGCATCTCATAATCCAAGTCGTCGGTAGTGGCCCAGTCATGGGTCAACTCCTCATTCGGCGCAATATCCCGCATAGCAACCAGCACGATCTGACCCTGCAGGGCGATATTCGGATCGCAGGAATGATTGGTCCACAGCATGGCGCCGTCCTTCTCGTCCGGGTGCACGGGAGCAATGAAAAGGTCCTCTGCAATTTGTATTTCGGCAGACCCCAGTACCGGCTCGATAGCGTCCCATTGCTGATGGTTTAGGATATAGCCCCCTTTAACGGCCACGACTTCACCGCATTCAATCGATTCTTTGGCAAAGAGGCCCTGGCCGTGAATTGAGCTCTGGCGCACCTCGGTTTTGGGAGACCGATAAGTCAAATCTGTCATTTTAAGATTGTCCAACACCGCCGTTGAGCAGCGGCCTAAATAATTTCCGGGTTTGCAAGGCCTTTGCGCAAAAACGTTTTCATTCCAGATAGACTGAAAAAGGAATTGGAGGAATTGGGGCGGATCACGATGAACACATGTTATATCAACCAGCATACCCCGCAGTTAGGTCGAAATCCAGGTCTCATGCAGGTGTACCCACCGAACCTTATTTTCTTTTTCTGGTTTCCTAAACAGCACGGAACTGACTCGGCCGGTGGTGGTATTGCCGAACTGCCACTCCTCGTAGTTAACTAGAGCAAAGTCCCCGAACATCAGCCTGGGATTAAGATTTCGTATTTCAATGGCAAAGGTTTTTTCTCTGACACCATGCGCTGACCAGAAGCTCTTAACCAACTCTTCGCGGTGTTCTGCAACTCCAGTCGGATGTATGATTACAAAATCGACATCGAGGGCATCTCTGAAACAAGAAAAAGCCGTTTCAGTTTTCGGCACAGATCCCGTCAACCAATCCTGGATAAACTTGTGGATATTTTTAACCTCATCAATAAACATCTGTGGTTCCATGTGAACTCTTGCCTCGCTGGCGTAAACCACGGCCTAAAGAAGGACAGTTAAAATAATGATGGGCAGCAACTCACTTCGCGAAGCGAGTGATTTCCTTTCGCCTCGGCTTTGGCGAAATCTTTGAGGTATTTCGGAACCGGGCGATTTGCAGCCATCAGGGCTTCGATCATGCGTGATGCGACGCCGCTTGTGGTCCAAACACGATCCTTGCGCGGAATTACGTCGTCACCAGCGGCATTGAAAAACCTGATAACCTGATAATTCCAAGCCGGCTCCTGGAAACGATTAAGAAGTTCCTGATCCCTGCCGCCTTGGCGATTGTTGTAAACGAGCACCGGAATGAATTCATTTTCGATGGCCGCAACGAGAATAGGATTTGTCAGAACTTCGCGGCCGAATTCTTGAACGCCCGAGCAACCCGGAACTTCCTGGAAAAGAACGAGCATGGGTTTGCCGGTTTCGGCACTATTCTCTGAAGCGGCATTAAAGTCGCGTCCCCATCGAACGTCACCGACCTCGATGGGATTTTTTTTCGTTTCGCCGCCGAAAGCTGCAACACTGTTAGCCATTATCATAAGAAATACGATCACTCTCATTTTTGTTATTTTCCTCTTAGAAAGATTCACCTGCTAAATTATGCATTCATTGGCCTTTTGTCGAACTCGCCTTGAGGAACCGCTCGTTACTATGCAGCCAATTGATCCTTTCGTTTTCCCGAATCGTAGGGTGGGCTGTGCCCACCAAATATGGCTCAATTCATCTACCAAAGGTGGGCAGAGCCCACCCTACACAAATTACACTTTCAGCTGGATTTTTTCCTTCGGTAAAACGATACAAATATGAAAGACAATAATATCGTAAGCCCTAAGGCAATGATAGAGGGGACATTCAATCGGACTTGCCATCCTCAGTATTGCTGCCCGTCGCGTTCTGACCCCATAAGTCCTCCTCTAAATCGTTAGTCGTAAATTGCTATCGATCAATTTGAGCAGGGGTTGCGGCACTTCGTGTTCCGCGGCCAAGCGCTTCCATGTTGAAAAACGCGCCGTAGTCTCTTCTATGACCCGATCAATTTTCCGTTTCGTAAAAATAGGGCTTATTTTTCTGAAGCTGTATAGGTCTTCCCGGGTAAAGTTGTCTTGTTTTCCATTGAGCCGCATCCAGTGGCTATTTACCCAGGGGCTTCCAGGTTTGTAGCTGTAAGCTAAATCGTAGGCAGGGCTCAATTTCCACTGATGTTGATCATTGAGCATGAATGCGAAATTCTTGGAATGATCGTCATGGTTGCGTGCAACGACATTAAAAACCATGCGTTTATATAGCTGCATTGCATCATCAGGGCTTAAACTAAGTTCTCGCGCCAAGGAGAACAATTCGGCATATGAGTAAGAACCGACTTTTTTGTAGCTGACATGCGCGATGCCGTTCAGGGTCTGTACATGACGCTTTGTGTTCCCATCTCGATCAAACCGCTGAGTAATAAAGTGACGTCGCTTTCCCTCGTTCAGCAAGCGACAGGGCATCATGTCTATGCCACACGCTGTTGCAATGAGGTGATACACATACTCCATTGCCCCGTAGCCCATTGGATCTCCAAAAGCTTCTTTATCCTGGTTATGTTCACTGACGCCATCAAATTTCATTATGAAATGCGTAAACCCCTGCGGTGCATCTGTTTGCCCCGATCGCACCTGGGTAAAATCATCGTTAAACGCGAGCACGGCTTTCGGTCTGGCACCACCGGCACTCATACCGACCGACATTAGCGCCATCATGGCTTCTATATCTTCCTGGCCTTGGGCATTCAGGGTTACGCTGAATTGCTCCCGTTTATCCAATATTTCCTGAGCAATGGAAACCAGAGACTCAATTTCGACCAGCTGGGAAGCGTTTAAGAATTTTCTCTGGGTTGCTGGATGATAAGTTAAGGCCCCCATGCCCCGCTTTCCGGTATATTGCAGACGCTGCAAAGGGGTGATGTCAGCGGTCGATTTACCCTGGCTCGCGATCCAGGCATTCATCACAACATTGCCGAAATCATCGGGCAACGAGTCCGCTATCATACCGGGTAGTCCTTTGAACGCCGCCGCATCAATTTCCGGGAATGAATAAATCCTGCTGGATAAAGGCATCTTAATCGGTGATAACTCAATACCTGTTTCGATAAAGCGAGGCTCGTATTCGAATGAGCCGATACCGGTTTCCGTATCGAAACTGACGGCGCCGACATCAGTCTCTCTGTATTTTACACGGACAACGTCCATTACCATGAGGGCTTATCCTCTTTGATCCGGGCTTTCCTGTTCTTGGATCTCGATGCCCGCTGCCGCTTTTTGCCTTTGAGTTTTGCCAGCTGGATGGGGGATACCTCTTGGACCGGCAAAAACAGATTGAGTTGGTCTGCCATACCCAGGGAAACCAATATGGCGACAAGATTTTCCAACTGAACTTTTCCTTTTTCAGCATTGAGAATGGTCCTTCGATTTAAGCCGGCACCTGATGCGACCTCAGCCTGGGTTAAATCGGCGTTTAGCCTTGCCTGCTTGAGTCGATTACCCAATTCCTCCGCGATTGCGGCGGGCGACATTTTTCCGAGTATCATAATGTTATCCATATTGTATATTAAGTGGATAAATGACCATTAAGGTTCAATTTTGATCACATTATAAGATACATACTTGATAAAATCAATAAGTTTTACAAAATACAAAAAAAGTAACATTAAATACCAAATCTTTTATTAATATACAATAATTAGTACTTTATGTATTTCAAATTTTTAAGTCGGGAACAAATAGGATGTTGATTATCATTTAATAATGATACGCCTTGGACAACCTGCCATAAACGACAAAAACCCTGATCGAGTCGCAATGCATGACCGGGGTTTTTATTGGTCATGGCGGGTTGTCAACTGACAATAGATAATTTCTACAGACTCGATCCTGAAATTGTGATAGAGTGCAGTGGATCACATAACGATATGTATTTATGGAGGAAAACATGAAACAAATTAAGATAGTTGTCGAAAAACATCCTGATACATACGTTGCTTATCCGCTTGGCATCAAAGGCGTTGTAGTTGGGCAAGGGGAGACATATGAGGCCGCATTAGCTGATGTCAAATCGGCTATTAAATTCCATATTGATGCTTTTGGCCTTGACCAAATCGAAATTGATCCACCGATTTTGGAAGCTTTTATTGCCGAAACAGGGATAGTTGTTTGATGTCGAAATTTCCTGCAGATGCTCCAATTAAATAAGTGATGAAAGCCTTGGAGCGTTTAGGATTCATTGTTGTTCGTGAGGGGTATCATATCGCAATGATAAAAGAAAATCCCGATGGAACTCGAACTCCCCTTACAATGCCCAATCATTCTACTATAAAAAAATCCACCCTACGAACTATCCTGACTCAGGCAAAAATTTCAAGAAACGACTTTCTTGAAACATACTATTCCTAATCGTGCTATAAAGGTCGATGAGGGTGTCTGTCGTTTGTTGCTTCATAACATTGGAAACCTACTACTACCGACAAAAAAAACCTGACCGAGCCTTACGACTCGATCAGGGTTTCAATTGCCTTTCGGTTATAGTCCGTTTGAAAATGACTACTTTTCTCAATCAATGAAAAATAGTGGGACAACCGCTCTCAATCAAACACGCCAAACAACAACAAACAATCTACAACACGCTTACTCAGTCCCCCACTTCTCAAGATACTCCCCGCAAAGCTCCTCCACGGTGGGGACGTACTCTTCTTTAGGAATGGACAACAGGGTGTAGTTGAGAAAGTTTTCCCAGTTGATGTTGCCGCTGAAGATGTTGCCCGCCCAGCTGCCGCAGCCGAGAGTGTCGGTGGTGGGCAGGCCGGTGGTCCAACCGCCGCTGTTGGCATGGGCGTGGGGCTGGTTGCAGACCACCCGGCCGACATTGGCCCGCAGCGCCAGTTTGACCCGCTTTTCATCGTCTTCCGAATGCAGGGATACAGAATGGCCTTCGCCGGAAAATTTCAGAATTTTTACCAGACGGTCCAACATTTCGTCATAGTCCGTCCATTTCCAGATGGTCAGAACCGGTGATATTTTTTCCCCCGAGAATCGATCCTCCGATCCGATTTTTTCGCCGTATACCATCAGAAAGCGGGTATCCTCCGGGACATCGATACCGGCCTGCTCGGCAATGAATGTTGCGGTCCGGGCCACGATGTCGCGGTTCAGATGGAATCCGTCCGGCCACATGTATTTTCTCAATTTTTCGCGCTCGTCCGTGCTGCACAGATAGCCGCCTTCGGCCTTGAGGCACTCGATCATCGCTTCATGAATCGGCTCATACAGCGCCACCGCATTTTCGGAAGAACACGAGGCCGAATTGTTGGCAACCTTGGAAAGACGGATTTTATTGGCGGCTGTCGCCAGATCGATCGTATCATCCACAAAGGATACCACGTTGCCGGCTCCCACGGTCTGGGCGGGCTTGCCGGCATTATAAACCACGTCTACCAGGGCTGCCCCACCGGTGGCTACGGCATAATCACAATTTGCCATCAGTTCGGAAGTCTTGGCATGGTTGGTTTTTTTGATGCATTGCACCAGGTCCACCGGGGCTCCGACTTTTTCAAGGGCCTTGCGCACGTGCTGCACGGTTTCGTAGGATGTCTTCTGGGTGCGCGGATGGGGCGAAACGATCTGGGCGTTGCGGGTCTTCAACGTGCTCAGGGCCAGGCAGCAGATGGTCGATTCCGGGTTGGTGCAGGGCACGACGTTGGCGATGACACCGATGGGTTTGGCGTATTTGCGGATGCCCAGGGCCCTGTTTTCTTCGATCATGCCGCAGGTTTTGGCATCGCGCATGTCATACAGGGTTCCCAGGGTTTTGTTCTTGATTTTGTTCACTTTGTCTTCGGCATTGCCGATGTTGGATTCGTCCACGGCCATATGCCCCAGCTTATGGCGCACGTCGTCTTTCATCAACTCCCAGGCCACGGCCTGCACCATTTCATCCACTTTATCCTGGGACCAGAATTCGACTTCTTTAAAGGCCTTTCTGGCCCTTGCATACATTTCCTGAATGTTGTCTTCCATGATTTTTTTCCTCCGTAGTTCTATGATAGAATTTAGGTATTTCTTTGAATCCTGATTTATACGGTAACAATGATATAAAATGATCTAAAATGAACTAAAATTGTAAAATGACTAAAATTATGGTGTCGCTGCGCTCCGTCAGTCTAAACATGTTTGAAGTATAAAACCCAAATCTGCTATAAATAAAAAT
>Ga0056112_1000244_pt1 | contig 16713 bp, 16 predicted proteins | sample WorMetilvaeELBA1_FD_55104 | JGI IMG/M metagenome (GOLD analysis project Ga0056112, IMG submission 55104) | Marine gutless worms symbiont microbial communities from Max Planck institute for Marine Microbiology, Germany - Olavius ilvae ELBA.1 ... | reverse complement strand
CGACTCTATCCGCAATATAAAGAGAAATGACGGGCCCCTGCGCCAGGCTGCATTGTACCGGAAAAATAGACTGAAACTAGGTACTAGGAGCGGTTGACATTCATCGTTCACGGTCCGATTGCGGCCCTTTTCCGCGCTGACGGCGTTGCGGCTCGTCAAAACAGGTCGGCTATTCCTCCTCTAAATGTCAACAGCCCTAATCAGGGTAATCCAGAAAAGAGGATCACTAAGAAAATCAATAAATTTTCTTGTAAAGGCATTTTGTACCTGATTAAATAAAGGGAAAACCCTAAGCGGGGAAACCCAGGGTTGTTCCCTCTGCCTCCACATGGACGGCTGAGATGGACAAACACGAGAGCCAAGGAAGGACCCCCGGGTTGGTATTAAACGGCTGGTGGGATGCCACCCCTGACGAATGCAGGGTGTTTCCGCAGGATAGAGAGCACGGGGAGTGCGATGGGAGGTACGGTAATGATCAGGCAGCGAACCCTGAAAAACGTGATCCGAGCTACCGGGGTGGGGTTACATACGGGTAACAAGGTTTACCTGACATTGCGTCCGGCGGCGACGGATACCGGAATCGTATTTCGCCGCGTCGATTTGCCGCAGCCGGTGGAGATCCGTGCCTGTCCTGACAACGTGGGCGACACCAGGTTGTCGACCACCCTGGTCAAGGGGGAGGTGAGTATCTCCACGGTGGAGCATCTGCTCTCCGCCTTCGCCGGTTTGGGGATAGACAATGCCTATGTCGACGTGAGCGCCCCTGAGGTGCCCATCATGGACGGCAGTGCGGGGCCCTTTGTATTCCTGATCCAGTCGGCCGGTATCGAGGGGCAAAATCGACCCAAGCGTTTCATCCGTATCAAGCGGAGGGTGGCTGTGAAAGATGGAGACAAACGCGCCGTCTTCGAACCCTACAAGGGGTTCAAGGTGGACTTCTCCATCGATTTCGATCATCCGGCCTTCGTGTCGCGGGGGCAGGAAGCCAGCGTGGATCTCTCCACGACCTCCTTCATCAAGGAAGTCAGCCGCGCGCGGACATTTGGTTTCCTGCGCGATATCGAGGCATTGCGTCAGAACAACCTCGCCCTCGGCGGTAGTATGGACAACGCCGTCGTGGTGGACGACTACCGGGTGCTCAACGAAGAGGGCCTGCGTTACGAGGACGAATTCGTCAAGCACAAGATCCTTGATGCCATCGGTGACCTCTATCTGCTCGGCCATTCGTTGATCGGTGCCTTTCGCGGGCACAAATCCGGTCATGCCCTCAATAACCGTCTGCTACGGGCGTTGATGGCCGACGAAACGGCATGGGAACAGGTCGTGTTCGAGGATTCCAGGTCCGCGCCGATTTCCTACCTGCAACCGTTGGCTGTGTCGGCCTAGCGATTCCGTGTGCCGACTTTCGCCAGTCGGCGCAGCGCGGCCGCAAGCTCGGCATCCTCGATGCCTGCGGCCGCGTCCGTCAAATGCCGTACCGTTGTTGCAGATAGCCTATTGTTTGAGGCCTTCGCGGAGGATACGGAGGCAAAGGGCCGGACGCGGATACGGCAGGCGGCGATGGAGCCGTGACGCAGGGTAAGATGATGCTCGAGCTCCGGGGTAAAGAAGCGTAGGCGCGACGACCAGACCGGGGAATCCGTGAGCAATGTCAGTATTCCGGCATCGAGAGAGGCATGCAGACAGTGCTCATCCAGGGGTGGAGGTAGGACGGCTCTGATCTCGTGCAACAGCTGGGTGTGGCGTTCAATCGCGGTGAGACAACCGGCGATTCTCTCATTCTGGCGCAGGAAGCGGCAGGCGTGTCGGAGGTGTTTAGGCATGGACGGAAACGCGGCTCGAATGGGGGGGGGTTAGGGGCTGTTGACATTTAACTCTATAAAAGGGGGCAGTTATCAGTTGGCAGGGGTCAAGATGTTGGAAGATACCGGTTAGCGGACCTGTATATCCTGATACTTTTCTCCTGCATCCTGCCCTTTGACAACTGCCCCCTGACAACTTGCCTCAATCGAGCGGAGAATTTGCCTCGATCCCTCGCTACGAACCCGTATGCCGGATAGGCTCTTGCTGACGGGATGTACCAGAATTTGCTAAAATAACTTAATTATTCAGCTTGATGTAAGGTACCCTTATGAGTCCAGCCTACTTACAATACACCAGCGGGTGGAAGGGCGTTGCCGTTTGGGGGATTATTCTCGGTGTTTTGGTTCCCGCGGCAGCGGGAGTGGGTTTTTGGTACGGTCGGGCGAGTGCGCCATCGAGTCTGATGTCTCCACATATGGTTCCTGTGTTCGAGGCAATGCTCAAGGGGGAGCGCGAGGGATTGGAAGTGGCCCGCCAGGAGTTTCAGACCCAGCTGGATGTCTTTGCCGGTCGAGTCGGCGAGCTGCAGGCCGAGATCCTGCGCCTGAATGCGTTGGGTGGGCGTCTGGTGGAGATGGCTGGGCTGGATGCCGAGGAGTTCGATTTCGAGAACTCGCCTCCCCTGGGCGGCCCCGCCGATGCCCGAGCGACCAATAAAATCGACTTGTCGGAACTCTTGAGGGGAATGACCGACCTGTCTGATCTTGTCAATGATCGCAGGCACAAGCTGAAACAGCTTGAGCAAATAATTATGGAGAAGGGTCTCGGGAGGCACGCTATCCCCTCCGGGTGGCCGGTTCGCTCCGGCTATATCACCTCCGGGTTCGGATATCGCATGCATCCGATCCTCAAAAAGTACCACCTCCACAGTGGCGTCGATTTTGCCGGCAAACGGGGAACACCCATATTTGCCACTGCCGACGGGGTCGTCATCTTCAGCGGCTCGGAGTCGGGGTATGGCCGTATCGTGAAAATCCGCCACATGAATGGCCTGGTAACCTGTTATGCCCACAACCAGAAGAACTTGGTCAAGAAGGGCAGTCTGGTCAAGAAGGGGCAGATAATCGCCAAGCTCGGCTCCAGCGGACGCTCCACCGGTCCCCACGTTCACTTCGAGGTCCGCAGACACGGCAAGGCCATCAATCCCATGCGCTACGTCGGCGCCAATTCGTATCGGAAAGGGGGCGGCTAGAGGCCGGTACAGTCCTGGACCCGGACGTTGTCATTATCAGTTGGCAGGGACAACTGCCCCCTGAAGCCCGTAAGACCGATGCAATACCTCAGTACCCGCGGTGGGGTTGAGCCCGTCGGTTTCTCCGCGGCCGTGATGATGGGTCTCGCCACCGACGGCGGGTTGCTTCTGCCCGCGACGGTGCCCCAGGTCGGTCCTGACGAACTCCGCGACTGGTCCGACTTAAGCTTCCTGGACCTGGCCGTGGAGCTTATGCTGCCCTTTGTCGGCGACGCCATCCCACGCACCGATCTGGTCGAGCTGATCGCCCGTTCCTATGCGACCTTCTCCCACAAAGAGGTAACGCCGCTGGTGCGGGTCGGTAAGCAATGGGTTCTGGAGCTTTTTCACGGTCCTACGGCGGCCTTCAAGGACGTGGCGCTGCAATTTCTCGGGAATGTCTTCGCGTACCTGCTCACACGCGACGGTGGGCGGCTGAATATCCTGGGGGCGACCTCGGGGGATACGGGTTCGGCGGCCATCGCCGGGGTACGCGGCAAGGACCGGATCCGGATCTTCATCCTGCACCCCGCAGGCCGGGTCTCGCCGATCCAGGAGCGGCAGATGACCACGGTGCTGGATGCAAACGTCCACAACATCGCCATCCGCGGCACCTTCGATGACGGCCAACGCATCGTCAAAGGTCTGTTCAACGATCCGGACTTCAAGCAGCAATACCACCTGGGCGCGATCAACTCCATCAACTGGGCCCGCATCCTGGCCCAGATCGTCTACTACTTCTACGCCTGGGGCAGGTTGAGTCGGGGCGACCCCGGATTCCGGATCAGCTTTGCGGTCCCCACCGGAAACTTCGGCGACATCTTTGCCGGCTACCTGGCCAAGCGCATGGGGTTGCCGGTAGATCGGCTGCTCATCGCCACCAACCGCAATGACATCCTGACCCGATTCGTTACCGGCGGTCCCTACGCGATAGGCGAGGTCCATCCGACCTTGAGCCCGGCCATGGACATTCAGATCGCCTCCAATTTAGAGCGCTACCTGTATTTTCTCGTCGGTGAGGACCCGGCGGCGGTGCGTACCCTGCTTTCAGACCTGGACCGTACCGGGTACATGCAGGTAACGGCGGAACAGCGGGCGACCCTGACCGGTGATTTCGATGCCGCGGCCGTCAGCGATGCCCAAATCCTGGACCAGATCCGGGAGACCTACCAGCGCGAGGGTTACATCCTGGATCCCCACACGGCCGTCGGCCTGCACGCCGCCCGGCAGCGTACCGACATGGTCTGCCTGGCCACGGCGCACCCGGCCAAATTCAACGCTGCGGTGCAGCGGGCCATCGGTACCCAGGCGTCCCCACCGCCCTGTCTGCGCGGGCTGCTGGAGAAAGAGACCCGCTGCGTCTCGCTGGATGCCACGGAGGAGGCGGTACGGGGACATATCCGCAATACCCTGGCGGCGAGCGGCGATCGACCGTGTCTGTGAAGATCCGTGTCATCTGCGGATAGATTGAAACGACCGGATCATTTTTCCCATGCTCAATCCTAACCCAATGCCATTAAGTTAAGCGTTACCGGTCAACAAAAAGAGGAAAAACTACGAATCACGCGAATCCTCGCGGATTGATTCGCGCCGATTCGCGTGATTCGTAGTTTTCTCTTCCGTATCGACGGTTTTTGATCCATTTGCGTTCATTTGCGGACAAATCTTCCGTGAAAAGCCTACCGGCTCAATGTTATATGAAAAACAAGCGTTTAGATTTAGATGTCAACAGGACCTAGTATTGAGATCCTCGACACCACACTGCGGGACGGTGAGCAGACCCACGGGGTCTCCTTTTCCCCGGAGGAGAAGATCAACATCGGCAAGGCACTGCTGGAGCTGGTGCGGGTGGACCGCATCGAGGTGGCCTCCGCCCGGGTATCCAGGGGTGAGCTCGAAGCCGTGTCCGGCATCATCGACTGGGCGCAAGGCGTAGGGCTGGCCGATCGGGTCGAGGTACTCGGATTCGTCGACCACGGAAAGAGCGTGGACTGGATTCGCGAGGCTGGTGGGCGCGTGATCAACCTACTGGCCAAGGGCAGCGAGAAGCACTGCCGGCACCAGCTGGGCAAGACGCCGGACCAGCACCTGCACGACCTGCGCGCGAACATCGAAATCGCCCGCGAAAAGGGTCTGGCCGTCAACCTCTACCTGGAAGACTGGTCGAACGGCTACCGGGACAACCGGGGGTTTGTCTACCGGCTGGTGGACAGGCTCGCCGACACGGACGTCGGTCACTTCATGCTGCCGGACACCTTGGGCGTCATGACCCCGGAGCAAGTCGCCGCCGCCGTGACGGACATGATCCGGCGCTTTCCCCACCTCAAATTCGACTTCCATCCCCACAACGACTATGGACTGGCCACGGCCAACGTGATCGCAGCCGCCCGGGCGGGCGCGGCGGCGGTCCACTGCACCATCAATTGCCTAGGGGAACGGGCCGGGAACGCCTCCCTGGCGGAGGTGGCGGTCAACCTACGCGACCAGCTCGGATTGAACCTGAGGATCGACGAGACCCACCTGGTCCAGGTCGGCGAGCTGGTCGAACACTTCTCGGGCAAGCGTACCGCCGGCAACACCCCTATCGTGGGCGAGGACGTCTTCACCCAGACCGCGGGCATTCACGCCGACGGCGACCACAAGGCCAGCCTCTACCACACCCGGCTGGGTCCGGAGCGTTTCGCCCGCAGTCGTCGCTACGCCCTGGGTAAGCTCGCGGGCAAGGCTTCTCTGCTCAAGAACCTGGAGCGCCTCGACATCAGCCTCTCGGAAGAGAACCAGCGCAAGGTGCTCCAGCGGGTTATAGAACTCGGGGATTCCAAGAAGACTATCACCGGCGACGACCTGCCCTTTATCATCGCCGAGGTCCTCGAAGGCAAAGACTACACCCATCTGGAGCTGCTCTCATGCACCGTCACCAGCAGCCTGGACTTGCAGTCCACCGCCAGCATTCGCGTCCGGCTGCAAGACGAGGTCTTGACCGCCGCCGGCAGCGGTAACGGCGGCTTCGACGCCTTCACCGGGGCGCTTGCCAAGCTCCTGAAGAAAAAGGGACTGGTTCTGCCCAAGTTGGTGGACTTCGAGGTCCGAATCCCCAAGGGCGGACGCTCCGACGCCCTGACCGAGTGCATCATCACCTGGGTCTGCGCGACCGGCGAGGTCCGCACCCGCGGCGTGCACTACAATCAGGTGTTCGCGGCCATCAATGCCACCCTGCGGGTACTGAACCTACAGATACAAGACTCCCTCCGGCAGTCGCGGTCCGTCGATCCTGTCGTCTGAGGCGGTGGTTTGCCGGGGTCGGGTTTTGCCTCCGGTTATTGAATTTATGCTCAAGACGATCTTCGAAAAAACAAAAGAAGCCGCAGGCGAGACCGATCAAGATAGCAATCAAGTCAAGGAATTTCTGGCAGCCTTTGGAGGGGTGGTCAACGAGGCGTTCAGCGCTTCGGGATCAATGGCCACAGTAGGTTTATCATATCGCTCGGCATTTCGGAAAATTACCTCCATCCAGCCTTGGCAGCCGGGCTGATCGAGATGACCATCCCCGACAAGCCCAACAGCCGCAACCGGAAATATCGCCTCACCCTAAAAAGTGTAACCAAGATTTAAATGCCCCCCCTGTAATCGTGGCCGATAGTGAGGGTAGTACCAAGGCGTAGATTGTTCCAAACGCCATTGTTAGCTTGTTTACGTGCACCCCAGGAAAAAGAGAAGTCCCAGTAATTGTCAATAAAAACGTCATCGCCGGTGATGAGAGTATTGGCCAACGAGACTTGCCAACTTGTCGGAAGAGCGAGTGGTTTCTGCCGAGTTTCACCTTCAAAGGAGATGCCGTTCTTGTACACGATGTTGTTTAAATCGTAGTCGATATCGAAATCGCTGCCCCAACTAACCGACCCGGTACGGGTGGTACCGATCATATTGCCAATATTCAGTTCGAAGGCATCGAACGGAATTTTGTAGTTGCTGGTCAAAGTCCCGGCGTAAACTACCGCCGCCGAAGCCATGTCGACGGAACCAGTCGCGCCGCCGGCGCGAATTCCAGGCGTCGGTGAGCGGGATGCGCAGACTGGCTCCCAAAGCTGTGCCGTAAACCGAGGAATCACTGACCTGGGTGTAATTGAGTGGAAGATCAAGGCGTAGCTGATAGCCTGGGTTATCGAAATAGATGGTATAGGAAAGTGGTAGGGTAAAGGTATTCTGGACATAGTCTCCAGCCCTGAAGTGACCAGTAGCGAGTCCTACGGATACGGAATTGGAAATTTCTTTTGCCTCATCCACTAGGCGAAAGCTCTCGGTGCCGGCAGCAAATGAATCGCTGATCATTCTGCCGGAGAGGCTTGCAGGATTACCAGCGACCGGATCGATCGGAGTCTCAGCGGCCAGGGCCTGCAACATACGGGTAAGGATGTTGTTGCCGTTTTTCTTTATATATTCCTCCAACATCTCCTGACTCTCATCGCGAGTACGGCCAGTGAATCTTTCAGTGATCCCGAGGGAGGGGACCTGGAAGGTCAACTCTGTTGAATCGGCACGGTAATCCGCTAACGCGCGTAACCCCCTGATGTCTAATACTGCCGAGGCCGCAGAGGTGGAGGTGTAGCCAGGGTTGAGGTTGGAGAAGCCACGATCACCGAGGTCATTGATTGCATCTTCGCCCGAACTATATCCGCGCGATACAGTCCCCGCAGGAGTGGTTAGGGTAATTTGGAAAGTATCTTTGGCGAAAGCGTTCGTGGTAACAGACCAAAATCCAAACAGTAGAGCACCTTGGGTCAAGAGGATATGAATTTTCATAGTGTGAATTTTCTCTGAGATCTATTTTGGGATGGGTCTAGATAACTTTAGCCTCTGCAACTGCATGCTAAGGTTATGTAATGAAAGGAAAAAACAGGTATTTCACCGGCGTCGCCCCCTGCCGCCAAGAACGGCAAAACCGAGTCGTCATCGCCAAGGAGCCCATTTCCATGGAGACCCCTATCGGCGACGACGAGGACTCCCACCTGGGTGATTTTATCGAGGACGCCGGCGTGGTCGCCCCTGTGGAATCCGCCACTGCCGAAGGCCTGCGCGAGGCGATCTAGAAGGGGTAAGGCCTATTCGCCCAGGAGCAACCGCTTCGCCGCGTTGATCTTGGCCGCCAGATAGTCCGAGCCGCCCCGGTCCGGGTGGAAACGCTGCATCAAGCGGCGGTGAGCGGCGCGGATCTCGTGTTTGCTTGCCCCCTGTGCAAGGCCGAGGATCGCGAGTGCCTCTTCCGGGGTCAGCGCGGCATCGGCTGCGGGCGGCGCGGTTCCTGCCCCTCCTGCGCGTTCCCGCCAATCGCCGCCCCGGACTCGGTCAAGATAGGCCTCGAGTACCGCGGCGGACTGGTCATCCCCACTGCGACACAGGGTCAGCAAATCCACCAGCTGCTCCAGGTCCAGCGTGGATAAACGGCGACCTTGGAAGGGTCCTTCCAGAACCAGTCCATCCATCTCGCCGTTGGTATGGTCCAGGGTCATCTCCAGGAAGCGGGTGCGGATCGAGGATGCCTGTCCTCCGGTGCCTGCCGTTGTCCCCGATCTCCCGGACCAGCCCAGGGCCTGCATGGCCTGCCGGATCATCGGCAACAGCCGCAGCAGATTGAGGACTCGGATAACCACGGGAACGGCAGCCAGGAGGGCCGCGAACAGGGGATGCAGACGACCACTGATCGCCAGGAGTACCAAGACTCCCCCGGCACCCCAAAGCAAGGAGCGACGCAGCACCTTGGCAACCTGTTCCGGGGGGGTATTTCTAAACCAGTGCAGGAACCAGAGTACTGCGCCCACCAGCGCGATCAGTACGATCAGGCGGCCAAGCATTGCTCAGGAAGGATGGTGGTGGCTAAATTTCAAGTGGTAGAGTCTGCTCGGTTTTTTTCTTCACCGTAACAATCCCGAAGTAGAATCGGTAGTTGCACAGCTCGTTCAGCCCCTACTTCGTCATTCCGGCAGGGATTGCCGGAATCCCCAAGTACTATGGATCAAGTGCCATGGATGGCAAAAACAGCGGGGATTCGAATAATGACATCGCACAACCATGCTACTTGAAATTTAACCACTACCGGAAGAATCACGCCTTGACGATCTGGTGGGCCAGGCGTAGGGCTTCGCCGCCGCGCTGGTTCCCGAAGTGTTCCAATGCCGTGCGCCCTCCGGCGGCATAAACCGCGACGGCGCTCAGCAGGTCGCGCAAAGTCTGTGGGCTATTTGCGTCGAAGCGACAATAGGCACCTCCGCTCAGGCGCGCAATCCGGCGGAGGCTTTGCTCCGCTCCGGGATCGAACCCTTCCTGGAAGACGAAGGCGGGCAACCCTAAAAGACCGAGCCGTCCGGCAAGCCCGGCCAGCTCGTCCGCGTTCTCCTCGACACAGTCGCCCACAAACACCAGGGCATTCACCCTACCGCGCCGCGACTCCTCCTCGGCATGTTGGAGCACCCGGCCGATCTGGCTGAGCCCCGCCGTGCAGGAAACCCCCGTCATACAGGTGCGAAGCGCGCTGGCCTCTTCGTACCAAGGTGAGCACTCGAATCCCAAAACGCCACTGTAATAACAGAGTTGGATCTCCAAGCCCCCCAGCTCCGCGCTCTCACTGAACATGGCCGCCTGGATCCGCGCCGCCCGCTCCCAGGTCGGCTTGCGGCTCGCGGTGGCATCCATGGCAAAGATCAGACGGCCGCGTCCGCCCGTCGCACGCATCGGTGTCTTCGCCACTTGGCGCAGGAAGGCCTCCATCTCGCCCTTGGAGGCCAACTTCCGGATTTGTTTAGGATCGCCGGTCATTGCAGCAACTAGAAGCCACCTTTGAATTGTTCGAAGGAAGACGCTCGAGATCGAAACGATCTACCGCAGGCTCAATGCACGGCTACCTCGGATGCCACCAACGCAGGCGCCGACCAGAGGCGTTCGAGGTTATAAAAATCGCGCACCTTGGGCAACATGATGTGGACCACCAGGCCATTGAGATCCACCAGGGCCCATTCACCCTCCCGTACCCCCTCGGTGCCCAGGGGGGGCTCTCCCGCGTCCTTGGCGCGGAAAGCGACCGTCTCGGCCAGCGCCTTGACGTGGCGTTCCGAGGTACCGGAGGCCACGATCATAAAGTCGGTCACCGCGGTCTTGCCACGTACATCCATAACCGAGACATCCCGGGCTTTCATGTCGCCGAGGACATTCAGGATCAGCCGTTTCAGTTGCTCTATCTGCATGCGATCTCCTCCGGGCTCGGATTTCAAACACCGCGTGAAGTTCAAGGGTCGTTCAGGCGATGGTAAGGCCTATGGGCGATACAGCCCCTCCCGTTCGATGAAGGTCAGTACGCTTGCGGGGAGCAGGAAGCGCGGACTCAGACCCAGTGCGAGCTGGGATCTGATGGCCGTCGCGGAGATGTCCAACTGGGTCACGTCCCGGAACAAGATCAGACCGCTGGGGATCCGGGCCAGCGCCGCGGGATCCGTGGTCAGACGGGGTTCTATCCAGCGTCGCAGCTCGGGATCCGTCACCGCGTCCGCTCCGGGGCGGCGCATGACCACCAAATGGGCCATATCTGCGATGTCCTCCCAGCGATGCCAGGTCGGGAGTTCCGCGAAGGCATCCAGCCCGGCCAACAGGCAGATGGAAAGCTTTGGGCCGAACTCCGCCCGTAAGGACACGAGGGTGTCGTAGGAATAGGAGCTACCGGCACGCCGGAGCTCGCGCGGGTCTGCGACAAACCCCTGCTGACCCTCCACCGCTGCTTGCACCATGGCGAGACGCTGAGCGGCCGTCGCCACCGGTTGAGTTCGATGCACGGCGGTTCTTAGGGGAACGAAGCGGATCTCTTGCAGCGGCAAACCCTGGAGCATATCCAGGGCCGGACGCAGGTGGCCGAAGTGGATCGGGTCGAAGGTGCCGCCAAGGACGCCGATCATACCGTGCGGGTTCGGGTTTCTGTCCGTTTTGCTACACCGGCACATCCAGGGAATCGGGATACAGCTCGATACCCATCTGTTCGCCGACCCGGCGCGCCCGCTCGTCGATCATGGGCGAGACCACGATCATGCGGGTCGCCTGCTTCTTATGACGCCGCTCATAAAAGCGAACCTTGCGCTCGAAGGTGTGCATATCGGATTTGCTCACCGACGACTTGAGCTCACAGAGAATCAGCACGCCGTTTCTGATAATCACGTCGAGCTCGACCTGATCCGGACGCCCGAATACCTCTCCCTCGGCATCGAACTCGTTTACGTTGACCACCTCCACCCCGAAGCTCTCCACCAGGATGGCGGCCAGCGCATCACGGAAGGCCCGCTCCGATTGCATACCCCAACGCGATCCCAGGGCACCGAGCGAGCGATCGATGCGCTTGTTCATTGCGTCGAAGCGCCGGTTCGATTCCTCCCATTTACGTCTATCCGCCTCCTTTTGTTCATCCCACTTACGTTTATCCTCGGCTCGTTGCTCCTCCCATTTGCGTCTATCCGCCTCCTTTTGTTCATCCCACTTACGTTTATCCTCGGCTTGTTGCCCCTCCCATTTGCGGTTTTGTTCTTCCCATTTAAGGCTCTGGGCCTCTCGATCCCGTGCCAATTCATTCAGCATCCGGGTGAACCGGTCCTCCGTTTCCACCTTGGTGGGGAAATGCTCACGGGTAACGCCGAGAATATAGTCGCCCAGCGATGGATCGCTACGTAGCAGCTGTGGGAGATGGCCGCGAATAGAGCGAATCATCTCCTCTTCTGTCACTAATCCGGTCATGGTAGATGTCCGTCGATCAGGTATTCATGCCGAAATACTACTTTTGGGATCAGCTGCGGATCTCTCCGTCGCCCAAGACCACGAACTTGACTGAGGTGAGTCCCTCCAGACCCACAGGGCCACGGGCGTGAAACTTGTCGGTGCTGATGCCGATCTCGGCACCGAGACCGTACTCGAACCCATCCGCGAAGCGTGTCGAGGCGTTGACCATCACCGAGCTCGAGTCGACCTCGCGCAGGAACCGCCGGGCCCGGCTGTAATCTTCCGTGATGATGGCATCCGTGTGTTGGGAGCCGTGTCGGGCGATGTGTTCGACGGCGGCCTCCAGGTCCGCGACCAGGCGCACGGATAAGATGGGAGCCAGATACTCGGTGTCCCAATCGGCCTCCGTGGCCTCCAGCGCATAGGACAGGATCTCCCGGGTATGGGGGCAGCCCCTCAGCTCCACGCCCCGTTCCCGGAAGGCCGCTCCGAGCCTGGGCAGAATCACCTCGGCGATGTCCTCCGCCACCAACAGGGTCTCCATGGTATTGCAGGTCCCGTAACGTTGAGTCTTGGCATTCAGGGCCACGTTGAAGGCCTTTTCCGGGTCGGCCGCGGCGTCGATGTAGACGTGGCAGACGCCGTGGAGGTGTTTGATCACCGGCACCCTGGCCTCACGGCTGATGCGTTCGATCAGACCCTTACCACCGCGCGGGATGATGACGTCCACGAACTCGGGCATGGCGATCATGGCGCCCACCGCGGAGCGATCCGTGGTGGCGACCACCTGCACCCCGTCCGCGGGCAATTCGGCCTGCTCGAGCCCGTACCGGATGTTTCGGGCAAGCGCCTGGTTCGAGCGGAGGGCCTCGGAGCCGCCGCGCAGCACCGTGGCATTGCCGGATTTGAGGCACAGGGCTGCGGCGTCGACGGTGACGTTCGGCCGGGACTCGTAGATGATCCCGACCACCCCCAAGGGGACCCGCATGCGCCCGACTTGAATCCCGCTGGGGCGGTAGGTCAAATCCGTGATGGTGCCCACCGGATCGGGCAGGCGCGCGATCTGGTGCAGTCCCTCGATCATGGCGTCGATCCGCGCCGGGGTCAGTTCCAACCGGTCGAGCAGGGCCGAGTCCAGTCCCTTCGCGGCGCCGGCCTCCAGATCGCTGTGGTTGGCCTCCGCCAAGGCATCGCGCCGGCGGTCGATATCGGCGGCGATGGCCGCCAAGGCCCGGTTCTTGGCCGTCGTATCGGCGCGCGCCAGCACCCGGGACGCGACTCGCGCCCGTTCCCCGAGATCACGCATGTAAGCGGCGATGTCGCCGCTCCGGGTTTCCGGCACGGATTCGGATTGGGGCATGTGCATGAATCTCCCACGGAATACAAAGACCAACGCCTGTGGAGGCAAAACCCTTGAATTTGGTAGTGGTTAATTTTTAAATGCCATCCTAACCAGCAGCTGGCAATAGTTCTGTATTATAGCGGTGCAGTAAGAGTTTCAGACAGATCTCGTGCATTTTAACGCATTTGGAAAAAGATAACGTCTTACGCACGAAGCGTGCTAAATGCTGTCGCAAGGTATTATTCCAGCGCTCAACGTGGGCTTGTTTCTTCCGTTTCTTTGCCGACAGGGTTATGTTGTTCGTTCGGAATAACGGCCTGATAAGCTTTCCAACCGGTTGCCTGAAGAGCGCAGCTTAGCTATATCACCATGGGGTGTCTGACAAACACACTCAACGCAGCCATTCACAGCTTCGGTGTGATTGGACAGCAGGCCTGGGTACGGGTCGCAATGATGCGCGCGAGTTTTTGAGCATATGCCGCCATATCTTCCTCGCTGCGCAGCTCGGTAGCACACACCAGCAATGCGGGATCGAGTTCGGGATAGTGTGGCCCCAGGTCGCATCCGCCGAGAATATTGTGCGCGGCCAGGGAGCGCAACAGATCCGCGGTGGGAGCGGGAAGCCGCAGGGCCTTTTCGTGAAAGACGGGGCGATCGAACAGAGGTTCGATACCGGGTATCTCGCACAGTAGGTCGCTGAGTCTTGCAGTGTTGGCATGGCACGCGCTCGCGACCCGTTCCAACCCTTCGGCACCCAACAGGGCCATGTGGATGGTGACGGCGGTTACCAAAAGCCCCTGATTGGTGCAGATGTTCGAGGTCGCTTTGGAGCGACGGATGTGTTGCTCGCGGGCCTGCAGGGTCAGGGTAAAACCGGGTTTGCCTTCCTGGTCCAGGGTGCGCCCGGCAATGCGTCCGGGGAGCTGTCGCACCAGGGCTTGCCGGCAGCAGAGAAAACCGGCATAGGGACCACCGGAGGCCAGCGGCATCCCCAAGGGTTGGGCCTCGCCGCAGGCGATATCCGCGCCCTGCTCGCCCCACTCCCCCGGCGGCGATACCAGGGCCAGGGCTACGGGGTTGACTACGCCGATTACAAGGCTGTCACGCTGGTGGGCCAAGTCGGTGAGGGCATCGACCTCTTCCAGGACCCCGAAGAGGTTGGGCTGGTTGATCACCAGCGCCGTGAATTCCCGGTTTCCGAGGGCCGCGAGCTGCTCCAGGGTCGTATGTCCGCCGGTGCGGTCGAAAGGGACCTCCAGTAACTCGATATCCTGTTGACCGACGATGGTGTGCAGCGTGTGACGGTAGGCGGGGTGCAGCGCCTTGGGAACCAGCACCCGGTGCGGCTTGTGCCTGCGACTGCAGCGCACCGCCATGAGCACCGCCTCTGCCAAGGCCGAGGCGCCGTCGTAGAGGGAGGCATTGGAGACGTCCAGACCGGTCAGGGCGGTCATCATGGACTGAAACTCGTAGAGTACCTGCAGGGTCCCCTGGCTCGCCTCCGCCTGATAGGGGGTGTAGGCACTGTAGAACTCGCCGCGGGTGGCGATCTGCCACACCGCCGCCGGGATGTGATGCTCGTAGGCACCGGCGCCGATAAAACATAGAGGCTGGCCGTCCTGCCGGCTGCGCTGCCGCATCAGGCGGCCGATCTCCATCTCCGCAAGGGCCGGGGGAAGGTTCGGAAGGCCGGCCGCCATGAGGTCCGGGGGGATCTCGTCGAACAGGTCGTCGATCCGCTCGACGCCGATGACCGCCAGCATGGCGGCCACCTCTTCTTTGGTGTGGGGGATGAAGGGCATGGAATCCTCGGGGCCTTAGTGACGACTCAAAACTATTCGTATCTGCCTTCGTAGTTTTCCGTGGCTTTTCGGTTGGATAAAGCCCACGTAAGATGCGGTTCGCTACACTCACCGCGTCCTACAAGATGATGATCCTGCGGGATTTGACAAATGAAAAAATACCAGAAAAGCCCCTAAGCTGCTGCTGATACTCGTGGTCGGATGGGTTCTCCTCTGGATTCTCCTTGATCTATACTCAGGTGGCTGGCTCCCCGGCTTGTCTTGGCTAACCATTATGATTGTAGTGCCGGCGGTGATCTACGGTATTGCCCTTATTATCCCGAGCATTATCGTTGTGATCCTGTCCCTGTTCAGATGGTTGGCAAGGAAAGAACGGCCCCATATTATTGCCTTCCTGCCTTTGCTCATCATGCTGGCCTTCTACTTCCTGCCGACCAGGATACCATCCAAACCGGCAGTGACCTTCCACCTTCACCGTGACGAATTCATCAGGACAGCCGAGTCATCCGTCAGCGAACTTCAGGATACCGATAAAAGAGAATTTCGCTTACCGGAATCACCCCTGTATAAAGGTGTCTGGGTATATCGCAAGTTCCCTTCCAAAGCCCTGGTCGTGGAGTTCACAGTCGGTAGCTATTCTCTACCGTTATGGCTCAGGCCCATGATAGGGTCGGACCGCAAGCGAATTGCGGGAGAAACGGATCTCGCTCATCTCGTCCTCCTTAGTTACCCGCTTGGGTCTGATCCGATAAAGCCGGATGCCCAACTCGATTGCGGCCCGATCTTTAGGGTTGTCCCAGGTCCTGAGGTTGAACACGGATGAGGGATCGTCTCCGAACTTTTTACGGATAATAGCTATAACCTCTTCATCTGACTTTGCATTTTTCAATTTTGTGAGGATATGCGCAACGCCGGCGCCCCGGACCAACTCCCATTCTGGGAATCCGGCGGCCGTGCCGACATACCCATAATGTATATTGGACCAAATGTCGTACTTGTAGAGACAATCGCCGTACAGATGCTCACGGTGGACATACGGGAGACGGGAAGGAAAGCGGGTCTCGATCTTGGGTTTATGATCCCACTCGGCTTTGTCCTTTACTTTCTCGGCCCACAGCTTCAGTGCCAGCCTGTGATTGGGAAGATACTCAGTCACACACCGACTGAGCGTGCCGCCGAGGTCGAGGCCAGTCAGCACCACCTGTATCCCAAGCGGCAGCTTGCTGAAATCCATGATGCACTCATCGGGGGGGAAAGCGGTTCAGCTCGGCCAGGCCCTTTACAAAATCGCTATGGGCATTGGTGTTCATCTCACCGACGATATAGTGGACGATGGGCGTGATCTCGTCGCGATTCGGTGGTATCAGTCGGTCTTCTTCCCAGAATGCCGGGGTACACGAGTCGCGGAAGTTCATGCCCCACGGGTCATTAATGGGGTTGTTGTAACCCGTTCCGAGCGGTCCCGGTCCTCCGTATCTCATGGGTTGTTCCTCCTAAGTGAGTGTTGCGTGACCGGCAGGGTTATATACGCTCGCCCCGGCAGGGTCTGGTCAGGTAGGTTGGGTTGAGCGCAGCACCACGAAAGATAGATGACTTGTTAGTGAGCTGTTCCTAAGAGCCTGTTTACGATTCTCTATCGGTGACATCCGCTGTTGTAACGGCCAGAGCATGGGGAAGCCCTTGCGTGTCCACGGCAATATGCCGTTTGATTCCAGATATCTTCTTGCCCG
>Ga0056112_1000243_pt1 | contig 16754 bp, 11 predicted proteins | sample WorMetilvaeELBA1_FD_55104 | JGI IMG/M metagenome (GOLD analysis project Ga0056112, IMG submission 55104) | Marine gutless worms symbiont microbial communities from Max Planck institute for Marine Microbiology, Germany - Olavius ilvae ELBA.1 ... | reverse complement strand
TACGTCCAACTAGTTTTATGATATTGTACAAGAGAATAAGGCCTAGGTGCAGATTAGATATACAAGAAGCTCAGCAGATGCCGAGAAGCCCGCGCTACGCGTCTGTCTGGCATCGTCTGAATACTATTTCCGGTTTTTCGGTGTACCGAAAGTGGAAATACGGCCGTCAGAGGGCATTTGGAATTTTCCTCTACTACTTCGTAGTCGACTCCAATACCAAACGACGGGCGGTTGGCAACCGTACTGCCGATAACAAAACCATTTCCGGTGTCGACATGAACCACAAATAGTCATATGATGACGAAATTGAGGCCGCTGTCAACTCTACATACGTCCTGTAGGGGATAAGACACATGTACGGCTGTGAAAACTGCCAAAAATGGCATCCCGACGCCCGTAGCGCCAAAACCGGAAGTGGAAATATGGCGGAAATCACGGGAATCAATAGAGCATATGCGACTTCCTATTTATGTTCTGTAGTAACTATGGCTCTATCTTGTCCCGTTTCTGAGATATAGCGTGATAATGGTGCCAGAAAATGCAATTTTTGGGTTTTTTGGCCCCCTGGGGCAGAACCCCGTTGAAATTTCCCAACAATCTTCGGCGTGGTAAAACTATATGGTGGGGCTACCAGGCGCTGAAATTTTTTTTACGATAGGTTTAGCCGTTTAGACACAATACCAGCATGTGACATGGACAACGGCCCATGGCAATAGCCCGTTATACTGCGTAGCGCGTGCAAAAAGTGTGTTTGCTAACAGCATCATATGCAGCTGGAACTCTGTCTGATTATTGTGTCAACTGCACTTTAGTAAGTTATGTTAAGTGTAAAAGTGCGCACAATGCAGACGTGTAGGCTGCGTGCGGGCGGGCTGCGCTGAAGCAACTTGGCGGAGATGCCGCCAAGCATTGTGCACCCGGCTAGTTCAGAAGTAAATCCAGGCTTTTTAACCCTCTGTCTAAGAGTCCTGTGGCTTTCTTGTCTCATCATAGACTCAGTGTTCACTTGATCTGTGATGAGACAAGAAGGCCAGCTATAATGGGGTAGTTGTAATCATACAAGTCTTATAATGACATATATTGTTAGTTTGATGTTATGTGTGTCTGGCACTGGCTCACCCAGGTTGTCCTGGACACGGGCCATGAAACGTTCATTCATTACCTAAGAAATTGAAACTGTTTTCTTTATACAGATGTTCTGCTCGTCGTGTGGCAAAGCAAGACATCAAGACGATGACAAGTTCTGTGCACAGTGCGGCTGCCAGTTTGCCGGCACCAGTAATGAGTCATCAGCCGTCGCAGGTGAATTTAATTTTGATCTGTATTTGTCTGTGTATCTTTTATGTAGACACTGGACAGATATCAAGTACGTGCAAGAAGACTGTCTTGTGCACATTTGCTGGTCGCATGAAACAACTTAATTAACTAAGCTCAGGTATCTTTTCATGGAGAAATGGCACAGTACAAAGCACTGCTTGATCCCGGGTCTGTAGTAGTGATGTGCAGAAAACCGAAATTCGGTTCGGATTCGGTTTTTAAAAACCGAAACATCCAAAAATTTGACATCCGTTCACACGGTTTTCCGAAAGAGACCTCATGCTACTCACAATTCCAATTATAAGTGTTAAATATAACTTTTTTGGCATTCAATGTGCAGATAAAAGCGTTTTAAAACACGAATGAAACGAATATTAGGATTTAGAGTGTCACGGATGCGGCAATTTCGTCGTCCTTGTCTGCCAAATTCCATACACGGGCGTCCGCGAAATTAGTCATTGACAAAAACGTTGCAGACAACAGAAAGTAAGCAACAGCAAGCAAACCAATTAGAAATGTTTCTCGTCACATAGTTAAATTGCCAACTGTGGAGATCTGAAGACACTTCTTTGCATACGCAATTCTGGAGTAGCCGTCCGCATCTGCAGGTGGACGACAATTTGCAACCGCCCGCGGTCTCTCAGATAACCTTGCCGACGTCCGCACATCTCTGATTTAGATTTTAAAGAATGCAGTTACGTTACTTACTTCATGTTGTTATTATAACGTGACTGAAGCTATCCACTGTTGCAAAATATGGTGTCGCCATTTGAAAATAAATAATAAATGACTAAAATATCGGAAGTTCCGAACCAAACCGTGTTTTTCTCGAACCGAGCCGAACGAAATGATTTTGAACCGAATCCGAAGCGAGTTTTGGAAATCCGAAACCGAACCGAAAAAACTATTCCGCACACTAGTCTGATAGTGCAGTGTCATGGAAATCGTACTTAAGTGTATGCGAAAGCACTCAGTGCTTGGATTCCTTGTGACGTGCCTCCAGGTCTCAAGCAGCAAGCAGCACCTGTTGAAGAAGATTACATATAATGATCGGATTGATGGAATTGGGAGTGATTCATTTTGCTGCTGTCTTTTAACGTTGAACGTTTTTATTTTTTTTGTGCTTATGACCTATGACCTGCTGGTTGAAACTGCAGACACGTCAATATTGGAATGGTTTTGTTCTGCAGCAGCAGTAGGTCTGGAGGCCGTTCGGCAGTCAACTCGGCAGCCACTCACCTATGATCAATTTATGGACTTCCGTCGAAAGACAGAAGCGAACAGGCACGGCTGGTTTCAGCCGAAGGCCAAAAAAAAAGCTGCCTCAGCCTGTGTCTGTAAGTCTACTGAGTCTTTGTGGTGTATATTGCACAGTATGCTGCGCATTTGCACGTACAGTTTACGTGTAGTCCTTCCCTACATGGGACCATCTTATACATCACACACTGTGCATTTGTCTGATCATTCCGTATGGTACTTGCATTGACAATGGCAGTTCATCATTGTTCAGTACACGTACATCGTACACCACCATTGTTGACAACTGGGAAGGAAAGTTTGCCGCTGTGAGGTTTACAAGGTGAGTCCAAAAAAGTAGCCGCTACGACTTTCAACGATATTTTTGCTTGGTCTAAGACTTTTTGCGTGAAATTTTGCACATTTATTGGCAATTCATATCCACACATGCCTACCGATTTCGGTATATTTATGTCGAAATTAAATGAAATGACGTTAATTTTAATATGAGCATTGAGCACCCATCATTTATACGGTTTCAACTTTTTACTGTTCACCAGGAAATAACAGTGCAGAGTACCAGTTTTACGGAAATCACGTCATTTTTTCTTCTTCAAATGTCTTTCTTACCGGTGCTCAATTTCCATTCTCCACCCGTTATCAGGGTAACTGGAGGCGATGGCTTTTGCACCAAGCCTCTGCTCCGGAAGTGGTTGGATGCGCAGTTTATCANCATAAGACAACTTTTCCATTGGTATTGACAATAGCTTTAAACAATTAGTAAAACACTAATCAGTCCAGAGATCACACAATTTAAAAACCATTAGACATTTGAGGACGAAAAATGACGTCATTTCCGTTAAACTGGTACTCGACATTTCTATTTCCTGGTGAAGAATCAAAACTTGAAACCATAAAAATGATGGGTACTTGTATTAAAATTTAACGCCATTTCATTAAATTTCAAGATAAATACACCAAATTTGGTAGGCATGTGTGCATATGAATTGCCAATAAATGTGCAAAATTCTATGCAAAAAGACCTAGTCTCAGCGAAAATATCGTTGAAAGTCTTAGGGGGCTACTTTTTTGGACTCACCCTGTACATACTTCACTAGAGGTATGAAAGACAAAATTAACAGAGACTGTCTGGTCTGTGGCAATTCAAAACATTTACATTGCATCAAACATGAACAGTATTAAGTATTGGCGAAAGGAGTAGCGGCTAGTATAACTAACATATTGCATGATTGCTTGTCAGTGACACTGATAACTGCAGTCGGCATATTTGCAGTAACTGTATGATGTGTCAACTGACAGTATGTAACTAGTGATAGAAATTGCTTGGCATGTTCTACAATGGATGTCAGTTTTTCCTTAGGTTGTCGCTGAAGTCTTGGCCTTGGTATTCAGTTTAGCAATCGGCCATTACATTACTACGCATCCATTGCAGCAATGCGTTACGTTATTTTAAGATAACCAGATACCACAGTGTGGGATCATTTTAAGCATGTAGTCAGCACTATTTGTTTTCACTGCAGTTGCTGACTGCAATGATTACCGGTATGGATGCATGCCACCTTGGTCAGTAAAACAGCTGCATTTTTTGCACAGTAATTTTGCAGCGGTGCAAAGTGCAGTAACAGTTGAGTTACAGTAAAGCCAGCGCACTGTCCATAGTCGATGAACTGTGAATGCACATAGTTTGCTGTGCATGTGAAAAGTTTCAAATTTCTGCACTTTTTGTAAACTTACCTGCATAACTGACAAAGTCAGCTTCAGTTGTTGTGAACAGTTTGCAGATGTAAACCATTGAGGTAAATAGTGACTGCATTTTCTCGTGTTTCAACAATCGATTATCGAAGTTAATATACTGAAGAACATACAGATTGATAACAGTAAAAAATACACATGCGAACATAATAATTTTACAATCAGTGCACAACAACAAAATAACTTAACGAGTTTTGAGCTGGGCAACACTTATACGTAGGCTACTGATAATCGATAAGAAATCGATTTTTAGCAAACGATAATCGATTTCTAAAACAATTTGATTTTAACTGTATAATCTGCAGTCCTTTGCATTTACTGAACGTACGCTGAGCCTGTGTTGGGATGTGATGAGATGCCAAGCTGTGTGACAGAAAATTCCAAACATTGACAGTATGCTCGACATTTCAAATGATGAAATCTGGTACCAGATGCTACTCTGAGAGGGCATAACCGCACTTTCCTGGTGAATTCCCGCAAACAATTGTCTGAAAAATGGTAACTTTGCATTGGCTACAACTTATTATGTCATTCAGTGTATGTGACGTGTTATGCAGTTTCAGATAGGACGGATGCACCTTTGCTGTGGTCGGCTCATGAAGATCCGTGGAACTAACATTATGCTGACAGTAGAGCCCTCAGCAACTGCAGACAACATCTTGCCAGCAGCTGTCAACAAACTCAGTATGCTGGACAGAGAAATGTCGACAGATGTGTCGTACGTGCTGCTGTTTCCGGACGGCACAAAGGTGGACCGTGCGCCTGGCAGTACTGAACAGTTCACGCTGCTTGCTTACAAACAGTTCACCGGTCGGCCGTATCAGAAGCTGGCCCTCTTTGTATGCACGGAAAATGACTATAAAGAAGGTTGAATATGCTATCAATTTGCTGTATGATTTCTTCACAGTCATGTGATAATGGACCCCGGCGTCGTCGAATTTCGTCGACGAACTGCGTCAAGTTTTTATGGCGTCGAAGTCGTCGAGTGACCAGTCACGCCGCCGTCGAATTTTTTCCGCGCCGTCGCCGTCGGATTTTATCTCCCGTTTTTCGACGCGATCAATCAATAAATCGGCTTGTTTTATTTTGACTTATGTTTTATTACTTTAGCCAAAATCCGAATTGGGTACACTACATAGTAATACTTTTCTTAGCCGGCCCAGTTACCTGTAAGGGTGCCACTTGCTTTTGTACAACAGGCCTAATTGAGGTAAACAGGTCGGGTCACCAACGGACCAAGACCAATGACTGCGCAGTAATGGCATGACCGTGACGTGTTTGACGTCATTACCAGATTGTGTGTGCTTACTTGCAGAGGATTTTGAATACAGACATGATTAGATGATGTTATTTTGTCATTTGCATTCATGCGTATAATTCGGGATTAACAAAAACGGCAGCTAGCGCTGACAGGCCATGCGTCAGCAGCGCTGTGTTATACGGGTGCTCGGCTAATTGCGATTGCGCTGTATGTGTACTTTGGGTGACAAATGTGACATTAGATTCGAACTCATTTACCCCGGTTTTGTAAAAATGTGNTTAAATTTTAGCAATACGACATCGTTTTGGGTAATTTTTTGGCGAAATTTTCTCAGCGTTTCTATACTTATTCAGTGAAGCGGAGTCGGNGCTGAAAAGCCCGACTTTGTGGTGTCGAAGCGCTGTCGGACCGTCGCCACNTTCGGCGGCCTGGCGCAATATCCGCTCTGAAACTTGCGCGTTTCCGGCGTTATTCTACTTCCGGTTTGAAATCCGATCGCAGATCCTGAATCGTCGATAGTGATTTCCTATTCGTGAATAATACAAACTATAATGCTACGACGCACCGTTTCCCAGATATAGACACTCAAAGTCGGATTTTTGCATTTNCACCCACCCCTCCCTTATTCAACGGCTTGGTAGGGGGTGTCCCCTTCGACTTTTGGGACGATNTTTGGGGTTTCTGAAACTANGGTCCCGGGGCTGTCATGTGGTGAAAACCCCGTGANCCTAGGCTCAACCGTTTCGATACAATCCCAGCGTTGGACAGACAGACGGACGGACTTCCATAGCTATTACNTGCACTGCTTACAGCAGTTAGCTGCTGACGCACGTAAAACGCAATACATTAAAACACATTTTATGGTACCGTATACGGTACCAATATTCAACAAATGAAGTAGTAGTAATAGCCTTAAAATTTTCTACACNGCGCACTAAAAACGANAAGTAATGCGCCGCCGTCTTACCTATCCCTAAACTGAATCATCTTGAGAAGTCAATTGAATGCCCGCTGTTCAGTGTCAGGCCGCCGTAGACACTGCGGTAGAGTGTTCCACTTGCAATCATTCCAGTTTGAATTGGGGAACGCTTTGCTTCCGACAGTTTCAGCCGTAGGGCCTAATCGCCGTCGAAAAACTGTCGCGCCGCCGCCGTCGGGGAAAAATGCGACGCGTCGACGAATCAGTATAATAACTTTGGCGTCAGTCGTAAACGCTTCAAACCGTTGACGCCGGGGTCAATGTGATAACAACAAATTATACCACTTGTCATCGTACACTGCTGTTAGCCAATAGAAGCAAACTAACTTACAGCAGTTCTTTTGCAACTATAAGTAGTTCATCGATGTCGAAAAACTCGAACTGCTTTTAGTGTAAACATGCAGGGATGCAGTTACTATAAAACAATAATAACAAATGATATTAACCTACCCAATGGCACTCTCTTCAGTGACCTTGATTACCCCTGATCCGGATTTCAAGTTCTTATTTTTCGTTTTCGAAGTCAAGTATCTCGAAAACGACACTACATACAACTGTAATTACTGTAGAACGTGAATAGGAAGTCATATACGTTGTAGAGGTGCTTTGGTGGCCTAACAGTAGAGTTTTGGCTCGGGATCCAAGAGGTCCCGGGTTCGAATCCNCGTCGGGGCNACCATGCTCCAGGTCTACTCAGCCTTCCATCCCTCTGGGGTCGGTAAATGAGTATCAGCTTTTGCTGGGAAGGCAAAGGCAGGTATAGTTTTGTCCGATTGCGGATAAGTGCGGGGGTGTGCAGGTAAAACTGTGTGATCCTTATNCACTTTCNGTATACCGAAAAACCGGAAATAGTATTCGGACAGAGACGCGTTGCGCGGGCTTCTAAGCATCTGCTGAGCTTCTTGTGCCACTTTCGGTATACCGAAAAACCGGAAATAGTATTCGGACAGAGACGCGTTGCGCGGGCTTCTAAGCATCTGCTGAGCTTCTTGTTCGTAAATGAACAAAAACGCTTGTTGCATATGACTCAAATTTGAACTTTTTAGTAAAAGCGTGTTTGCTGATTCCTAATTTGACTTCCTGTATTGCACTGGAGGTTTGTACCGAAAAAGGCTAAAATGATCCAAAAACACCATTGTATTGCTGACTTCTGATTGCATACAGCAAATGCATCTACACAAACACGAGCATCCACGTTAAATGTAGCTGATGACATGCCGTCTGTAGGCATTGCTGGCTTTCTTGTTTCATTGTTTTTATGCATCTACCTGTATGTCGTTTTGACGACTGTATGTTGTTCATGCAACCTGTTTTGTGTGTTACAGCGTGCGGTAATGACGAAGACATATCGGAAAACACTGAAACCGAAGAAGTAAGATGCTAACACAATATGTTGTTTAGTAAATTAGGTCTAGGTTCAACAAGCGTGCGTTTGTAGTGTAAAAACTTAACAGCAGCCTCATGATAACTAGTTTCGTGGTCGCCATGACGGAACATGTCGGCATTTTGGGCAACAAGTGAACAATGGCGCAGGTGGTGCATCTGCATCAGGGCTGCGAAGATGGCGTCTGCACAAATAAAACTGCAAAATGTATGTCATTTGGGTTGAAGTGTTGAAAAGAAATGATTAGAAACTTCCCCAGTTTTTTAAATTCCTTGCTTGTATTATGTCACTTGTGATTATAAAAACTGCACCAGCATTACTACTGCGAATATTTCTGTATCGAGCTGATCTGATATAATCGAGTAGCACGGCAGTGATGTCAATTGTGTTACACTAATGACATTGCAATGCACAGTCTGATCTTTGATACTGCCTTACCGAGGTGATGTCATGATTCCCTGTAGGCTGCTGTTAATACTTGATACTTTATAACTGGATCGTTTAGCTCACTCATATCACGCATGTAGACACATCATTTGTTGCCAAGTGACTCTGCATTATGTTCACTTGTGTAATGTTCACTTTTTGTTGCTGTGTCTGTTGTCAATCAGTTACATTCACGCCATGGTAATATATGTGCTGCTGTAGATGCCGGAACATGTGGCACAATTGGCAGCGGTGCATACCGCCATCACAGGTAATTTTGTTGTTTTTTAAATTATAGAATGTAGCTACTAACAGATACAGAGAAGAGGTCTTTCTTCTCATGCCATGCTATCAAGAATGTGTTGGTTTCATACAGTTACAATGTTAGCTTCGGCATTGTTGTCGTGGTTGCAACAAGGAAGTCACATGCTGCTTGGTCAAGTACCAATAGCCTTCATGTCAGCTTTTCCATGCACGCTTAAACTCATCTGCTGACTGCTGACAGTGATTTCGTAACAAGTTAACAGCAACGGAATGTAACTTTAATTGTGATCATTGTTAATTATTGGCTGTGATAATATTATGGGGAGGGGACAGCACTCATTTCAATGCAACATGTACACATTCGTAGTAGAGCAACCTGAAGTAGCCAGCTGTCTTTTTGACAAGTAACATTTAGTTGTGGAATTGAACTAGTAATGTGCTGCTTACTGTATAAGCAGCTTGAGGACAGTTGATTATACACATGACACTGTGTCGGCACTGGTCTGTTCAGGTGACTCCAGCACTACTGGACACACTGGTGTAAGTGCATTGCTAACTGAAAAAGACAATTGTTGTGTTAACTTAATTCACGTGTTGTATAGTTAAGTATTACACTAACCAGTTTGTTTATCGTGCGTATAGTAGCCATATGGCTAGATTACATAACACACAGTAATAATCAGTTCCTAACAAGCATACACTCAGAAACATAATGACTCCTCAGCATACAAATGTAATGAAATAACAGACTGAACTAGAACACCACAGCATTGCTGATCCTGCAGCCAATGCAGACCGCCAGGATTATATCCTGTTCCCTCCTGGGTGGGGAGGAGAGAGGGAAAGAGAAGGGATGAAATGGGGCGGGAGGGGAGAGAGGTGAAGGGTGGGGAGAGGAAGGGAAGAGAAGGGAGGGATGGAAGGGAAGAGGAGGGAATAGAAGGGAAGCGAGAAAAAGAAGGAGAAAATGGGTAGGGGAGGGAGGAAATGGAGAGGGGATGGGGCAATGGGGAGGGAAAGGGAGAATGGGAGGGAGGGGGAAATTGACAGACAGGGAGCGAAGGAGAAGGGATGGGAGGGAGGGGAAGGGGGACGAAAGATGGGAACCGGGTGGGAAGGGAAATGAAGCGGTAGAATGGGAGTCAATTTTTTAAATGCTGCAAAATTTTGACCACGAATTTGCGCTTATTGTGGCACCACCTAGCGGTGGAACTGCGAACTGTTTAGTGCGCTAGAAAGAGCGTTTCTTCCTGAAAATAACGCCGAAAACCGCGTCGAAATCAGTTTACAATCGACGACGCTAACAGCATTTAAATCGCGGTACCGCCGTATGCGATGTAGTCGTGACGTCACGGCTGATGACGTCACAGCGTGAAAAAAAGACAGACAGACAAACAGACACCCGACTTTTTGCTCCCACGCCGGCGTGCAGCGTGTGATTGCCAGGAAACTTTGCATGCCGAGAGAGATCATCGAGACAAATTTTTTACCTCCAAAACATTTTTCGATCCAACCCCTAGTTTTGGAATTAGGGGCCCCGCAAATTTTGGCCGAAATGCGATATGCGCGGTGAGATTTGCGGCATTTATGGGGCACCATTTCCAACACCTTGCACCGATTGAGGTGAAAGTTTGCAGGGCCGTGCGGGCCTTCGGCCAGCACGGCCCTGCCACGTTTCAACGGCATCAGTGCAAGGGGTCGCCCCTACGGGGCGAAAAACCCCAAAACCGCCTCCTGAGTAATTATAATACCATCAGGTTACGTGCTTCGCAGGTAATCCTGGTAGTAACAAGAAAACAACGGTCGTGCTGACAGTGTAATACTGAGACAAATTTCGCCATAAGTGTAGGTCTTGCTACTCGCTACGTCTGTGCATATGCGGTGCAAAATGAAACGACAGAGATAAATTTCAGACACTTTATTTGCCTACTGTAAAACACTTTAATTTTGCTGAATCTTAAATGCGCCGATTTGGACTGTAAGAAAATTCGCTGCATTTTTATTTAGCAGAATTCATTCGCTTACTTTCTGGTAACCACAGCAATAACATTACTTTTGATGTATTTGACTACATAGTCCACATCTTTCTATTTACAGATTACCCTGTAGTTCAATATTACATATTTTTATGTGTATCAGCAACAATGGTTATGTGTAAATTTGGAATAGTCTTACAACTTGCGGGTATTAATTTTACCAAATTTAGCAAATTCGCAAAAAAAATTGAATTCACACAAAAATTTCACATTTCACAGAATTTAACGTAATGGAATGAACCATATCTGCATTTGCCTTCTCCACCGTTGCTGGTACTCATTTACAGACCTCATAGGGAGGAAGGCAGATTTCGCATATGCAACCACAACAGTGAGCTAACAGTTGGCCCAGGACAGCTGAGCACCGATTGTTATGTCTGTTAACTATTTAAATCATCATGTATCACTGGGCATGTGTGTATGTGCCCATCCTTGCCCAAATACAGTGCGTACAGACAATCTCAATGAACTTAAATAACATTTTCTGGAAAGGCTTACCGTGGCAAAAGGAAGTAGTGTTGCTTAACGTCTTGGGTTATGCAGATGTTGGTGCAGACTGAAGAGTTGTTCTTTCACTTTTTTGAGCATTACGTTTCTATGTAGACTGTGCTGATGTGAAATAGCTCCATAGCTCCGTGCAGCGTGTGAGGGCTAGAAAATTCACTGTCATTGCTTACGTCATGGCAACGACAGGAAATGGAACACAATGTACATATGTGCCGTACAACATACACAACAGTCACACTTGTTTTTGACTGCAAGTGGTGTTGCTGGAGGCATGGGGTTGTTTATTGCATTGTAAGGCCCGGTGTGTGTCCGTGTGTCCGTGTCACANGCTGGTATTGTGTCAAAACGGCTAAACCTATCGCAAAATTGTTCTCAGTGCCTGGTAGCCCCACCATGCCAGTTGTTATGTGCCGAGGATCGCTGGGAAATCTGAACGGGGTTCTGCCCCAGGGGGCGGAACCTAGGGGAGGGATGCTTTAAGTTACAGTGTGTGGCATGCATTAAAACTTTATCACCAACAATTCCGACCTCTGTGGTCTCAGCTTTTGGGGAGGGGTGCAGTCAACCCCAAATTAATATACTTCTGCCTCAGGTCATGTAAGCCGTCAACTTTAATTGCTCTAAGTCAAAGAAAATGGCTGCAGCTAAGTGGGACTAAGTGAGTAAACAAAGTCAACCTGAGTTTTTGAATTTCGTAGAAGTAAGCCTTCAAAATGCAATTCATGGTCAAAATTCACATGCTTCGTACTGTGGTAGCTTAATTGTACTGTTCATAGTCAGTTGTTTGAAAAAGTTACACTTTTCAAAGTGCCACTTTTCAAATAATTTAAACAACGGAAACTCAGAGTGTCCCATGCACCACTTTTTGTTGTCCCGCACGTCACACAACTTCGTGGTGCACGGTTCTTGTACCTATTTTTACTTGTTGTCATTGCAGAGTACTTTAGATGACATATCTGTTGTTTGTGGACAGTTTTCAATTTCGGACTAACAGTTCATATACATTTTCAGTAGAGTGTGAGGCAGTGAAGAAAAGCAAATTCTCTGAGTCGCGTGCGTCACGGACACAGTTGGTGCTTTTCTGATCTGTGCTGCAAGTGCCAAAACAAAAACTTTTTGTTATTAATATCTCTTGCACAGATGCTACTTAAAATAACATAGGTCTGCCTGCAAGTATTACACAGTTTTTCTGGGCACTACTCTAATGTGTGCAGATGTCCCGTGCATCACACAGAGAATGTCCAGATACACTACGCTCTGTCCAGTGTCCCTGTCCCCCCACCCACAAAAAAGTAAGCCACTTTCATTGCTGCAGTGTCGTAGGTAGAAATGGACTGATTTTCAATTACTTTTCACTGGCAGCTGCAGTAAATAATTTCTACTACAGTTATTGTAACCATCACAACACAATTTACATGTATCACTATACTACGATTGTCGGTAAAGTACAGATGATCTGCAGTCACATTCTTGTTTGACGAAGATTTTAGGGAATTGAACTGAACAGTTGCATTGCTGTTGTTACAGCAATGTTTTGCCCGTGATCACGAAACTGATGACTTGATGACGACAGTCGAAGAGGATACACGAATGAAGTGAGATTTGGCATTTTTTGTCAGCTGTGTAAGCATTACTTCACAGCAGACATCACCCTTTCTATTGGTGCAATAACTTCTGCAAATGTGAACCGACTACTACATGCGCAGCACTTTCCAGGCCGCCGTTCGGTGTGTCTCGGCCCATCTGTCACACGCTTTGACTAAATAGCTGAATCTGTCATAAAACTTTTTCGACTACCTGCTAGACCCATCTTTGTACAGGGTCACTACACATGTGTACAGTCTGGAAAAAAGTTGAATTCCTGGAATTTGAACTCCTTCCTTGAAATTGTGGAAAGCTCATGCATTTCAATTGCTACTGCTGGACATGTTTGTGCAATTGAACGATCATATTCACATCCACTCTTTCATTTCATGAAAAGCTCACAAACTTACTTGAGAGATGGATGCAATGCACTTGTGCAACAGATTTGCAAGTAATACTGGCAGACTGCTGTCAGTTGCCTTCGTGTGCTGCTGACATAAACCTAATTGTACTTTTGACATTGTTTGATGTCTTACAGTGGCAACTGTTGTGTGATGTTACCATTTATCACTAACCATAGCAGATTAGCTTTTCATTTTCAGTTCATTGATTTGATTCGTCACATAAAGATGTAGGAATGTGTACTGTGGAACATGTAGTACTGACAACAACTGTTGAAATGACTTATATTCACAGCTTATTGAATAGTGCAGTGATGAGCATCACCTGGCGCTCACAATCGTGAACTGCCAGTACATTACTTATTCATTAACAGCAGACCAGAATACTGTGCAAATCTGTGTGACATTCATTTAAATAGTTCCTGGAATATCCTTGCAATTTTGATCAGTTCAATTTGTAGACACACTGATCCGGTTTTAACGTTCCAAACGTTTTAAAATTCAGATAGGTTTCTCCGCATCTGGGCTCTGAATAGGGGAGAGGGGTGGGAGAAAATTGCAAAATTCCACCGTTATTACACTGCATCTTAAAAACGGCAAGATTCGCAAGAAATACAACCATAGTTACTATACAGTGGCAAGTCATAACAGATCTGTCATAACATAACATGTCATGTCATAACAGTCATAACAGATTTGATCTATCAAATCCTGCCATTTCAAATGACCTTGACTCAAGGTCATTGGAAATGGCAGGATTTGACAGATCTGTTATGACGTGCCACTGTACAGTAACTATGGCTGTATTTCTTGCGAATCTTGCCATTTGTAAGATCCTTGAGTGGCCGTAACCAACGTTTCAAGGTTACTGTATACTTACAAGTCAACTAACTCCCAGGCGGTGCAAGTAAAACAACATATTCCCCATTCTCCAGTGCCTGTACCGAACGTATCCGAAAATCTTGGTGGTTGTCACTGGCGAAGCCACGGGGAGGTTTGGGGGTTCGAACCGATCCCCCACTTCTGTCCAGGACCACTCATGGGATATACGAGAAAATTTTGTACGAAGGGGGTACCCCACCTCCGGTATAGGGGTGGGTTGTCGTCCATGATCCACCAGAGTGTGGAATACAATGCATTTACCAACAACGGATTTGCAGCGGCCAACAGTGACAGTAAATTTGCCATCAGTCAAGACTGCACAGTGCACAGGCCATGGACGTCTGTGCTAGCTATAAGGGGATCCGTGCACAGGCCGTCTGATTGCCAGCATGTCAATACGTGCCAATGAAGCCACCTGCCGGCTCAGCTAACCTCATCCGGCTGATTTAGCTGCTGGTGACCGTGTCGCCACTTCATTGACTCAACTCATAAACTGTGGTGGGGGCGTGTGCGCTAGATAGTAGATAGTACGCTTCCCTGCCTCCTTACATGCACAGTATACGAACTGACATTAGCTTCAACGCACAGTCTGGATTGCCTTTATTGTTTCAACTGCGCGAAATTTGGTGAGTTGATTCTGGGGAAAATCCTTAAGATTGTTGCCACCAGATGCCTTGATTTTAGCCCAAAATGCACCATAATGCATTTGGCGACCGGGCTCCGCCCAAATCAGGTGAGGGAGCTTACAGCGCTCCCCCAGACTCCCTACTCGATTTCAGGGGGCCTACTTCTAAGGGAAGGGGGAGGGAGGGAAGGAGATGGAGGGGAAAGGGAAGGAGAGGGAAGGGGAGGGGATGGAAGGGACAACCTCCCCCCACACTCTGCCACCCCTGGTTTCGCCACTGGTGGTTGTTGTTGAAATTTCGACATTGGGTCACGTACCCCAGGCCACGCCCACTTAGGGGCAAATTTGTGGTCCGTTGCCAACAACTGCCCACGGCCTATGTGCACAACATATTTTAAGGCCGTAGCTTTTACCGTTTGCAAAATGTTGAGGGGGTCCCAAAATTTCGAAATTGGGTCACGTGCCCCAGGCCACGCCCACTTAGTGGCCAATTTGTGGTCTGGGGCAAGAACTGCCCACGTCGTATGTGCGTGCCAAATTTGAATATCTTAGCTTTATCCGTTTGCGAAATATTGGCACATTTCGCTGCGGTGTACCAACTGACCCCGTGACTTTGACTTGTGCCCTTTGGACCTTGAAGTCGGTGTGGGAGTCGCATGTGACCTGGGGTACCCCTGTGCCAAGTTTCATCTTCCTAGGCCTTTTGGTTTTCGCGTTGTCGGAAATAGCATGAGAAACAGTACTCGTCTTTGGCTCTGTATAGTCCAACATTGAAAGCAGTTTGAGTGGCAATGGTGGTAATACCAATGGCGTCTGTCTGTGTGTCTGTATTGTCTGTCTGTCTGTGGACATTTGTTACGTAAGTACTAATAGCTCAATGCTTAACAGTGACCATGCGCTATCATTGTTTGTGTGCATGTTTCAGTGACTGGAGANAAGAACTACGAAATTTGTCTTCGAGTATCGATACACATGCACCGGTACCAACGTCTAACATGATCAACGTGGTCCGTGGCACCGAATTTGAATGTTTCAAACGTGCATTCAGGAGAACAAACTTTGACAGTAAGAAACGACTCGACGTCAGATTTGTGGATGCCGACGAGAACACTGAGGGCGCTGCCGACAATGGCGGTCCGACACGGGAGTTTCTGCGACTTCTGTTGTTCGACATCTTCACCAGCTCGCTATTTGAAGGAAGTGCCGACAGCAAAGAACTCAGACTGTCTACCAGAGGTGAGCTCGATCTGCTTCCATGTCACATGTGAATGACGTAGGAATACGTAATGTTGTAGCACATAACCGAACCGCGTAACATGTTCTTAATACTACCTCGCCAGTTACAGTCTTCAGTTACTGAGACAGACAGTAACTTGTGAGCAATTCTGTGATGTTCACTCTCATTACTTTCTGCTGATACAGCAGAATGCAAAGCAGAATTGCAGGTCGATTATTGACTGTAGTTAATGACCTGGATGCAAGTTGCTATATTGCATCATGTGACTTGGCTGTGAAGAACTAGCAGTAGACTCGATGTCAGATGCCATTTATGAATATATACTCTTAAGTTTTGCAATTGTCAAGCCTGTTTGGAGGTTGTCAAATGTCTGGTGTGAATGTACATACTAGTCTTCTTTCATGTGCAGCTGACATGTTGGGAAGTCACATAGTTCACATTATGTGATATGTCGATGATCGACTCAACACCAGTTCAATGCTTTGACAATGTTGGTTGAGTCATCTGGCTTGTAAAAACTAGGGTCTCTGAAATGACCTATAATGTGTCGAGTGGGACCTTAAACCCTACTATACCATACCATACCAGTTCAGAAATGCACCAAATGTCTGAATGTGAGTTTCTTGTAGGCAGTGCTGTTGCAGAAAAGTGTTTTTAGGCTTAAAAAGGCCTTTAGGCCTTAGTGTTGAGCTACGGCGACGTGGCTGGGTGGCTGGCTGTCACACTCCGGTATTGTATCAAAATGGCTAAACCTATCCGAAAACTTTTTCGACCATCTGAAAGCCCCATCATTCTAGTTTTCTGAGACCCCTACGCCGATACAAAATTCCAAGGGGAACCCC
>Ga0056112_1000237_pt1 | contig 16994 bp, 10 predicted proteins | sample WorMetilvaeELBA1_FD_55104 | JGI IMG/M metagenome (GOLD analysis project Ga0056112, IMG submission 55104) | Marine gutless worms symbiont microbial communities from Max Planck institute for Marine Microbiology, Germany - Olavius ilvae ELBA.1 ... | reverse complement strand
CGAGGAGGCCGAAGAAGAGGCGTTAAACATAACGCGCCAGCAAGAGGATTGGCTACTGCATCCGGAGGACGAGAATGCAGTCAGAAATATCCGCCGGGCGTTTCATACGATAAAAGGCAGCGGCCGCCTGGTTGGAGCACTAAAGATAGGCGAGTTTGCCTGGGATTACGAGCAGTTATTGAATCGGGTTATCGATAAAACAGTTCCGCCTAACCAGCAGGTAATCGATGCTGTTGGCAAAGCGGCGGCAGCATTACCCGAGCTGGTTCTGGAGCTGAAGACTTCGATGGAACCGGTGGCTGATATCAATCATCTGCGGGGCCTGGCGCGAGCACTGGCGGAGTTTAAAGCTGACCAGTTGCTATATGAGCATGCGCAAAAGACACTCACACAGGAAACTTCCTATGAACCGGCAGGCGATGCCGATGAGACTGAATGGAAGGGTATTGGTGTCGGTGCCACTACGCAGATTGTTCCGCCGGATAAATTGACCCAGGCGATGCTTGAAGGAATTGAACCGGATACGGTGCAGGTTGACCCCGCTGCTTTTGAATTGACAAGGGCCCAGGTCGAGGCAGGGGGGGATGACGCCCCGACTGACGAAGCAGAGCCTGACTTCGACGATACCCTGCTTGCGCAGCCGCCTCAAATTCTGGGCGTGGAGAATTACACCCAGGCGATTGATTACGCTCATGACGACGCTGAACAGGCGAAGGCGGAAGCAGATAAAGCGGTGGATGCAGGTACAGATGAAGACAGGTTTGAGGCCGCCGAGTTTGATGAAATAGGGCCGTTAGCCTCGGAAACCATCAAGATCGAAACCGTTGGTGAAGATTTTCTTGGGGATGATTTCGATGACGATCTTGAAGACGAAGTTATGCTTCAAGCTGCCTTGCCGCAATCAACAGGGGTGGCAGAGTTCGAGGTTGAGACCGGGACGGAAGCGGATCAACCTGCAACCGCGGCCCAGCCAGCCGGGGACGAACCGGTAGTCGGTCCTGAGCCAGAAGCGGACGAGTTCAGGGCAGAGAGCGAGCCGGAGATGGACGAGTCGATAGTCGAATTCGATGCGGAAACCGATGAACCGGCAGTCGCATTCGACGCACAAGCGTTCGAGCTTGCGGCCGAAGCCCGGCCGGAAGAGATTGAGTTCGCGACAGATACCGAAGCTGAAGGCGACGAGTCGATAGTTGAATTCGATGCGCAAGCGTATGAGCTTGCAGCCGGAGCCGAAACGAAAGCGGACGAGTTCACGGCAGAGACCGAAGCTGAGGGCGGCGAACCTATAATTGAATTCGATACGGAAGTCGACGAGGCGGCAGTCGAATTCGATGCGCAAGCATTCGAACTTGCGGCCGGAGCCAGGCCAGATGCGGGCCAGCCTGCAGACGAAGAGATAATCATGCAAACCCTCGAGCCTGAGGCCGAGGAAATAGTTATGCAACCTCCCGGACCCGGGGATGAAGAGGATGCGACTCAAAGCGCGGAGCCCGAAGTTGAAGAAATCGAGTTCGAAGCGCTCGAAACTGAAGCTGAAGGGATTGAGGTCGAGTCTCAATCTGAAGCCGTAGAGGCAGGTACTGATACTGCGGCGGAGGTAGAGGACGAAGAGGAAGAAAAACGGGAGGAATCCCCTGACCCTTTAGCAGATATGACAGAGAGCCAGGTGCCTGGAAGCGAGGCAGAGGACAGCGAGTCCAGAGTTCAAGAGCCACCCGCACTAACCGGCCTGTCGTTCGACCCGGAACTGCTGATAATTTACCAACAAGAGGTAGAACAGCACCTCGGCATACTAAGTTCCGCTCTTGATCATGCTGAACAGGTCGAGGAACTAGTTCCCTCCGAAGAGGTTTATCGCGCGCTGCATACTATTCATGGCGCCTCACGCACCGCCGATATATCGACTATTGGAGAACTCGCCGGCTTGATGGAAAAGCCTTTGAAACTGGCGATCTCGCAAAAAATGGCGCTTGATCACGAAATCGTGGCCTTGTACAGGGAAGGGCAGCGCACGCTGCAGGCCATGACCGATGAACTGGTTTCGACCCGGCAGTTGCCCCGACTTTCCGCGGATCTCAAGATCAGTCTCAAGGCGCTGGCTGAAGATTTTAAAGAACATACTGTCGAGATTCCGGCTGATGCAGGAGCGCCAGTCGGTGAATTCATCGATACGTTGACGATGATGAGTGATGCAGCCGACACCGAACAGGATAACGAATTGCTGACCATTTTCGTTGACGAGGCGAATGAGTTGCTCGAAATGAGTGACAATACCCTGCATGAATGGTCCGAGCAGCAATCTGATGAATCCGGTTCGCAAGAATACGCCGCGGTTATGGAGTTGCAGCGTTACCTGCATACTCTTAAGGGTGGTGCCCGGATGGCTGAACTCGAGGAGATCAGCGATCTATCGCATGAACTGGAATCCATGTTTATCGCTGTAATCGATGGGCGAGTGGATAAAAATGACGATTTGATCGAGCTGCTGAAGGATTGTTTTGACCTGCTGCATCGGCAGGTAGTCGAAGCCCAGGAAGGACAGCAAATGAGCGACTGCAGCGCTCTGGTGGGATTGCTCAGGAAATTACGCCTCGGGGAAAAAGACCAGGCGGATGGAGAGTCCACCAGGGATGACGGTTATGCTGATATGGATGTCGATAGTGAAGGCATTGATATAGTCAGTGAAAATCTGCCTGAGGATTCACTCTCCGGGATAGATCGACCTTCACAGGACGTCATCAAAGTGCGCTCGGATTTACTCGATAACCTGGTAAATTCCGCTGGTGAGGTCAGTATTTACCGTGCCCGTATGGAGCAACAGGTGGCTGGTCTGGGTTCCCATCTGGGCGAACTTGGGCAAACTATTGCGCGCCTGAAGGGACAGCTACGCAGCTTCGAAGCGGAGACCGATGCGCAAATTCATTTCAGCCATCGTTCCGAGTCAGGCAAGGTCGGTGAGTTTGACCCTCTGGAGATTGATCGCTACACGATGATCCAGGAATTGTCGCGTTCGCTTGGTGAATCGGTTAACGACTTGTCCAGCCTGCAGAGCATGCTGGGCGAGCAGGTCAAGGACTCCGAAACTCTGTTGCTACAGCAATCTCGGGTAAACACGGATCTTCAGGATGGTCTGATCAAGAGCCGAATGGTCAAGTTCTCCGGCTTGCTTTCACGCTTGCGACGCCTGGTCAGACAGAGCAGCCAGGAGCTTGGCAAGAAAGCCGAGTTGATTATTTCCGGCGAGGAAAACGAGGTCGATAACAAGGTGCTGGATCGCATGGTTGTGCCGCTCGAGCATATTATTCGAAATGCACTGTCACATGGTATCGAGACTCCGGTGGAGCGGGTTAAGAAAGGTAAGCCTGAAAGCGGCAGAATTTCGATTGATATTGCCCGCGACGGTTCGGACATAGTGATTCGTGTCAGTGACGATGGTGCCGGCGTCAGTGTGGAAAAAGTGCGCAGTCGAGCGATTCAGTTAGGATTGCTTGAAAAGGATCGCGAGGTGAGCGAAGCGGACCTGGTACAGTACATACTCGAACCCGGCTTCAGCACCGCCGAGCACGTAACCCAGATGTCGGGGCGCGGGATTGGCATGGATGTGGTCGATATCGAGATCAAGCAACTCGGCGGGACCCTGCAAATAGCAACCAACCCCCAGGGCACTACCTTTACTGCACGTCTGCCTTTTACGCTGTCGATCAATCAGGCGATCCTGGTGCGCACCGGCGAAGAGATCTACGCGATCCCATTGATCAATATCGAGGGTATTACCCGCCTGGATAGTCAGCAGATGGTCGACTACTACAGTCAGGATGAACCCGAGCTGGAATATGCCGGACAGGGGTTTGCCCTGCATAGCCTGGCAAAGCTCGTCGGTTCGGGAGTTCCGTTCAGGCCCGGTGTGGAAAATGAAAAGCAGGCCGTTATTTTAAGCCGTGCCGGCGACGTGCGCGTTGCATTGCATGTTGATGAAATAATCGGTAACCGGGAAATCGTGGTAAAAACCCTGGGCAAGCAGCTCAGCCAGGTCAAAGCCCTGGCCGGGGCGAGTATCCTTGCCGACGGAAGTGTGGTTCTGATTCTCGATATCAACGGATTGATTCGCCATAGCGCTTCCAGTGCGGTCAAGATCGTCTACCAGCAGGAAGATGAGCGCGCTTCAAACCTGCGCAGCACGGTCATGGTAGTTGATGACTCGATAACGATGCGACGGGTTGCGAGTAAATTACTCGAACGCCATAACTACGAAGTTGTTACCGCCAAGGACGGGGTTGACGCACTCGCTCAGCTGCAGGAACTGCGTCCGGATATCATGCTTCTGGATATAGAAATGCCCCGCATGGACGGCTTTGAGCTGGCAACCCATATGCAAAACGAAGAAAACTTTTCCAGGATCCTGATTATTATGATCACTTCACGCACCGGGGAAAAACACCGCGATCGAGCCATAGAAATCGGGGTCACGAATTACATGGGTAAGCCCTACCAGGAAGACGAGTTGATTGAGAATATTCAAAGTGCGCTGGGTGCCGGGTAACCCGACCTATGAGTAGCAATCCGACCTCGGTAAGATGCATGTTGTTGCCACTGACATCGCTTAACCTGTTGATTCCAAACTCGGCAGTTGCTGAAATTATTGGCTATTCGGTGCCACGCGGCTTGTCTGATACCAGTGAGTGGTTTCCCGGTGTAGTGCTTTGGCGCGGCGTTTACGTGCCCGTGGTCGAAGTAGAGAAATTGTGCCGCCTGGGAGTTGCCGAGGTAGGTCCACGCACCAGAATTGCGATAGTCTACAATCCGGAGAAGGATCCGGAAATGCCGTATCTGGGCATTCACATGCAGGATATTCCGCGGGCCTACCTGGCCGAGGCCGACAGTATGGAGGCCGGTAACGATGACGGATTGAACCCGTATCTACTGACGCGGGTAGATGATGAACAGCTCGCGCGGGTAGTTCCGGATATCGACAAAATCATCGATGACCTCAAGCTCGAGTTCAATCAAAACCGCATTGCAGAATTAACTACTTAATATCTTCCCCGCTTAACTTCGAAGGGTCTGGCCCGAATGGCACTTACTAAGCCCAAAAAATACTGGGTCATCCCCGCGAAAGCGGGGATCTTGCAATGACTACAAGATTCCCGCTTTCGCGGGAATGACGTGGTTAAGTTCGCGGGAATGACGTGATTTAGTAAGTGCTATTCGGTCTCGACCCTTAGGTACGGGTCATTCAGATATGTCGGATTCCCGTGAAAGCGGCCCCCCAGCGTGCGCCGGGTTGACGTATCGGAATTTTGTTAACTCAGATCGCCAACTGTGGATTGCACTATTGCGAGCGCTGCTGTTGCTGCCGTTTCGGTACGCAGCACACGTGGGCCTAGCCTGGCTGGCGTGAAACCGGACGAGCTGGCGAGTTCAATTTCTACCGGACTCAAGCCGCCTTCGGGGCCGATCAGAATCGACACCGCCGGGCAGGGAGGGCGTATTACCGAAGCCAGCGCAATACCCTCAAAATCGAGCAGCAGTCTGATCTCGATGATGGATGCCGCGATCGCCTGATCGAGGCTGGCATGAAAATCTATCTGCGGCAGTAACGCACGATCGCTTTGCTCGCAGGCGCTTATCGCAACGCTTCGCCAATGCGCCAGTTTCTTTTTCAGCTGTGCCGGTTTCAGCGGCGACTGGGTTCGTTCAGCATTGAAGAGCGAGATTTTGTTAACCCCAAGTTCAGTGGTTTTCTGGATCATCCAGTCGATGTGATCGGCGCGCCCCAGTCCCTGAATGATTTCGCTATCGAGCCCGGACTCGGTTTGCAGGGGTGTCGCTGCATCGATGACGGCGCGGACTTTCTTACCATCGAAAATCAGTCTGGCCTGGTAGTCGATATCTTCCCGACCGTTGAACAAAAGCAGTGCTGCGCCTGATTTCAGGCGCAGCACGTGTTTAAGGTAATGGCTCTGGGGCTTGTCGAGTTCGATTTCCTCGCCAACGACAAGCTCCGCGCCGGTATATACGCGGGAGGTCCGCATAAGTGAAGTGCTAACTAGTAACGGTAAGCTTCCGGCTTGTAGGGACCTTCGACCTTGACACCGATGTAGTCGGCCTGATCCTGGGTCAGCGTGGTTAACTTTGCGCCGATTTTATCGAGATGCAAACGCGCTACTTCTTCGTCCAGATGCTTGGGTAAAACGTAAACCTCGTTTTGATACTTGCCTGGATTGCAGAAGATTTCCATTTGCGCCAGCACCTGATTGGTGAACGAATTGGACATTACGAAGCTCGGATGACCGGTGGCACAACCCAGGTTCACCAGGCGTCCTTCGGCGAGCAGGATTATGCGCCGACCGTCGGGCAGGATGATGTGATCCACCTGGGGCTTGATGTTTTCCCATTCGTAACCCTTCATTTCGGCAACCTGGATTTCATTGTCGAAATGACCGATGTTGCAGACGATTGACTGGTCCTTCATCTGATCCATATGCTCTTTGCAAATGACGTTGAAGTTACCGGTGCTGGTGACGAAAATATCCGCTTGGCTGCAGGCATCATCCATGGTGACAACGCGGAAACCTTCCATCGCCGCCTGCAAGGCGCAGATTGGATCGATTTCGGTAACCATGACGGTAGCGCCAAGTCCTTTGAGTGATTGCGCGCAGCCCTTGCCGACATCGCCGTAGCCGAGCACGACCGCTATCTTGCCCGCAATCATGACATCGGTAGCGCGCTTGATGCCGTCGACCAGTGATTCGCGACAACCATAAAGGTTATCGAACTTCGACTTGGTCACCGAGCCGTTAACGTTGAAGGCAGGGAAAGGCAGTTCGCCTTTGGCCTGCATCTGGATCAGTCGATGTACGCCGGTGGTGGTTTCTTCGGTGACGCCCTTGATGTTTTGCAGGATATTCGAGTACCAGTTGGGCGACTCGGCCAGTTTCGCACGAATCGAGGCGAAGGCGATGACTTCTTCCTCGGTACCCGGATTATCCAGTACGGAAACATCTTTCTCGGCCTTGGCGCCGAGATTGATCAGCATGGTTGCGTCGCCGCCATCGTCGAGAATCATGTCGGGCGTTCCGCCATCGTGCCATTCCATGATTTTATGGGAGTACTGCCAGTAATCTTCCAGTGACTCGCCTTTTATAGCAAACACGGGAACACCGGATTCGGCGATCGCTGCCGCGGCGTGATCCTGGGTCGAAAAGATGTTGCAGGAAGCCCAGCGAACTTCGGCGCCGAGTGCGACCAGGGTTTCGATCAAAACCGCGGTCTGGATGGTCATGTGCAGTGAACCCGCGATACGGGCACCTTTCAAGGGCTGCTCGCTGCCATATTTGGTACGCAGCGATACCAGGCCTGGCATCTCGGTTTCGGCAATAGCGATTTCTTTGCGACCCCAGCCAGCTAGCGACATGTCGGCTACTTTGAAATCGTCTGTAATTACAGGGTTGATGTTGGCACTCATAAATAATCTCCAAAACTATTTATGAGCGTCGTTGAATTGATCCTGTGGGCGAGCCTGGCAGTAAAGCTGTCGCAACGCTCCTCGCACACAAGTCCCCGGGCAGGGGACCGCGTATTTTAGCTAATCAGGAGCTGGTGTCAAATCTGAAAAGGCGCATTTGAATGCGCCTCTGCGGCTTTTTTTACAGGCCGGCAGCAGCTTTCAGATCATCTGCCTTGTCGGTGCGTTCCCAGCTCAGATCGAGGTCTTCGCGACCGAAATGGCCGTATGCGGCGGTTGGTTGATACATCGGCTTGAGCAGATCCAGCATCGCAATCAGACCTTTGGGGCGTAGATCGAAATGTTCGCGAATAAGGTTGATGATGCGGCTGTCGTCAATTTTTCCGGTACCAAAGGTATCGACGCTGATCGAGGTCGGTTCGGCGACGCCGATGGCGTAAGAGACCTGTACTTCACAACGTTCGGCAATGCCAGCGGCAACGACATTCTTCGCCACGTAACGGGCGGCGTAGGCTGCCGAACGATCGACCTTGGACGGATCCTTACCGGAAAAGGCGCCACCACCGTGACGCGCCATGCCGCCGTAGGTGTCGACAATGATCTTGCGACCGGTTAAACCCGCGTCGCCCACCGGACCACCGATGACGAATCTGCCGGTCGGGTTGACGTGGATATTTTCATTTTTACACTGGGCGAACCAGTCCTCGGGCAATATCGGCTTGAGGATGGTTTCTATAACTGCTTCGCGCAAAGTACCGAGATCGACCTCTTCCTTGTGCTGGGTAGAAAGCACTACGGCCTCTATACCAACGGGTTTGTGATCTTCGTAACGCAGTGTGACCTGGCTCTTTGCATCGGGTAGCAACCAGTCAAGCTCTCCTGATTTCATCAATTCGAACTGTCTGCGCACCAGCCGATGCGCGTAGGTAACAGGTGCGGGCATCAAAACATCGGTTTCATTGCAGGCATAGCCGAACATCAGTCCCTGGTCGCCGGCGCCCTGTCCCTTGTCGCTGGATTCATCGACACCCATTGCGATATCACCCGACTGCTTGCCGAGTCCGGTAAGCACGGCGCAGGTTTTGCCGTCGAAGCCGCATTCGGGGTTGTCGTAACCAATGTCGCAAACGGTTTTGCGTACCAGCGCTTCCATATCGACTTCAGCGTTGGTAGTAATCTCTCCAGCGAGCAGCACCATGCCGGTTTTGACCAGTGTTTCGCAGGCGACGCGAGACCGATGGTCCTGTCCCAGCAGGGCATCTAGTACAGCGTCTGATATCTGATCAGCCATTTTGTCGGGATGTCCGCCGGAAACCGATTCGGAAGTGAAGATGTAAGAATCTGACATGTCTTGACCCAAAGCTTGTGTCGCGAAAAACGCATTATAAGTAAGACAATTGAAATTAACAGTATTGATTGCACGCTTATAGAAATGCTCACCGGGGATTAAAGATTTTATAAGTTGCCGTCAATTTGCATTTACGAGAGAATATCGCGCCTTATCGTCAGCGCGTATGCAGTGGTGATCCTGAATTATTGGCCGAAGCCGTCATCAAGTCATGTGTAGCCAGAAAATAATCATTACTAATCAAGAAGTTACTTTGAGTAAAGAGATTTTGAGAATAACCAATGTCATCACGTAAAACGCTAGCCAACGCCATTCGGGTGTTGAGCATGGATGCGGTGCAGAAGGCCAATTCCGGGCATCCGGGCGCGCCCATGGGTATGGCTGACATCGCCGAGGTCCTCTACAACGACTTTATGCGCCACAACCCGGCCAACCCGGAATGGAGCAACCGCGATCGCTTTATCATGTCCAACGGGCATGGCTCGATGCTGCCCTATTCGGTGCTGCACCTGAGTGGCTATGAAGTCACCATCGAAGATTTAAAGAATTTTCGCCAGCTACATTCGAGAACACCCGGTCACCCCGAATTTGGCTGTGCGCCGGGAATCGAAACCACCACCGGGCCGCTGGGGCAGGGTATCGCCAATGCAGTAGGCATGGCGATCGCGGAGCGCGCCCTTGCTGCCGAGTTCAACCGCGACGATTTCAACATTGTCGATCATTTTACCTATGTCTTCCTCGGCGACGGTTGCATGATGGAAGGTATTTCGCATGAGGCATGCTCGCTGGCGGGCACGCTGGGACTGGGCAAGCTGATCGCTTTCTGGGACGACAATGGTATTTCGATCGATGGCAAGGTTGAAGGCTGGTTCCTGGACGATACGCCGAAGCGTTTTGAAGCCTACGGTTGGCACGTGGTTGCCGTAGACGGGCATGACCCGGATGAAATCAAAATCGCCATCGAGGCTGCGCGCGCTATCACCGCCAAGCCGTCGTTGATCTGCTGCAAGACGATTATCGGTTTCGGCTCCCCCAACAAGGCTGGTGGGCATGCCTGCCATGGCGCCCCGCTCGGAGAGGAAGAAGTCGCGTTGGCACGGCTTGAATTGAACTGGGAACACGCTGCCTTCGAGGTGCCTGAAGAAGTCTACCAGGGCTGGGATCATCGCAGTAAAGGTCAGTCCCAGGAAGAAGCATGGGCGCAGAAATTTGCCGCCTACCGGGAAGCACATGAGGATTTGGCGGCCGAGTTTGAAAGACGCACCAGGCAGGAGTTGCCGGCTGATTGGGAGGAAGCCGCCGCGGCGTTTATCGCCGGCCAGGATGAAGCCGCGGAAAACAAGGCCACCCGGCAGGCATCGCTCGCTGCAATCGAGGCCTATGCGCCCCTGTTACCCGAATTGTTTGGTGGTTCTGCCGACCTCGGGTGTTCCAACCTGACCGAATGGTCGGGATTCAAGCCGATGCAGCCGGAATCACCGGAGGCAAACTACATCAATTATGGCGTGCGCGAGTTCGGCATGTCGGCGATTTTGAACGGTATTGCTCTGCATGGCGGCTATATGCCGTTTGGTGCTACCTTCCTGGTATTTTCCGATTATGCGCGCAATGCCGTGCGCCTCGCGGCGTTGATGAAAGTGCAAAGTATATTTGTCTATACCCACGATTCGATCGGTCTTGGCGAGGATGGTCCGACGCATCAGGCAATCGAACATATCCCAAGCCTGCGCATGATCCCCAATATGCGCCTGTGGCGTCCCTGCGATACCGTGGAATCAGCGGTCAGCTGGAAATCCGCGATCGAACATCGTGACGGACCCAGCTGCCTGGTGTTTTCACGCCAGGGCCTGAAACACCAGGCGCGCAGCCCCGAGCAAATAGACGCCATTGCTCGCGGCGGGTATATCCTGCGCGATTGCGAAGGTACGCCGGACGCGATCATTATTGCCACCGGGTCCGAGGTCGAACTGGCGATTGCAGCTTACGAATCTGAAGCGCTGCAGGAGAAAAATATACGCGTGGTTTCGATGCCGAGCACGAATGTGTTTGATCTTCAATCCAGGGATTACCGGGATTCGGTCCTGCCCCCCGGGGTGAGGACGCGAATCGCGATCGAAGCCGCGGTTACATCAGGATGGTACAGGTATGTCGGTACGGACGGCATGGTGATCGGCATCGATACTTTTGGCGAGTCGGCTCCAGCGAAGGAATTGTTCGCCTACTTCGGCTTCACTGTCGATAAGGTGGTAGAAGCGGTTGGCAGCCTGTTAGGCACAGATTAATTATCAAATCTCAGGAGAATTACAAATGACAGTACGTGTCGGCATAAACGGTTTTGGTCGAATTGGACGTATGGTGTTTCGCGCAGCGCAGGATTTCGGCGATGTCGAAGTCGTAGGTATCAATGACCTGCTCGAACCGGAATACCTGGCATACATGCTCAAGCATGATTCGGTACACGGTAAGTTCAAGGGTGATATCGCTGTTGATGGCGATACGCTGGTGGTGAATGGTAAAAATATTCGACTCAGTGCCGAACGTGATCCGGCCGAGTTAAAGTGGGGTGATATCGACGTTGACGTGGTTATCGAATCCACCGGCCTGTTTCTGACCAAGGAAACCGCGCAAAAGCATATCGATGCCGGCGCCAGAAAAGTCATCATGTCGGCGCCGTCCAAGGATGATACGCCGATGTTCGTATATGGCGTCAACGATGATAGTTACTCCGGTGAAGCGATCATATCGAACGCTTCCTGTACCACTAATTGCCTGGCGCCGATTGCCAAGGTAATCGACGATAATTTCGGACTTAAACGCGGTTTGATGACTACCGTACACGCAGCCACGGCAACCCAGAAAACTGTCGACGGTCCTTCGATGAAAGACTGGCGAGGCGGCCGCGGTATTCTCGAGAATATCATTCCTTCGTCTACCGGGGCGGCGAAAGCGGTGGGCAAGGTGTTGCCCAAGCTTAATGGCAAGCTGACCGGCATGTCGTTTCGTGTGCCCACATCGGATGTTTCGGTGGTCGATTTAACGGTTGAACTTGATAAAAATGCCAGTTACGAAGAAATATGTGCGGCCATGAAGAAGGCCTCCGAAGGTGCCATGAAAGGCGTGCTGGCCTATACCGAGGACAAGGTAGTATCGACTGACTTTCGCGGCGAGGCCTGCACCTCGACCTTTGATGCCGAGGCCGGTATTCAAATGGATGAAACTTTTCACAAGCTGATTTCATGGTATGACAATGAGTGGGGCTATTCCTGCAAGGTAGTTGAAATGGCCCGTGTCATCGCGGGCTGAAGATGCCGATACTGGAAATGACCGGCCTCGACCTGGCCGGCAAACGTGTACTGATCCGCCAGGACCTGAACGTTCCGCTCAGCGACGGTGTTGTTGCCAGCGATCAGCGTATCAAGGCATCTTTGCCGACCATACGGTATTGTATCGACGCCGGCGCGCGCCTGATGATCATGTCGCACCTGGGCCGGCCCGAAGAAGGTAATCCGCAGGCGCAGTATTCGCTGCAGCCGGTTGCCGACTACCTGGGCGATGCACTGGGTAAGGATGTGCGGCTGGTTAGTAACTATCTCGAACAGGCACCCGCGATGGACGATGGCGATGTCGTGCTGCTCGAAAACGTGCGCTTCAATCCGGGCGAAAAAGCTGACGATGCAGGCCTGTCGCAACAATATGCCGCGCTGTGTGATATCTTCGTCATGGATGCATTTGGCACCGCTCATCGCGCCCAGGCATCGACGCATGGCGTCGGTCAGCATGCCCCGCTGGCCTGTGCCGGTCCGTTGCTGGCCGCTGAGCTCGATGCCCTCGGCAAGGCATTGCACGAACCCGCCAGTCCGGTAGTGGCGATTGTTGGCGGATCAAAGGTTTCGACCAAGCTAACGGTGCTGGAGTCACTTTTCGCAATTGTCGATCAGTTGATTCCCGGTGGTGGTATAGCCAACACTTTTATCGCCGCGGCGGGTTTCAACGTCGGTAAATCGCTGGTAGAAGTAGATTTGATTCCCGAGGCCAGGCGTTTGATGCAACAGGCGCAGGCGCAGGGCAGGGATATTCCGATTCCGCTCGACGTCGTTTGCGGCAAGGAATTTTCCGTCACTGCAGAGGCAGTCGTAAAACCGGTTAGCGAAGTCGAGGACGACGACATGATCTTCGACATCGGGCCGCAAACCGCAAACCGCTTCGGCGAAATTCTGCAACAGGCTGCGACTATCGTCTGGAACGGACCGGTCGGTGTGTTCGAGTTTGACCAGTTTGGCGAAGGCACCCGGGCATTGTCGCAGGCGATCGCTGCATCAACGGCTTTTTCGATTGCCGGTGGTGGCGATACGCTGGCAGCGGTCGACAAGTACGGTATCGCAGATCAGGTGTCATATATTTCCACCGGAGGTGGTGCTTTCCTCGAGTTCCTGGAAGGTAAACAGTTGCCCGCGGTGGCAATGCTGGAAACGAGGTATAAGGATTATGCAGGCAGTATTACGTAGAACCAAGATCGTCGCGACCATGGGTCCCGCGACCGAGTCGGACGAGGCTGTCGATAGCCTGATCAAGGCCGGGGTCGATGTAGTGCGACTCAATTTTTCGCATGGAACCGCCGAGGAACACAAGGCACGCGCGGAGAAGATAAGACGTACCGGGCTCGAAAATAACCGTCACCTGGCGATTCTCGCCGATCTACAGGGTCCCAAGATACGACTCGAGAAATTCCAGAACGGCTCGGTAGATCTCGCCATCGGGGATAAAATCTGCCTCGATACCGAGTGTGCGGACGGTGCAGGCGATAGTAGCCGGGTCGGAGTGACCTACAAAAAGCTACCGCAAGATGTAAAAAGCGGAGACACCCTGGTGCTCGATGACGGGCGCATCGTGCTCCGGGTAGACGACGTCGATGGTCCCCGCATCAACTGCAGTGTGCAGGTTGGTGGCGAGCTCTCCGATAACAAGGGGATCAACCTCAAGGGCGGCGGACTAACCGCCGAGGTGTTAACCGAAAAGGACAAGGCTGATTTAAAAACCGCCGCCCTCATCGATGTCGACTACCTGGCGGTATCGTTTCCCAGGAACGCGGCCGATATGAACCAGGCGCGCAAGCTGCTCGAAGCGGAAGGCTCCAGCGCGGGACTCGTGGCCAAGATCGAGCGTGCGGAAGCGCTGGAAAATCTCGAGGAAATCATCTCGGCTTCGGAGGCGATCATGATTGCGCGCGGGGATCTCGGCGTGGAAATCGGTGATGCTAAATTACCCGCGGTGCAAAAAGAAATCATTCGTAAGGCAAGGGAGCTGAATTGCGTAACGATTACCGCAACGCAAATGATGGAATCGATGCGTGAAAACCCGATTCCGACCCGTGCCGAGGTATTCGATGTCGCCAACGCAGTACTCGATGGCACCGATGCGGTGATGTTATCGGCGGAGACCGCAACCGGTGATTTTCCGAGCGAGACCGTTAAATCGATGTCCGGTATTTGCCTCAATGCCGAGCAGCACAGGCGCGCGATCAGATCACGGCACCGACTCGACGACACCTTTAACCGGGTCGACGAAGCCATCGCGATGGCCGCCATGTATACTGCTAATCATTTAAACGTGCGCGCGATTGCGACCCTGACCGAATCAGGATCGACCTCACTGTGGATGTCCCGGATCAGCTCCGGCATTCCGATTTTTGCGCTTTCCCGTCACGAGTCCACCAACCGCAAGGTCAACCTTTACCGTGGTGTCTTCCCGGTCTTTTTCCCGACCATACATACCAATCATGCCGAGGCGAATCGGGAAGCGGTGGAGTTGATGAAGGCCCATGGCACCATCGAAGATGGCGACCTGGTCATCATTACCAAGGGTGATTTGATGGGGACTGGCGGCGGCACCAACGCGATGAAGATTGTCGAAGTAGGTAATATGCCGGACTTTATCGCCTAGCAGCCTGTTCAAGGGCTCTCAGCCGGCGCGATACTGCGTTGGGAAAAGTCTAAAAATGCTCATGTGCCTGCGTGTACGCTGCGCTTTCCAGTTCTTTTCCGCCTTGCGCAGCGGATAAAAACGGCAGCGAGCACGGTACCTGCTGTCAGCAGATCAGTGCGATCGATTTATCGCGCAGCATTCATTCAAAACTGATATTCAACACCACGCCAGTGCCGCCACTGGAGGGAACAAGGTGCCAGTTGTGTACGCTGGATTTCTGGACGCCGTCAAATTGGTTGCGATAATCTTCCAGATCGGTCGCGGCACGTGAAGGTTCTGTCCAGATATTGGCTTCACTGATCGCGATGCCGGAAACGGTCGATAGCAGGGCATCCGAACTGTCTCCGGCAGCGGCGATCACGATACCGCCTAGTAGATTGGCAGCGATGCCAATAACGTGTTTTCTATAACCATAGCGTTGCTGGGCGCGGATGGCGTTTTCCTGCATTAACGCTTCGCCCTGTTCCAGCTTGAGCAACCGCTCTTCGCGGGTCTCCGCTGACATGGACTGGAAGACGTCATCACTTGTCGCCGCGGGTAACGGTTTGAGCAGCATATTTAGCAGGCAGCCGGTGGATTTAACGGACCCGACGATATAACGGACCTCGTCGTCGCTGTCGTCTTCATCGATTGCAAGCGCGGCCTGCCCCAGTGCCGACACCGCATAGAACCCGGTCCAGCCGTACTGCCAGTAGGTTGCGTTCGGATTTAGCCCGGCGAGCCGCATTTCTATAAACCTGAGACGCTGATCCAGTTCTGACTCGCTGATTTCATCCAGCGACTGTGCATAACTCGAAGGCACCCAGCCGATGAGAATAATTGTGCTTACCAGCAGGAAATTACGAAATCTCGCCATTTCAAGATACCTGACCAACATGTGCTTTCTCCACTGTCCAACGGGACAGAATTTTTTCATCGATATTGACACCAAGCCCGTGATCCCCTGAAACCTGCGGCGGTCGCCCGCCGTAACCAAACTGCAATAGCGGTGCCACGGGGTCTTCGCGAAGTAAAAACAATCCGAAACAACCTTCCGCATAAGTCACTGGTTGTACCGCCTGGGCGAGACGTAAGTGCGCCGCCGATAGCAGTGACGATTCACCGACCTGGCAACCCAGTTGCAAAACAAAGCCGGCTTCCAGCGACTCTCGCGCGCGGTTCAGGGCAGCTACCAGTCCGCCACACTTGGAAACCCGAACATTGGCGGCCGTGCAGGCCCTTGCTTCTATCAGTCGTTGCAGCGACGCCCCTGTTGTCAGACTTTCATCGGCCATGACATGGAGCCCGGTTTCCGCTACCAGCGACGCCAGTCCGTCGATATCATCAGCGGCGATAGGTTGTTCGAAAGACGTTGCTCCGTAACGCGCCATGTCGCGCATGCTAAGACTTGCCTGCTGCACATCCCATATCATGTTGGCGTCCACGCGGACATCGAAGTTGCGTCCAAACACCCGCCGCAGCAGACGTACCGCGTTGACATCTTCGGTGTGATCGACCTTGAGTTTGACCTGCCGGATACCGAACTGGCGCTGCTTCAGCGCTGACCTGATCAGGCGCCAGCCCTTGTCGGCGGACAACACGCCGCTATAGCGGAAATCAGCTGGCAACTCAGTGGGTTCAGCACTCAACGCGGGCGTTCCGAATGTCTTGCCGAAAGCGTCCAGTAACGCCAGGTCCACCGTGCACCAGGCTGCGGATTGTGGCAGCTTCGGAGCGACCCAGCCGGGTGTTTGGCCGTCGCACTGCTGCAAAAAATGCTCAACCTCGGACATGGACTCGAAGCGCTGATCCAGCAGTCGCGGCAGAATGTCATCGCGTAGCATGGCGAAGGCCGACGCGCGGCTTTCACCGGTGACGTATTCACGCGGCAACGACTCGCCGAAACCGACCGTGCCTGCGTCCGTGGTGCACTTCAGAAACAGGCTGTAGGAACTGGTTCTTTCGGCGGCCGCGTGCTTGAAAGGTTTACGGAACGGCAGGTCCACAGCAGACAACTCAAAAGATACTATTCCGGCCACGCGTTACCCTTGACTCAATTTATAGCGCCGCTATCTCAACAGGCAGGCTCAACATCACTCTTTCAACTCAACGATGTTCTCGATTTCCGGGCGCAGCGTTTCGGTATCCGCTTTTACCCGGCTAAGGACCTCGGTCTTGGCCTGGAACACGCGTTTTCCACTGGCGGCCAGCTGGCGGCGA
>Ga0056112_1000214_pt1 | contig 18290 bp, 14 predicted proteins | sample WorMetilvaeELBA1_FD_55104 | JGI IMG/M metagenome (GOLD analysis project Ga0056112, IMG submission 55104) | Marine gutless worms symbiont microbial communities from Max Planck institute for Marine Microbiology, Germany - Olavius ilvae ELBA.1 ... | reverse complement strand
CCCTGTGCCGCCAGCGCTCGCGCAAACGAGGCGCTGTTACCACTACCGGCACCCACTATTAATGCAACTTTAGACATGGCAACCTCTCAGCTCTGCGTTTACAAGAACCTTATTAAAACGCCGGGCGAGGAATTTGTATAGCGGAATTTAGCAAACTGTCTTGTTATAAAATCGGGCGTCTGGCAAGTTCGTTCACGGCTTGCCGTGACGCGAGTTCCGATATTCCCGCCAGATCAGGCGGACTGATTCGGTCAGGCCCGGATCGTCTTCGGTAACCATGCTGTCCATCGTTTCATGAGAGACCCACCGGCCATCGTCAATTTCATCGGCTTGCAACACCATCGGCCCGTCAAAGTTGTAGCGATACACCATGCAATGTTCGTTACCGGTGAGCACCGAAGCCGGCAGCTTAAACAGCAACTGCATGGTTTGCTCGGCGTCGATTCCCAGCTCTTCGGCAATTTCACGCTGCGCGCAATCGAGGTATGCCTCTCCGCTATCGACGTGTCCCGCTGCCGAAGAATCCCACTTTCCCGGCTGTTCATCCTTGCTCAAGGAGCGCTTTTGCAGGAACAGCTCACCCTTGCTGTTGAAAACCAGAATGTGGACCGCACGATGCATCAGCCCCCTGGCGTGGATCTCACCGCGGGTGGTTACGGCGATCACATTATCGTTTTCATCAACGACGTCTAGCAATTCGTGGCTTTGCGACACTGCGTTTCTCCAAAACAGCTGAGGTATTGCGAAGTCTATCCTCATTGATCGAAAAACCGAATTGCCTCCGCGCAGACAATGGTGAATTATTCAGGCAATGTCCTGTTCGAATTCAAAGTCCATTCCGGGGAAATGCGGGTACTTATCAACCAGCGCCTGAAGCACGGCAGAACTGCGTTTGATCCGGCGAGATCGACACGCCACATTCGCAGTTGCCACATCGACCTGGATGAGTTCTACTCCCGCCTGCGTATCATTTATGCAGAGCGTCAGGATCCACGCCGCTGGATGACTTTCAGAAGAAACTGACCAGGAGTCCCTCATAGAACCGGAACTGTTTGTTTCGTTCGTCGTGTTCGGTGTAATCGCTGCGATTACACCGGGTCCGAACAATGTCATGCTGACCACGACCGGGCTGAATTTCGGCGTGCGCAGGGGTATACCGCACCTGCTCGGTATCTGTATCGGTTTTCCGGTAATGCTGGCGCTGATCGGACTGGGATTCGGCACACTGTTCCAGCTCTATCCGCTGCTGCACGAAATTATCAGGATAATCGGCATCGTATACCTGCTCTACCTCGCCTGGAAAATCGCCAATTCAAGCGGCGGTGTCAGTGAAGTGACGCAATCGAAACCGATCAACTTCTGGCAATCGGCCGCGTTTCAATGGATCAACCCCAAGGCCTGGATCATGGGCAGCAGCGCGCTGGCAGCCTACACCACGCTGGACGATAATTTTTCCGTGCAGGTCACGATCATCTCTATAACCTTCATGATCATCACTTTCCCCTGTGCCGGGGTGTGGTTGGTGTTCGGCGCCGGGCTACAGAAATTTCTCAGGGATCCAGCCCACCTGAAACTGTTTAATATCGCCATGGCGCTGCTGCTGGTCGGTTCGATCCTGCCGGTGGTATGGGAAATGCTGGTCTGAAGCCAGGCGCAGCAGAACAGGAATCTCCAGGCCTAGCGGGATTCAAGCGATTCCTGTTCCAGCGAAAGATAGATGCCATACGCGTTACGCCGATTAGTTTCGAGAAAGGCCGGTTTTAAGATTTTCAAATAGCGGGGAAGCGGCCGTCACCTGCGCGACTGGCGCCAGCGCCAGCAGCAATGCGAAAACCAGTTTTGTTGCTGCGCAGGAAAACGCGCGATGTCCAGCCATCGACTAAAAAAAGAGCTTCTTCGAACAGTAAATGGCAGCCGGCAAGCTGCACGGGGGCAGCTTGCAGGCGTGTATCAGCCTTGACGCCGAACCCATAGATCAGGGTTTGATGTAGGCATACCCTTCTTGCTGGAGCTTGGCCACTTCGGCAACGCCACTCGGCACTATGTCCTCTTTGGATACATCGTAGAGATCGCTTTCAATATTTACCTTGCGCCCCTTTACGGTATTGTTGCAAACCTGGAATTCCACACCCTGCCCCTTCAGATTCGACACCTTCGCTGACATGTTCTCATCTGCGTTGGCGTGCTTGAACTTCTTCAGCTTGTCGAGCGAATCAGGATCGAGCAACAATGCCAGCCCGTTACCGTGCAGCACAACCTTCAGGTCGAGATTCTCAGCACCAACAGCATTGATGTGATTCTGTATGTTACGTAATGCGCCAGCCTGCTTCTTGGGATTATCGTAGTTGATGTGGTAAACAACCTTCTGTTTACCATAGTATTCACCGGCGATTGCACTTCCCGCCATCCAGTAACTCGAAAGCAGCAAGGTGCCGATAACCAGTTTCGTAATCGTTTTCATACATTCCTCCTCGTATTAGAATATTCAACCGCCACCCAGCTTATGCCAGCCCCCCGTAAATTATAATTAGGGAATTCCCTTACTCCCTTTAAAGCGATAATTTTTCTTTTAACATCAGGCAGATACGCACCAGGTCCGATAGCGAGCTGGCTGCTGTCTTTTCCATGACACGCGAGCGATGGACCTCAACCGTTTTCTCGGAAATCCCCAGCCGGGCGGCAACAGCCTTGTTGGTGTTACCTTCCACCACCAGGCACATCACTTCACGCTCCCGATCGGTCAGGTTAGCAATCGCTATTTCGGCGCGGCTCCTCTCCAGCTCGGCGTGATTGATTTCGCGGCCCAGTTCGAGCGCAGTCTTAACGCAGGCCAGCAGTTCGCTGTCGGAGTACGGCTTTTCAAGAAAATCATAAGCACCCAGTTTCATTGCCCGGATCGCAATCGGTACGTCGGCATGACCAGTCAAAACAATTACCGGCAGCAGGTTGTGGCGTGAATTCAATTCTTCCTGCAGTTGCAGCCCGCTTTTACCCGGCATGCGAACATCCACCGTGATACAGCCACTCCAGTCACTACTCCAGTGTTCGAGACATGCCTCGGCCGATGCGAATGCCCGGGTTGCAATACCCTCCGTATTGAGCAACCAGCACAATGACTCCCGGGCCGAGAGATCGTCGTCGACAACATAGACCATTTGCTGGTTACTGCCGGACTGGTCCTGGGCACTCATGTCGCTGGCAGCGTGAAACGAAAAGTGGGCTGCTGCTTTTCATTGACCAGGTATTCGATGGTACCGCCGTGCGATTCAATAATTGAACGGCTGATCGAAAGGCCCATTCCCATGCCCTCGGTTTTGGTGGTAAAAAATGGATCAAACAGGTGATCGACCACATCGGCAGCCAGACCTTTACCCGTATCGCTCACCCCGATGGAGATATCCCCGTTTTCACCGCTATCGACTCTGACCATAATTTTTCCTGATTCCTGCGCGCAATGCTGCAACGAATCGATAGCGTTTAGCAACAGGTTGACAAGTACCTGCTCGATCTGGATCCGATCTGCAAGCACATCGGTAACATCGACAGCGTAGCTGACATCGACATCGATCTGATGCTGATCCAGTCTGGGACGCAGCAATTCCACCGCCGGCTCAATACAGTCACGCAGCAGAAAACGCTCAGGCCTGTGCTCACTGCGCTTGATAAACTCACGCAGGCGCTTGATGATTCCCGCCGCTCGCCTGGCATCGTTACCGATATTTTCGATCGCATTCTTTAAAGCAGTATCGTCGTCACCATTTTTCTGCAACAGCCTGAGGCTGCCACTGCTGTAATTAAGTATCGCGGTCAGGGGCTGGTTAAGTTCGTGTGCAATCCCCGTCGCCATCTCACCCATCGTATTGAGACGCGACACATGTGCCAGGTGGGCCTGGTGTTCCTGCGCACGCCGGTTAATCTCGGATCTTTCCAGCTCACCGCCCAGCCATTGCGCCATCAGCTGCAAAATATCGATATCGACATCCGAGAAAACTCTCTGCACCGGGTTCGAACTGCTATACACAATGAAGCCGGCAGTTTCATCGTTCACCCGATAATCGGCGCCAATCGCTGAACCTGAAAGATCCTGCGTGCCGTCCTGAAACGAATAAGCACTGATATCCTGAATCGCCACGGGTTGCTGCAGGGTCTTTATTTCGCCACGCAGGCGTTCGCAGATCCGCAGCGGCCCCCGCCAATTGCTCTGCGCGTCGCTACCGACCCTGCAAATAGTATCTTCGCCCGACTCGGTGGCACCGGTAACCATCGCGAATTCCATGCCGAAAAACCGACAGCCCTCGATTAACAGGCTCTCGAGCTTGTCCTCGAAGCCCCTGTCCGCATCGGTAGTGATGTCATGCATTGCACGTAGCGCGGCCTCGCTGCGGCGCAGCGAGGTATTGACCTCGGCCAGCTCGGCGGTGCGCTCCTCGACCCGGACTTCAAGATTCTCCTTATGCGATGCGAGTAGCTCCTGGGCCTGCTTACGCTGACTGGCTTCCTCGCGGTACTTCAATTCTGACAGCGATATACGCCGATTCACCCGCCCGATCAACACCAGCAAGGTGACCAGCACCAGCACCATTAAGAGGCTGAATATTATCCAGCCCTTGTATTCACGCCAGACCAGGGCCGGTTCCGGTTTCTTCAGATAGGCGTACGGACCTATCTCGAGTTCCTGGAACAGTTCGTGCACCGGGCCATAATCCAGCGCGATCGTCCAACCGGCAGACAATGCCAGGGTGGCAGCCTCACTGTCCGGCTTCATTTGCAGTAATGCGATCGCAACCCGTTGCGCCAGTTCCTGCGATGTCTTGCGCGCCTTGGCAAACGGCCATTCCGGGTAGAGTCGGGTGCTATGCATAAAAGGGAAGGATTTGCTGTCTTTCGGGCCGAGTACCCGGATCCGCTCGATATCAATCAAACCATCCGCGGCCATGCGTTCGATAGTACCGCTGCGTACCGTTCCGGCGTCGACCTCGCCCGCAATCACGGCATGCACAATATCATCCTGGGGAAATCCCGCAAATTTCAGGGCTTGCAAATCTTCGAATGGATCAATGCCCACGTCGATCAATTCGCGCCAGGCCATCTGAAATCCGCCAAATGCCTCTTCACTGACCGCCATCAGCGAATGTCCGGCGATATCGTCAAGCTGATGCAGATCCGGGTGGTCGCGCCGGGAAAATACAACCGCACCAAACTGGGTAAAATCCGCCGCGAATTGTCGAACCTTGAGGGTAGCGAGCCGCGAAATTCCAAAGGCATTCTCGAGCACGACATAGTTACCGGTATTGGTCAGAATAAAATCCAGCCGATCCTGCTCGACCCGGGACAGCATGCCCTCGAGCGTCAACGGAACAATTTTAAAACTGTGGTCGCTGATGCTTTGCGAAAGATACTGCGCGGTTGGCCCCCAGCGCTCGAGTGCGTCCTGCTTGCCACGGAACGCGAGCACACCGATGGTCATTTCAGTTTGCGCATAGCCGGGGCTCGACCATACAGAAGCCGCAAGCAGGCTCAGCATTCCGAGAGCCGCCAGCCATCGGGAAATTCCGGAGTGTCTCGCCATTTGCTTCAGCATCGCGCCCGGGTTGAAATCAATGGCTGCCAGCCCTCCACAGCCGTGCACGACCTCGTGCAGTATCCAGGAGCCCTCGCGCGCGCTCGTACGCCACTAATTCTTTATGATCGAACTCGGATAATACCCTCACGACTGCCTCCCGGGAAATTCGTCAGGAGACATAAGATACATGCTTCAGTTAAAGCCTGGCAAACCGATCTGGGAAAAGGACGGAGGATACATTCCAGGCAGGTATCCTCCGTCCCCTGTTTGTAATCCTAGAAATTGGCGAACTGGCGTAACAAGCTATTGAAGAGGTTGCCGCCTGAATCCTGCTTGCTGGCCCGGCGACGCAATTTGGACATTTCCAGATCGTCGGTTTGCGACGGACTGACCAGAGGGTCCCGGATGATACTTTCAATGCCCTGAGCAAACATAAGAGCGGGGTTAGCGGTGTTGACCTTGTGGTTTCTGACTCTTCTCATTGTGGGTGCCTCGTTATCTGTTTGTTGTTGCGACGGCGATCATTCTCGTCAGCCTCCGTTAATTACCTTGCCGAATTGCGTTAAATCGCCCAAAATAAACGTTAAAAAATCATTAAAATTTATAACTAATTGATTTATATAGTATTTTATAGATTGATTTTCTGAAATTCGCCTCCGGGGAGGCCAGATGTCGAAGTTGGAGCTCATATTGCTGGGCCGTTTCGAATGTTTGCTGCCGTCAGGCACGCGAATTTCGCTGTCAATGCGCAAGGCCGAAGTTCTGCTGGCCTACCTGGCGCTGACCCCCGGAATACGTCATCCGCGTGAACGCTTGATTAACCTGCTGTGGAGCGACCGCGGCGAAGAGCAGGCGCGTAACTCATTGCGCCAGTGCCTGAGCGCAATCAAAAAATCGCTGGGTGACGTCGCCGACATGGTGCTGCAGATCGATCGAACCACGGTCAGCCTGATCCCCGAACTGATCGATATTGACGTACACGAGTTCGAACGCCTCGCCGCCGAGGGCGGTTACGAATCCCTGACCACCGCAGCCGATCTCTACCAGGGTGAATTCCTCGAAGGTATTTCGATTCGCGATGCGGCCTGCCAGGAATGGCTCGACAGCGAACGCAGCCGCTTCAAACGCCAGTTCATCGAGATACTGTCGAACCTTTCGGAAACCCAGCTACTCAGCCACGATTTCAGTCATTCGATCAAATCCGCCGAGCGGCTGGTTAAACAGGACCCGCTCGGCGAGTCGGGCTGGCGCATTCTGATACGCAGCTATTTCGAACATGGCGACCGCAGCCACGCGCTGCAAGCCTTCAAACGCTGTGAGAAAGTTTTACGCGACGAACTCGATGTTGAACCCGAAAGTGCAACGATCGCGCTGCGTGATCAAATCGCGGGTGGCGAAGCCAGCCCCGAATCTGCACCAGCGCCAATCACCAGTAAACCACCTGTCGGTTCAAGCGCATCATCCGATCACAGCATCGCGGTGTTGCCGTTCGACAACCTGTCCGGAGACACGGAACAGGAATACTTTAGTGACGGTATTACCGACAGCATCATCCTGAACCTGTCACTGTTCCCGGGGCTTAACGTCAAATCGAGAAATTCCAGCTTCGCCTTCAAACAGCAGATCAAGGGCCTTGGCGAAATTTCCAGGGAGCTCAACGTTGATTACATCGTCGAGGGCAGCATCCGCAAGTCAGAACAACACATCCGTATCACCGTGCAACTGATCGATGCCACCGAGGGAAACCAGATCTGGGGCAAGCGCTACGACGCGGACCTGGCCGATTTGTTCACCCTGGAGGAGGAGCTCAGCCGCGCCATCGCGGCCACGGTCACCGGTCAGATCGAATCGGAGCTGCAGCGAATCGCGATTGCCAAGGGTGCCGCGGATCAGCAATCCTACGATCTGCTCCTCAGCGGTATCTATCACAATCAACGTTACAACCGGCAGGACACGGCGATCGCCATCGAGCAGCTGAATCAGTGCCTCGCAAAAGACCCGGATAACGTGAGGGCCATGATGTGGATTTACGTCAGTCACTTACTGGACTATCTCGGACGCTGGACTCAGGATTACCTGGCCTCTTTCGAACTGGCGGCAGAACATATCGAAAAGGCAATGGCGCTGGCACCGGAATCCTGCATAGTTCAGGTATTTTACGCCCAGTACCTGGTGTTTTGCGGTGAATTCGAGAAGGCTACGAAACTGCTCGACAAGGCTTTTGAAATCAATCCCAACGACCCCACAACCCTGACGACCATGGCGCTAAACCTCGAGATACAGGGTAAAGCCGGGGACGCATTGCGATTCGCCGAGCGCGCGTGTCTGCTCGATCCTTACCATCCCTGGGCCGAGTGGGAAGTGGCGGTTTCGCAGTTTATCTCCGGTCAACACGAAGCCACTCTGAAAACGATCACGAAAATGCGCACCTCGCCGGGTTTCATCCAGGTTTTTGGAATCGCGTCCAATGTCAAACTCGGCAGAATCGACCCGGCGCGACAGGCATTACAGTCGCTTCTGCGGGAAAGCCGGGAAAGCATGCTGGCGATGCCGCAAACTATCGACGAGTGGTTGCAATACACACGTGAAAATTATCCATTCGCCGATCCACAAATCAACCGGGATATCATCGAATGCTTGATTCAGGCGGGACTCAGCGACGAAGTTTCGTTTCCAGACTCCCGCATCCGGTCGAGCGGACATGGAATTGCCGTGCTGCCCTTCGATAACCTGTCGGGTGATCCCGCGCAGGAGTATTTCAGCGACGGTATCACCGAAAGCGTCATTTTAAACCTGTCTTTGTTCCCCGGGCTCAACGTCAAATCACGTAATTCAAGCTTTGCCTTCAAACAGCAGATCAAAAGTCCCGGTGAAATCTCGCAGGAACTCGAGGTCGACTACATCGTCGAGGGCAGTATTCGCAAAACGGACGAACGTGTCCGGGTGACGGTTCAGCTAGTCGAGGCGACTAGTGGCAACCAGGTCTGGGGTAAACGTTACGATGCCGAAATCGAGAACCTGTTCGACCTTGAAGAAGACCTGAGTCGAACCATCGCGGCCACGGTAACGGGACAAATCGAATCCGATCTGCAACGCATCGCCATCGCCAAGGGTGCGGCACATCAACGGTCTTACGACTTACTGCTACAGGGTATTTATCATTCTAAAACAAATACCGCAGCGGACATGGCGATCGCGGTCGAAAAGTTGAGTCAGTGTCTCGAACTGGATCCCGACAACGCGCTTGCCCATGCAACCCTCTATGGATGCCATGAAATAAACTGGATCGATCGCCTGGTGCCGGATTTCGAGGCTTCCCGAAAACTGTGCAAAGTGCACGCCAGCAAGGCCCTTGAGCTGAACCCCGAGCTGGGCCAGGCTCAAGTCGCTTATGCCGAATACCTGAGTTTCAACCATGAATACGACGAGGCTGAAACCCATCTGAAGCGGGCGCTCGAGACTAATCCGAACGACTCCCAGGCCATCGCCGCGCTGGCGCTCAACCTCAGTTGTCAGGGAAAATTCGAAGCCGCCCTGGAGAAGGCAAGGCTGGCGCTCCAACTCGATCCCTATCACACCTGGGCTCGATGGATCCTGTCCGAATCGAAATTCTTTTGCGGACTGTACGACGACGTGCTGGCCACTATCGCCGACACTGGCAATCCACCCGGCTTTATTCAAATCTACAAGATCGCGGCCAATGTCAAACTCGGCCGCATGGATGTGGCGAACGACACGATAAAAAGTTTCTTGCAGCATTGTGGTGAAAGCATGTTATCCATGCCCCGAACCATAGACGAGTGGCTGGCTTACTCGCGCGACAACGCACCTTTTGCCGATCCCGCGTTCAACGAACAAATTATTGACTGCATGCTACAGGCAGGTCTCGAAGAGGAAATAGCGGCTGCGCAAAACAGCTCTGATCCCGAGACTTTGCCATCAATCCTGGTACTGCCGTTCAGTAATTTATCCGGTGACCCGGAACAGGAGTATTTCAGCGATGGAATATCGGAGAGCATCATCCTGAGTCTAAGCTCATTTAGTGGTCTTAATGTTAAATCCCGACACACCAGCTTAGCCTTTAAAAACAGTGCAAAAGGCATCGATGAGATATCCGCAGAGCTGGGAGTTCAATACATCGTCGAGGGCAGTATTCGTAAGTTCGGCGACAAGGTGCGCATCACGGTTCAGGTTGACGAGACTGCCAGCGGTAATCAGCTTTGGGGCAAGCGTTTCGATGCCAGTCTCGAAGACCTCTTTACCGTTGAAGAAGAGATGGTTAAAGATATTGCCGGCACGATTAGCGGACGCATCGGCAAAGAGCTGAAAAACGCGTCTTTGAAAAAGCCGAAAAAGGATCTTAAAAGCTTCGATTACCTGATGCGCGGCTTTCATCATCTTGAGAAATTCAATGCCCGTGACAATCTCATCGCACGCGAGCAGTTTCAATTGTCTATCGAGTGCGATTCAGGCAATGGTGAGGCGCATGCAATGCTGGGAGAAACCTATGTTATGGAACTCCTCGAGAATTGGACAGCAGATCGCGACGAAGCCAGACGAATGATGCGACTCTATGCCGAAAAAGCCATCGAGCTCGAGCCCGACAATGCACTGACCCACGCCTTCATGTCGGAACAACTGGTGTTTGCACGCGATTTCGGACGCGCCGAGATACACGCCGACCGCGCCATCGAATTAAACCCGACCCAGCCTGATGGCTACACGATGAAATGTGGCGCACTGAACGCGATGCGACGTTATGAAGAAGCCATCAAGAATGCCGATATCAGCATGCAAATCGATCCATACCACCCTTACGTCGGCTGGACTGAAGGTGAAGTTTACCTAAGCACGGCTCAGTATGAGCGCGCGGTAAAGGCGTTTCGCTCAATTCCACACATGTCACCGAGTCTGCATGCACAAACCGCGGCCGCGCTCGCCGGTATGAATCAAACAGATAAAGCCAGGGCAGAAATGCAGCATTATCTCGAACTGGCAAGGGCACAGATGGCGACTCTTCCCGGCAATGAAAAGGAATGGCGCGAGTACTGGTACGAAGCCATGCCTTTCCAGTACGCAGAAGATTCAAATACCTTATTTGACCTGTTAAAACAGGCCGGCTTATGCGATCAGTTTGAAATAACAGCCGACAGCATGCCGTCAATCGCGGTGCTGCCGTTCGAAAACATGAGTGGCGATCCCGAGCAGGAGTATTTCAGCGATGGTATAACATCGAGCATCATCCTGTCCCTTGGATTGTTCGATGGCCTCGCCGTCAAATCACAGAATTCGAGCTTCGCTTTCAAGAATAGCGGCAAGTCTTCGGAGGAAATTGCCGATGAACTGAATGCGACCTATCTGGTTGAGGGCAGCATTCGCAAATCAGCTCACAAGGTTCGGATCTCGGTGCAATTGATTGAAGCCGCAACCGGTAATCAGGTATGGGGTAAACAGTACGATGCCGAACTCGAAGACATCCTCGAACTGGAACAGGAACTGAGCCAGACCATTGCTGGCACGATCAGCGGCCGTATCGGCCACACCTTACAGCAGTCGGCGGCGCGCAAAGCCGCAAAAAACCTGCAGAGTTACGACTACTTGCTGCGCGGGCTATATTATTTCGGCAAATTCACGGCCAGCGACTTCGTAAAGGCCAGGCAGGAGATCGAGAAATGCCTCGAGATCGACCCGGAAAATTCGACCGCGCATACCAACCTGGGGATGATTAACTGGGTCGATATTCTGGAGGGCTGGACAGATGACCAGGCAAATTCAGAAAGCCTGACCAGGTATCATCTCGAAACCGCGATCGAAATCGAACCCGACAACGCGCTGGCACATTCCTATTTCGGGGAATACCTGTTTTTCAAGAGAGACTACGAACAAAGTGAATTTCACGTCGACAAGGCAATCGAACTGAATCCAACGGCTTCGGAGGGGTACGTGGTCAAGGCAGATCTGCTCGGTTTCACCCGCCGAATCGACGAGGCGATCCCCCATGCCGACCGAGCCCTGCAACTCGATCCACACAGCGTCGGTGCCGGCTGGTCTGCGGGCGGGGTATACCAGGGTGCGGGGCAATTCGAAAAAGCGATAAAAACCTATCGTTCGATTCCGCATCCCCCGGCCAGTATCCACGCATCGATAGCCGCTTGCTTCAATGGCCTGGGTTTAGCCGAGGAGGCACGCAAGGAAATGAAGCGTTACCAGAAACTGGCAAAGCGGGAAATGCCGAACTACCCGACGGACGAAAAGGCATGGCGGCGCCTGTGGCGTATCTCTCTGGCTTACCGCTACGATGAGGACTTTGAAGCGGCCTTCGATCAGCTGATACAGGCGGGTTTGTGCGAAGATCTCACCGGGCCTTTCGACGAAATACCGTCGATCGCGGTGTTGCCGTTCGAAAACATGAGCGGCGACCCGGAACAGGAACATTTCGCGGATGGCATCACTACCGACATCATCGCAACGCTGTCGAAGTTCAAAAGAATGCGCACCGTCGCGCGTTACTCTATCTTACAGTACAAGGATCAGAAAACTTCGATTGCCGATATTGCCGAACAGCAGCGGGTGCGCTACATCCTCGAAGGCAGCGTGCGCAAAAGCGGCGAGCGGATTCGCGTCAGCGCCGAACTGATTGATTCAGACACCGGCCAGCTCTGCTGGAGTGAGCGCTTCGATCGCGATCTCGACGACCTGTTCGCGGTGCAGGATGAAATCACGAAAAGCATCGCGCTGGCGATGAAAGTGCAGATGGATGACGGCGAAATGGCTTTGCACCGATCGAAAGGCGCCACCAGCATCAAGGCCTGGGAGCTGACCCTGGCCGCAGTCGACCTGGCTGACACTTACATTCGACAGAATATACTCGATGCGCGCGCGATGGTTAATGAGGCTATCCAGCTCGATCCGGACTATGCCTTCGCCTGGATTACGTTGGGCTGGACATATTGGCAGGAAGCTTACAGCGGTTGGTCCGACTCGATCGAAGCATTGATCGAGGAATCAGAAAAAGCCAATCGGCAGGCGATGAGCATCGATCCGGACTACGGAGAGACCTGGATTCTGGCAGGCATGAATCACCAGATGAGGCATGACCCCGAGGCGGCGATCGCAGCCTGCCTCAAGGCGGTCGAACTCGAGCCCGGCAGCGCAGATGTGCATGCACTAACCGCCTGGGCTTATCTCGCGAATGACAACTGTGAAGCGGCACGCAAACACGAGCAAAGAATCCTCAACCTTTGTCCGATCCGACCTAACTGGTATTACGGAATGAGTGGTGGAATCGAAAAGAAGTGTGGCAGCCTGGATCTGGCCATCGAGAATTTTCAGCAGGGGATCGAGGTCGAGCCCGACGCGCCACTGTGCCGGTTTCTGATGATCGATGCGCTGATGGAGAAAGGTGGTGAATCGCGCGCGCAGCAACTCGCCGATGAAATCCGAACGCTCGACAAGTCAATGACGGGGAAAGGCATCGTACACTGCAATTCCTTCGACGCCGGGGAACGCCAGCGCTTTCACGATAATCTGGCTAAATTCAGTCTGGTTTAAGCGCCAGGCACAGGACCGAGCGGTTCCAGCCTGACATCGGCGCGCAGGTTCTTGTATTCCATGTCAGCAAGCTCGCAGTAATTTGCGCCCGGCGAAATCACCACCAGTGTCTCCGCCGCGATCGGATCGTAGTCGGCGCGAAAATGTACCGTGCTCTTGACCGCGACAATTTTCTGTTCGGTGGGCTCGATGCCGAGATGGCGGATCATCGCCAGATCGAGGCATTGTGCACGTGCGCTGCCGACAACGACACGCACCTCGGAGTTGTCGTCGACGATGCGCAACAATGCCATGTCGCCCAGTTCAGCATGTGAATTCAGGTTCATTTCACCGGTAAAAACGAAACGACCGTCACCGAGCGCTTCGACCTCGAATTTACCCGGATATGGTTGCACGCCCGGAAAACCACTTTTGGCACCGAGTTCCGTTTCGAGAATCGCACCGACGCCCGCGGCATGCGCCATAGTGGCTACCTCCGGATCGTACATAATGGCTATCACGGCCTGGCTTGCGCCATAGCGCACCAGCGCTTCGAGCAGGCCCGTGGTATCGGAAGTGCCACCCGCGCCAGGGTTGTCCTGCGCGTCGGCAAGCACCACCGGCTTGTCTGAATCATTTTCCAGCGCGCGCAGCACCGCTTCATCCGCTGAAAATGTTGCAAAGGTAAAATCTGCCTCGGCATCGAGCACCTGCTGGTAAAGCTGATCAGCCACCGCCTCGACCGATTCCCGGTCCTCGCCATAAGCGACCACCGCGGCTCCGCACTCAGCGATATCCGCCGGTGGAAACCCGGTCGCAAAATCCACGTCACTAACCCCCGGCCTCAGGCTCATTGCGTCCAGCCCGCCATACAGCGAACGGCAGGGCTCAAAGTCGGTGCATTGCGAAGTAAGCGGGAACAGGAAGGGTATTTTACGCATGGCCTTGTGCAGTTTGTGGCCCGCAAGTAAAAACTCGAGCAGTTCGAAGGCACGGGCACCGGTAGCCGCCATATCGAGGTGCGGATAGGTACGATAGATCGTCATCGCATCACTGTGTTCCACCATGCCCGCGGTGACATTCGCATGCAGGTCAAGGCTGATAACGACTGGAATTTCGGGACCAACCACTTCGCGCACACGACGCAGCAGTTCACCTTCTCCATCCTCGTAATGCTCCGTGACCATCGCGCCGTGTAAATCGAGATAAACAGCATCCAGTAATGCACCCGCGCGCAGCCCCGAGCAGATTATTTCGGCGACTCACTCAAACGCATCGCGCGTGACATAACTGCTCGGTTCGGCAGCGCACCAGCACAGTGGATTCAATCGATGCTCTGACCGCTGCGCAGTTTCGATGAAACCGGAAAGCGGAATGTTGAGCCCGGCCATGGTTTCGATCAGCGGTTCGCCGATGGTCAACCCGGGCCAGCTGTCGGCACGCTCGAAGGCCTGGTATGGCGCCAGGTGCGGTGCAAAGGTATTGGTCTCGTGTTGAAACCCGCCGACGGCGATCAATTTGCGCTCAGGCATAACTACTCCTCTCCCAGGGATCGTAAAAAACTAACCAGGTCATCAACCTCTGCATCACTCAGTTTCAGCGGTCGCAATATCTTCTCGCCATCGGCGTGCAGGCGCTCCTCGTCGAGATTCGAATAGTGCAGCACCACGTCACGCAGGGTCGGCAGGCTGCCATTGTGCATGCAAGGCGCGGTCGCCGCCACGGCGCGCAATCCGGGGATCTTGAACTCACCCCAGTTACGATGGGTCAGGCGCACGTGCGAACTGCTCACCGCGTTCTGGCCCGGATCACCATCGTTGAATTTACCGAGTCGGTTATAGCGATTTGCCCTTAACTGCTGAATGCCACCATAGCGGCCGGCATCGACACCGTCGGCAGTAAAGTAAGCAATACCGACATCAGCGAATTCACCGTCACTGAAGCGGGGACCCTGGTGACACAGGTTACAACGTCCTGCGCCGATAAATATCTTCAACCCGCGTTGCGCGCTTTCAGGATAGAGACGCATCGCAGACTGGTCGCCGGCCAGCAACGCGTCTCGAAAATCATCGAAGCTCGAACGTTGGCTGACCAGGGTCTCCTGGTAAGCTGCAAGTGACTTGCCGACATTAACCAGAACCTGTTCACTGGTCTCGCTGCCGACTTCGGCGGCAAAGGCCTGCAGGTAAAATTGCCGATAACGCTGCCGGCTTAATAACATTTCTCGCACGTGGTCGGGATGATTGGCCATTTCATCGGCGTCCAGAATCGGGCGAATGCTTTGCGCCCACAACGAATCGTTTTCGCCACCCCAGCCGAACCAGCGATTGGCCTTCAGATTCAACAGGCTCGGCGTATTGCGATCCAGCCGCACCCTGCCCTGGGAGGTTTTCAGACCGTCGGTAAAAGCCCTTCCAGGGTCATGACAACTGGCGCAACTGAACTTCGAGTCGATGCCGAGTTCATGGTCGAAAAACAGTGCTTCGCCAAGCCGGATCGCCTGCTCGTTTTCGGAAACCCGATTACTGCTGTCGCCCACGAACCGCATAGGCCAGGGACCGTGCTGTGCGATCAGGTCCCGCTCGGCAGCGCTGAATTCAACTGCACCAACGCTGCCCGCCGGGATCGCCACAGCGATGAAAAACACAAATTTTATCGGAATGTCCCATTTTAAGGTTGAAGAAAGTTCTTGACAAAACATTTCTAACGGCGTACTGTCCTATATAAAGGTTGACAATTTTATAGGAGGACGTTATGAACATCGTTTCCATTTATTCCAAATTTCCCACTAACGATGATTGCATAGCACACCTTGGAAAAGTTAGATGGGGATCTCTCCCGCAATGTCCGTACTGTGAAGCAAGGGACGCACGCCCCCTGCCAAATACCCATCGATACCAATGCCGGAAATGCAAAACTAGCTTCAGCGTCACGGTACGGACAATCTTCCACCATACCCATCTTCCATTGCAAAAGTGGTTTCTTGCCATTGCTATTATCCTGAATGCTAAAAAAGGATTGTCGGCAAGGCAACTCTCACGCGATTTACAAGTTAATAAAGACACCGCGTGGCGTATGTCTATGAAGATCCGTGAAGCCATGAGCGAGAGATGGCAACGAAATCTTTTGACCGGTATTGTTGAAGCTGATGAAACATACATCGGCGGCAAGCCCCGCAAAGGCAGTGGAGTACATAACAAGCGGGGTCGTGGCACCAAAAAAAACTCCGGTTGTCGGTATGGTTGAGCGTGACAACGGCAGAGTACGGGCTGAATCCTTCCACCTAAAGAAACTCAACAAAAAGAATCTAAATTCCCTGGTCCGTGAAAACGTGGACATCGGCAATGCTGTTCTAATGACCGATGAGTATAAGGGATATATCGGAATCAAAAAATTCATGCCCCACCAAGTTGTTGATCATACGGTTTGGTATGTTGATGGTGATACCCACACGAACACCATTGAATCATTTTGGGCCTTACTGAAACGTGGCATTGTCGGCCAGTATCACAAAGTAAGTTATCGCTATTTGAATAGCTATATTAATGAGTTTTCATATCGTTGGAACAATCGCAAAACTGAAAATCTTTTCGGTTTAACATTAATCAAAGCAGTGGGAGGGACTATATGATCAAAGCAACACATCAGGGAATCCTTACAATTGGCGACATTGAAATGCCATGCTTCAACCTGGAAGATGGTCGAAGGGTTATCCCAGGCCGTGGCATGACTAAGGCAATCGGCATGAAAGGGCGTGGACAGGGGGTGAGCCGAATTGTCACACATCCAACCCTAAAAGGCTTTATTAACAATGACTTAGATTTGGCCATCCAAAATCCAATTGAGTTTATTGGCGCTGGTTCCCGAANGAAAAAACCGAACGCTGGTTATGAAGCCACAATCCTTCACGATCTTTGTCAAGCTGTCCTCGATGCCCGTGACGCTGACGCTTTGAAAACCGACCAAGAAAAACGATATGCTAAATACTGTGAAACCCTTGTCAGGTCATTTGCTAAAGTCGGTATCATTGCGCTTGTCGATGAAGCCACGGGTTATCAATACGATCGGGACCATAAAGAGCTTGAAACCATTTTAGAGGCGTATATTGCCAAAGAACTTTTGCCCTGGACAAAGCGGTTCCCCGATTCCTTCTACAAAGAATTGTTTCGGCTACGTGGTTGGCAATATAGTCCGTTGTCTGTAAAACGTCCTAAGTATGTCGGCAAGCTGACAAATCAGCTAATCTATGAAAAGTTACCCGATGGTGTTCTCGCTGAACTCAGAAAAAAGAACCCGAAAACACCAAAAGGGTATCGCAAACACAAGTTTTTCCAGTACTTGACTGACGAAATCGGCAACCCCCATCTTGAAAAACAAATTACTTCGGTTACTACACTGATGAGAGCGGCCTCTAATTGGAAAATTTTTGAACGGCTTTTTCAAAGAGCTTTCCGTCCCGATCTGCCAGAACAGACCGAGTTTAATTTTGTTGATGACATGGAAAAATCTTAAGCTGTTTGTTTTCCTCCTGAAGCCGCCGCTTGACTATACTGCAGTTCGTTTCTGAAATCTCTATACCTATCCAGCGGCGGCCAAGTCTTTCACATGCCAAAGCAGTTGTCCCGCTCCCCATAAACGGGTCTAAAATTACATCTTTTATATCGGAATACTTTTCAATTATAGCCGCAAACAATCCAACTGGTTTTTGTGTTGGATGATACCTTTTTTCATTTCCACGCCGGATCATTCCATTCCATAGCCAGTCGAATTTCCGTACTGCAGTTTTAAAAGATGTCCACGCTAATTCACAATCAGCAAAATCATTTTTATTGTTTTCCTTGTTCCGCACGATATAGCAAGTCGCATCACCAAGTATTGATCCGTAATAGTTGCCACCAAAATAATCTGATTTGTGCGAATGTATTTGACCAGACATAGATAAACTGGATCGATCTTGCCCTTATCCCATTTGTATTCACCATAATCTTGGCATTGCGCCGATTTTACTCTAAACAAGTTTTGCTTGTTATTTTCATTGATTCCATACGGGGGACCAGTTAAAAATAGATCAACATTCTCAAGAAACGGAATAACCTTGATGCAATCAGAATGATATAGCTCCCCGTTATTTGTTTTGTAGTATGGTTCTAACATAATTACCGATATTAATTAGTCAACCTTAAAATGGGACATTCCG
>Ga0056112_1000199_pt1 | contig 18996 bp, 16 predicted proteins | sample WorMetilvaeELBA1_FD_55104 | JGI IMG/M metagenome (GOLD analysis project Ga0056112, IMG submission 55104) | Marine gutless worms symbiont microbial communities from Max Planck institute for Marine Microbiology, Germany - Olavius ilvae ELBA.1 ... | reverse complement strand
CAATCAGAATGATATAGCTCCCCGTTATTTGTTTTGTAGTATGGTTCTAACATAATTACCGATATTAATTAGTCAACCTTAAAATGGGACATTCCGTTTTTATTTGTGTTCTGGATGTAATTTATATTGTCTCCAAGAATTGCTTTAACATATGCATAAGTGTCAGCTGCATGTTGAAAATTTTTCGGTTCGTCAGGACCGTAGAGATAGGCAAATTCCTGTAAGTTATTTTCGACGATGATCTCTTTGTAATTCTTAAGATAATCTTCGACCGTCTTTTTTCTCGAAGCTTCTGTATTTTCGTATTTATATACATTTGCCGTGAGGCCAATGAAAAAATGAGTGGCCCCGGCATCTAAAAAATATTTTATAAACTCTAAAGTTCGTTCTTTGTTAAATGTGCAGGCACTGACGTCACTACTTCGGTCCGTCATTACGCCGTCGACTTCAACATAAGGACAGTCATGCGTCGGGTATCCCACGTCCGCATGGTTGTACCCTTTCCAATCTCTACTATTTAAACCATTTGCAAAAAAAGGACGGTGGAAGTTTGTTCTTGAACGCGAGAGCTGTCATTTTTAACATTACATTTTTCAGTATGGCGTGATCGGGGCTGTCAATAAAAGCGTTGCCCCAGATTTTCTTTGCCATTCCCCAGTGCAAGAAGGAAGCCGTTTTAAAACGACTGGTTTTCGGAAGCTCAAAATCCCAGATTCTAACTCTTATGGGTAGCGTTGCACCTCGATTTGAGCGATCCTTAATTGTAATGTTTCCGGTATAATCACCGGCGGGAGTTCCTTGCGGGGCATGTACGGTAATCAGGTAGGGTTGCAGTTGATTCGGTTTCAAGTTCACTGCCTGGTTACTTAATAATGGATCCGGATACCAACCATTCCCCGCTCTTAGTATTGGCTCTTCCAGGTCCTTTTTTTGTTCTTCCATGTTCACATTGATGTAAGCAATAGCATTTATCTCAACATGATCATTCGCTTTCAGCGTTGATTGAGTATGACAGTTTATTAAATCTGAAACTTCTACAGAAACATTTGAAATGCGGGAGTCGGCAGATATAAGAAGCTGTGAGGCTTCATACTCATTTTTTGCGAGTTCGATATCAAGTTGGTAACTCGAACCGCTCACTGAATCCAGGCTGTTATCAAAGAATACCTTGTTCAAGGAAGACGTCGATTTAAGCCGGACGGGCAATGGAGTATCAAACTTGATACTGACAGACGAGTCAATTTTGTCGCAGCTATTATTCTTCAGCCGTGGAATTTCAGCTTGATTAGATGTGAAACTATCACTGTAAAATCGAATACCTGTCAACGACACTACCAGGGTTAGAAAAATCGAACCTGCTATGAATTGTTTTTTTGAAATTGGAGAATTCTCCCGGCCACTGAGAATCACATCGAACAGAGATCGAGAACAGACTCTATCACCGAAAAATAATGGGAAGATGCGATTTCGACGTCCACGGGATTAACTCGCTGAGTGCTCGTCATCATTGATGATTTCCCCCGACCTTTTGCCGCTATGACTTCAAATTTGAAAAAGGAGCAACATACATTTCGTAGTATTGTCGCGAAAGCTTCCGGGCACAGGTTATTTGTTCTGCAGATAGATAAGGTTCAATTTTTTTAAGCTTGCGAATTGCTCTGCGTGACTGTTGCGAAGCAGATACCTTACACCAGGCGTAAGCCTTAATGTAATTTCTGGTAACTCCGGTACCACGCGCATACATAGTGCCCAACTGGTGTTGTGCCCTGCGGTAGCCATGTCGGGCCGATTGCATGTACCATTTAAAGGCGGCACCGTAGTCTCGCGACCTATCATCCTTCTGGAACATTTCACCAAGTTCGAATTGTGTGATACAGCTTCGATCTTCGACGAATTGAACCATAATCATCTTCCTTATATATATTTTTGTTAGACGCCGGAGCTAATGTTAACTCATCTGAGATTCCTTTTTTGTGACTGAATTAATGTTTAAATCAACTGCGACGCCTATGCAACCATGTATTGAACTGTCATGGAAATTATCAGTATTTACTCTCCTGTTCTATTGGGAGACTGCCTTCTAGCTTCGGTAGGATATATCGGCGATCCACAGTAGCGTTAACGCCAATATGATCAGGCTTACCCAAACTCAAAACCACAAACTCGCAGCCCTTAATAGATAAAATTGTTGAAGTCGGGCGAGTGCCGCACTTTCTGACTGCAGTTTCATTAACAGTTTGGTCCCACTATTTTTGCTAGTTGATTCAATTAACCCCGTTAAAGTCAGCAAATTGTTAGCGAGTATATTGTCCCCCGAACTCCAGCTAAAACCGCCAGCTGTAATAAAGCTCGGCCCTCGATGCATCAACTGAGGAACCGGAGTCTTCCTCGTCAATATCCAGATAAGTGTAACTAAGCCCCCAGCCAGCCAGTTTTCCATTCCCAACATTTTCCAAATACACAACCGCCCCAACTGCTGAATCGTAATCGGTGGTGGTATTGTGGTTTTCGAGCCTCGCTCCTGCATGAGTAAAAACACCGATACCGTAGACGACTGGATTCGATCGATATTGATAGGCTAATTGCAAATAGGCGTCTCTATACGACGCATCCTTCACTACGTTGTATTGAAGACCGAGTGCTAAGCGATAACCGTGGTCATGGCGGAGCATTTGCTCATAACCAAGACGTAAATGACCACCAGACCCCGCAGTGATATTGAGCCAACCATCTACATCAACCAATTTATCCCCACCGTAAGAGTAACCAAGACTTACCAGAAAATTTCCTTTCTCACCAGGCGGATAAGACGAGGATTCTTCCGTTACCATGGGTGGTTCTTCATTTACCGGGCTTTCGGGTTCAGTCTTTACAACCGGGGTGGAAGCGACAGGCTTTGACACGGGGCCGGGAGTAACCGTGTCAGCAACGGGGACAGGAACTTTTGCAGGTTCATCTACTTTCGGTGGCGCACTTTTGGATTCAACATAATCGGGCAGTTTCAGAACGGTACCGACGGCCATATTATTCGCGCCATTGGCGAAGACAGAGGGATTCAGCTCCATGATATCCCGCCTCAAACCTGCTTGTTTACTGGCGTTCCCCGGATAGATTGCGCGGCCGATAGCGTACAGTGTATCACCGCGAGCCACTCTCCATTCAGTGCCGCCCGCTATGGTCCTTCCCTGAATTTCAGTACTTGATTGGCCAGAAGTTGCCGTGCCTGGTTTACTGACAGCTTTGACCTCCTTCTTTTTAGGAGTAACCACCGGTGCCTCAGTTTTGCCTGCATCATCGGGAGGGGGAGGAGGAGACTCAATTATCGCACAGTCTGGCAAATCACACAGGCGTACGCAGGTACGTGCATCGAGCATTGTGATGGTGCCGTCGCCGTCAGAATCGCGTGGGTCGGCTGTTCCATCGGCCGGTGTGTTGCGCGCACTGATGATCAGGCTGAGATCGAGTCGATCCACGTCGCCATCTGTATCCACATCACAATTGGCGGCCTGTGCCTGGCTGGTGAGTCCCAGTGATAGACAAAATAGTGCTGCTGACCAAAACCTGCGGCGTAACTTCATGCTATTACAATAGCATCTTCTATTTTATTGGCACATTTTTTCCTTCGATTTTATAGAATCCGAGCAGTCCAGTTTGATCTGTGCCGAAAAGTGAGACCGTGGAGGGGCCAGGTATTGATCCCTGTTGCCTGCAAGGTCCGGCAACTAGCGCCCCGCTGTTTGTTGTGAAAAATCTAGGTGACCGTCGCCCGTTTTTTACCGTCGGTGAGGGTGATGTCGATTTCATCTCCGGCTGTTAACTGCGTCGCCGAAGTCACCAGCTTTTCCGCCTTGCTGATGGTGGCAAAACCGCGCGCCAGTGTCTTCAGCGGACTCAGTGTATCCAGGGACCTGCCGTGCAACGATAACCGGTGACGCGCGAGCAGCAATTTTTGTCGCATCGATGCCTGGTGATTCTCCAGCAATCGTGTCAACCGTTGCTGGTGATTGGCAATGGTGACCCGGGGGCTGCTCTGTACCAGTGTCGCCTGGCTAATCTGCAGGCGGTGCCGGTCTTCGCCCAGTCGCGCCCGTTGGCGCTCCAACAGGGATTTTTGAGCATGAAAGAGACGCAGCTTCAATTGCTCGAACTGGCGGGTTGGATGCTGTTGATCGAGGGCTTTTATCAGGTAGCCGAGACGCTCGCGGGATTGTTCGAGACGTATTTCGAGCTGGCCGAGCAAACGTGCCGTGCGGTCGTCGATGCTCTGCATCAGTTCATTGATATCGGGTGTTATCGATTCGGCCGCCACCGACGGTGTCGGTGCGCGTAAATCGGCGACGAAGTCGGCAATCGTAAAATCAACTTCATGACCGATCCCGGTGACCAGCGGAATCGGGAGAGCGTATATATCGCGCGCCAGCGCTTCGTCATTGAAACACCACATATCTTCGAGGGAGCCGCCGCCACGCACCAGCAACACGACGTCACAGGCACCGAATTCGACAACCTGCATGAGCGCCTGGCGAATCTGACTGGCCGCAGTTTCACCCTGTACCGGGGTGGGGAACACGACCACCGGGATATGCGGTGCGCGTCGTTGGATGACCGACAACACGTCGCGAATCGCCGCTCCGCTGGCGGAAGTGACCAGGGCTATCCGCCTGGGGTGCGCCGGAAGTGGCTTTTTCAGCGAACGATCGAAAAGACCCTCCTTGTCCAGCTGCGCCTTGAGCTGTTCGTAACGCCGCATCAATTCTCCCACACCGGCGTCCTCGAGATGGTCGACCACCAGTTGAAACTCGCCGCGCGCTTCGTAAAGCGTCACCTGCGCCCTGAGCAGGACCTTCTGCCCGTTTTGAGGCTGGAAACTTACGCGGCTGTTGCGTCCCTTGAACATGGCTGCGCGACACTGCGCCCTTTCGTCCTTCAGGGTAAAGTACCAGTGCCCCGAAGCCGGCCGGGCAAAGTTGGAAATCTCACCTTCTATCCACAGTGTGCCGATACCCTTGCTGAGCATGGTCTTAACTTCGAAATTAAGGGCCGATACCGTCCAGATGGCTTCGCTGGTGGGCTGGGATGGTTGCATTGCATCACATCGTTCAAAATAACCAGCGTCTATTCTAACTTAGTGGCGACGATTCCAATAATCCTACTTACGCTCGCGCGCGCATTAATTTATAATTCCGCTTTGCAACAGCCCCGCCGGAGCCATTATGCGTATCAGCCAGGAAGCCCTCACTTTTGACGATGTATTACTGGTCCCGGCAAAATCTGAAGTCCTGCCCAACGACGCGGTGCTGAAGACCCGCCTGACGCGCAGTATCGACCTCAATATCCCGCTCATATCCGCCGCGATGGATACGGTTACCGAATCCGGGCTGGCGGTCGCCATTGCCCAGGAAGGCGGTATCGGCATTGTGCATAAGAATCTGTCGATCGAGGCACAGGCCGCCGAGGTAGCGGGGGTCAAGAAATATGAAAGTGGTGTCATCAAGGATCCGATTACAATCAGCCCGGACACGCCGGTACGCGATGTGATCAAACTGACCCAGGAACGCAGGATTTCGGGTTTGCCGGTTATTGGTAGCGACGGACTGGTCGGCATAGTCACCAAGCGTGACCTGCGTTTCGAGACCAACCTCGATCAACCGGTGTCGTCGATTATGACCGGGCGCGATAAGCTGGTGACGGTAGGCGAGGGCGCCGAAAAATCCGAGGTCATTGAACTCCTGCATCGTCACCGTATCGAGCGCGTTCTCGTGGTCGATGAAAAAGGCGAGATGAAAGGCATGATTACGGTCAAGGATATCAACAAGTCAATCGTCCACCCGCTCGCCTGCACCGATGAATGGGATCGCTTGCGCGTCGGCGCGGCCGTGGGGACCGGCGCGGAGACCGATGACCGGGTGCGCGCGCTCGCCGATGCCGAGGTCGATGTCATCGTCGTGGATACCGCGCATGGTCACTCACGCGGCGTCATCGAGCGCGTGGCCTGGGTAAAGCAGAATTTCCCGGATATCCAGGTCATCGGCGGCAACATCGCTACCGCTGATGCCGCCCGCGACCTGGTCGATGCGGGTGCCGATGCGGTCAAGGTCGGTATCGGACCGGGGTCGATTTGTACCACGCGTATCGTCGCCGGGGTCGGGGTTCCGCAGATTACCGCGATCAGCAATGTCGCCGGGGCGCTCGAGGGAACCGGTGTGCCGGTCATCGCCGATGGTGGTATTCGTTTCTCCGGAGATGTCTCCAAGGCCATGGTCGCCGGCGCCTATGCAGTCATGATCGGCAGCATGTTCGCGGGTACCGAAGAAGCGCCGGGTGAGGTCGAACTGTTCCAGGGGCGTTCATACAAGTCCTATCGGGGCATGGGCTCGATTGCGGCGATGCAAAAAGGTTCCAGCGACCGTTACTTCCAGGCCGACAGTGCCGATGAAAAACTCGTGCCCGAGGGCGTCGAAGGCCGGGTACCCTTCAAGGGTCCGCTGTCGAACACGGTACACCAGTTACTGGGCGGGGTGCGCTCGAGCATGGGCTATGTGGGTTGCGCTACCATCGAAGAGTTACGTACCCGTCCCGAATTCGTCAAGGTCACCAACGCCGGCATGCGCGAATCGCATGTGCACGACGTTACGATTACCAAAGAAGCCCCCAACTACCAGGTCTAACCCGACAGCACATGACTGATCTGCACTCCGACAGAATCCTGATCCTGGATTTTGGCTCGCAATATACCCAGTTAATCGCCCGTCGCGTACGCGAGGCCGGTGTTTACTGCGAAATCTTTCCCTGGGACGCCAGTTTCGATCACATCAGTGATTTTGGCGCGCGCGGGTTCATTCTTTCGGGTGGTCCCGAATCGACGCTGGAAAGCGCCAAACCCGAAGTATCGCTGCAGTTGTTTGAACTGGGCGTGCCGGTGCTGGGTATCTGTTACGGCATGCAGGCGATGGCCCAGCAACTCGGCGGCAGGGTCGAAAACGTCGGCAAGTCCGAGTTTGGCTACGCCAGCGTGCGCGCACGGGGCCATACTGAATTGTTGCGCGATATTCAGGACCACGAGACCAGCGAAGGCCACGGCATGCTGGACGTGTGGATGTCACATGGTGACCGGGTCGCGGAGTTACCGCCCGGCTTCAAGCTCATGGCCAGCACCGACAGCGCACCGATCGCCGGCATGGCGGACGAGGAGCGCCGCATATATGGACTCCAGTTTCACCCGGAAGTTACCCACACCCTGCAGGGGCAGGCGATTTATGCCCGTTTTCTGCGCCAGATATGCGGTTGCGGTTCCGCCTGGACATCGGCCAATATAATCGATGCCACGATAGCAGAAGTGCGTGAGCGGGTTGGCCGGGATGAGGTGGTACTCGGTCTTTCCGGTGGCGTCGATTCGTCGGTGGTTGCCGCGTTGTTGCACAAGGCAATCGGCGACCAGCTAACCTGCATTTTTGTCGATACCGGGCTGCTGCGCTATCGTGAAGGTGATCAGGTCATGGAACAGTTCGCCGATCATATGGGAGTGCATGTGATACGTATCGATGCCGAAGATCGTTTCCTCGCTAAACTGGAAGCTGTCAGCGACCCGGAACTCAAACGCAAGGCCATCGGTAACCTGTTCATCGAAATTTTCGAAGAGGAAGCCGAAAAGCTGGAAAACGCGAAATGGCTTGCACAGGGCACTATCTACCCCGATGTCATCGAATCCGCTGGCGCCGCCACCGGCAAGGCACACCTGATCAAATCGCATCACAATGTCGGTGGTCTGCCCGAGGAGATGAAGCTCGAACTGGTGGAACCCCTGCGCGAATTGTTCAAGGATGAAGTACGCCATATCGGCGTCGAGCTTGGCATCCCGCGTGAAATGGTTTACCGACATCCGTTTCCGGGTCCCGGACTCGGGGTACGTATTCTCGGCGAGGTGAAAAAGGAGTTTGCCGATACCTTGCGCCTGGCCGACCATATCTTTATCGAAGAGTTACGCAGTCATGATTTATATGACAAGGTGTCGCAGGCTTTCGTCGTTTTCTTACCGGTCAAGTCGGTTGGCGTTACCGGTGACGGGCGCCGCTATAACCACGTGGTGAGCTTGCGCGCGGTGGAGACCATCGATTTCATGACCGCGCGCTGGGCGGACCTGCCATATCATTTCCTCGACCATGTTTCACGCCGGATCATGAATGAAATCGAGGGTATTTCACGCGTGGTATACGACATATCCGGTAAACCTCCGGGCACTATCGAGTGGGAATAAGTGACGCGGACTGGATGCGACAAGCGCTGGCCCAGGCCCGAATTGCAGCCGATCTCGAAGAGGTGCCGGTGGGCGCGGTGCTGGTGGATGCCGCGGGCGAGTTAATCGCTGCCGGGCACAATCAGCCGATCAGTGGGCACGATCCAAGCGCGCATGCTGAAATCGTAACTTTACGCGCTGCTGCGCAAAAACTGGCTAATTACCGCCTGCCCGATACCATGCTCTATGTCACGCTGGAACCCTGCACCATGTGTGTAGGCGCGCTGGTGCATGCGCGGGTGGGGCGCCTTGTTTACGGCACGACCGAGCCGAAAACCGGGGCGATTGAAAGCGCGCAGCGACTGTTTGAAACCGGTAGGTTCAATCACCGGCCCGTGATCGAGGGCGGTGTGCTGGCCGATGAATGCGCGGACTTGTTAACCCGTTTTTTCGAGAATAGACGCGCTGCCAGGAGGTAGCGCGCCAGTTCCATACTTCTACCACGTCATCCCCGCCACTCTACTGCATCATCCCCGCGTAAGCGGCGGTCCGACGTATCGGGATCTTGCAACTGCGCCATTTCTTTAGTCATCCTCGCGCAAGCGGGGATCTTGTAAGCATACATTTGTAGAGCCGGGCACCGGGATGACGACAGAGGACGGGGTATGGCAGTAGAGTACTCGGGGATGAAAATAGGGCGCGGGGATGATGGCAGCTGGGAGTGCGGATAGTACCAACGGATGGTTACAGGCTCGGAGCCAGCGGCGCAATTTCAGGCAGTGGTTTGGGCTCGCCTTTTTCGCGAATAGCTTTGGTTTCGAAGCCAACCAGGTAAGCGTAGTACTGACGGATATTTTCCACGTACTTAACCGGTTCCCAGCCCCGAGCATAGCCATACTTGGTCTTCTTGTACCATTTTTTGCGGGCCAGCAGAGGCAGGCTTTCCTTGACGTCGATCCAGCGGTTGGGATCACCACCTCGTTCTTCGGTGATGATGCGAGCATCTTCGACATGACCGAAACCAACGTTGTACGCCGCCAGCGCAAACCATGTGCGATCGGGTTCCTTGATTTGCTCAAGTACTCTTTTCAAGACACGCGCAATATATTTCGCGCCGCCACGAATACTTTCTGCGGGATCGAGTCGATTCTTGACTTTCATTTGTTTGGCGGTGTCCAGCGTCAGCATCATCAAACCACGCACCCCGGTTGGGGATTTAGCGCGCGCGACCCAAAGCGATTCCTGGTAACCGATGGACGCAAGCAGTCGCCAGTCAAGGCCGACATTGTCCGCCTCCCGTCTGAATAGCGCCTCGAACCTGGGCAGGTGACTTTCGATTCTCTGTGTAAAGGTGCGAATGTCCGAGTAGTTAAATTTCTCGACATGACTGTAGTGCCGATGCACCAGTTGTTCGAGGCGACCATCGGTTTTGATTTGTTCGAAAAATGAGTCGATCGCGATGGCCAGGCTGTCTTCTTCCGAGTAATTGTAAGCCCAGCGCAACTGACGCTTTTCACCGAGTTCAAAAGCGATGCGCAGTTCCGGAAAATAACGACGCTGCAGTGCGATCTCATGGGAGTCGGCGAGGATGAAATCCACTTCACCGCTATCGACCTGTTCGATCAATTCCTCGGGAGCGATATCGTCGACTTCGATCCAGGTCAGGTTGGGGTAGGTTTTCACCAGTTCCTGTAATAATTTGACCTGTGCGGTGCCGCTGATGACCTTGAGCGAACCGTCTGCCAGGTTCCATACTTTTTTCGGTCGATCGGAGCGAAACTTGCGGTACAGTACCTGGTTAGCGACTTCATAGTAACGCGGGCCGTAGATTACCGAACGGCTGAATTCTGATTCGTTCTCGGACAAACCCGCCGCTGCGATGTCGCCGCTGCCAAACAGCAATTCGGGATATAAATCAGAAAAAGCGGGGACGGTGATGAAGCGAGCCTGTACCCCGATCGACTCGGCAAACCAGTTAGCAAGGTGATATTCGAAACCGTTCGGGCCGTCGATGTCCTGGTAATAAGTGGTTGCGCTGTTTAGCGTCAGAAAATTGATGTACCCACGTTGCTGAATCTTTTGCAGGGTGTTTAATTTCTTTTCATTGATTCCCGGCGTGATTAGCAGAATGGCCAATACTAGTAACGCGGCGACGAGGCCGGAAATTAACTGAACGCGATGGGCGAAGGGGGAAAGTTCAACCATCAGCTAAGGTGCAGAGCGCACGCAGACTACTGTCTACGCGTGAATACCCATTCATGAGAATCAGACATTGCCTTATTGAAAGCGTAGCCTTCGGCGCTGAAATCCTGCAGTGCAGCCGGGTCGTCGATCTCGTTGTCGATCATGTAGCGGGCCATTAAACCGCGGGCTTTCTTGGCGAAAAAACCAATCACCTGGTAATTACCCTTGTTGTAATCCTTGAATACCGGCGTAATTACGTCGGCCTTGAGCAGTTTTGGTTTGATCGATTTGAAATACTCGTTTGAAGCAAGGTTGATTAACGCGTTCGAACCCGATTGTTTCAATTCCTGGTTCAGTGTTTTGGTAATACGCCCGTTCCAGAACTGATATAGATTGTTACCCATCTCGGTATCAATGCGGGTACCCATTTCAAGCCGGTAGGCCTGCATAAGGTCGAGTGGCCGCAAAACGCCATACAGGCCTGACAGAATGCGCAAATGATTCTGGGCAAACTCAACATTCTCCTCTGTCATAGTGTAGGCGTCGAGGCCGATGTAAACGTCGCCCTTGAAGGCGAAGATCGCCTGGCGCGCATTGTCGGGTTTAAACGGTGTTTTCCATTTTTTGAAACGTTGTTGATTGAGATCGGCGATATTTTCGCTCACGTGCATCAATTTTGACAGCTCCTGCCCGGATAACTGTCGCATGCGACGTACCAGTTTGCGCGACTGGGTTAAATGTATAGGCTGGGTAAAGGCATTGGTTTCCGTTGGGGTATCAAAGTCCAGAGTCTTGGCAGGGGAGATAACCGTAAGCATTTGTCAGCTGACCTATAAAAACAAAACACGCATGTTACCAAAATAACGATGCTCATTTAGTGAATTTCATTGCAAGTATCGCTAATACCGATCCCGGGTACGTTTTTGTATTAAACCTGGATATGTCCCGATATTTATCAATCGCGCGCGAAATAAAGATATATATCGCGAAACAAGTTAGATCGTGACGGATGCGAAGCAGCACCAATTGACCGCAAAGCAGGTGTTATTCCCACCGATTTGCAATCGGGATATTGCGGGCTTTAAGTTGATCATGTAGTCTTCGCGCCCAGCCATGGACAGATATCCGGGGCAGCAACAAAAAAACGAATCCGGAGAGGTGTCCGAGTGGTTGAAGGAGCACGCCTGGAAAGTGTGTATACGTTAATAGCGTATCGAGGGTTCGAATCCCTCTCTCTCCGCCAGACAAAGCCCTAACTAATTGATAGTTAGGGCTTTATATTTTACAAATAATTTTATCCCACCATTTAACCCACCAATTATTCTCTGTTACAGGCTAAATTGATGATGATTCGCGTTTCGCTCATAAAGATGCCATTTTAAATTTACGCTGATGTTCTCAATGAGTGGTTTAGAACTCAGAATATCGCAAAAACGAACACTCAAAATATTGCGGTGAGCGGCAGAGACCCCTCTCTGTCAGGATAGTTGTCGCCTGGATTCATTTAATTATTTTACAATTCGGGCGGTGAGGAGACTGATATGAGTTACCCTGGAGTCTATACCCCGTCAGCTTGACCTTGTTCCAGGGGATTCCGTTTGTTTTACGATTTAAAAGGTCCATTTTGATTCCTTCGGTTGTTAGTCGGAATCAAATTATGAGCCATACAAATATTCGACGGATGGACTAGTGCAGTTACTCCAGTGCAATTACCTCTACTCATCATCGAAATCGCTGAAGAATTGATCGTAGCTATCTCTAAGATAATCGTGGAATCCCCATCCAAGATCTGAAGCGTCATTAACGATGGCCAGGGCTCTAGGCTGGAACATATTTTCTAAATTGTTCTTGTGGATGAATTCGCAAGCGTTTACGTAGACTGATGCCATGCTGTTGTATAAGCGCTCATCAATATCGCCGTATTCATTAGCAAATTCAACTCCACACTCTACGTAAAAAAGCATGATGTCGGCTAGATTCGCATCAGAACAAGATAGCTTTTTATAATCAGCGATCGCTTTTTTCGCTACCGAAATGCGGCAGGGTGGTTCTGCATGGATGGATTTCGGGAAAAACTCATGCTCGATCACTAGTTTATATTTTTTTAATACCCCCAGATCATCATCGAATACAGAGGCTTGATAATAGCTTTTGACACTATCGAATTTTTTGTACAGGTCAGCTATCTCATCAATCAGTTCCTTTTGTTCTTTTTTCCTAAGATATTGCCTTAACAGTTTTAATGACACCCTGGCTCCTTCGATACTCGCTCATGCCGTTACTAGTAGACAGACAATATCTTAGGTTTGAAGTATGTTGCAACGGCCAATTTTGAAAAGGTTAACTGTCAGCCAAAACCAAAAAATAGAAAACTTGATTTGAATAACAATGGTCTATTTCCCGACTATAGGTGCCCAAGCCCGCTTAAGGAATTACTGTGGCTTTACCGCGCGATGAAAGGAGCGAACCACCAATTACAAAATAATAAAATGTTATTAGTGCGGGAACCGTTTTAAACTTACCGCCGATATGGTAGGAGGCAAATCTAATGAAAGAATCTGACTGGAAAATATTCAAGCAAATAAAGCAGAGAGCGATCGAAAAATATTGTGAGCATGCTCTTCAGGAATTTTCAGAGATCATTAATGACGACAAGGAACATGTTCACAATAGATTTTTACTAATCCACGGACTTGCAAAAAATAGAGCAAAGGAAATGGGTTTGATATTTGATTATGACAGTCGCTCAAAAGCACCAATACAGTTAATGTTAATTCGGAGGGAGGGTCTGGCCGACAGTCAACTGTTAAATAACCTATCCGACGATTTTCTGCAGGAAACAAACCCGAAAAGCCTCAAATATTAAACTAGCTAACCAGGCCTCCAGGGCGGGTTGGAGAAATGTTGCGCTTTAACGACCGGTCTTATAGAACGATAGAGTATCCCCCTTGTTTGATAACTGCTGTTGGTATAGTGCTTCAGGGGTTAGCGCCTCGATAGCAGACTCTCGCAAAGCGCAGGTAGGGTGCGATCTCCGGCCAGGAACGGACCCCCACCGATAATTCAACTTAAAGCCATCCGGAAACTGCTTGTGATAGAATTTCTCGAATAATTTCTAACAAGGCCGTCCATGGAAAAGGATCAACTATCGCGCAAGCTAGCAGTTATCCTCCATGCCGATGTGGTGGATTCCACCAAGCTCGTTCGTCAGGACGAGACACTTGCTCATCAACGCATCCAAAATGTGTTTCAGCGCTTTTCGAAAACGATAAAAAATCATGACGGTGTAACCCGCGAGATACGGGGCGATGCCCTGGTCGCCGAATTTGCCAGAGCTTCAGATGCCGTGGCGGCATCGATCGATTTCCAATCTGGAAATTCTACGTTTATCCAGGATCTGTCTGATCATATTCGTCCAGAAATTCGGATAGGCATTGCAATGGGAGAAGTTATCGTAGCCGATAATACGGTAACGGGCGAAGGCGTGGTATTAGCCCAGCGACTGGAGCAGTTGGCTGAACAAGGAGGTGTTTGCATCCAGGGGGCTGCTTACGAAACTGTGCCAAAACGGTTCCCGTACGAGTACGAGAATCTAGGGGAGCAACAAGTTAAGGGGTTCGATGATCCAGTAAAAGTTTTTGCTGTAAGATTGAAACCAGGTAGTGTGATTCCCGATTCACAACCAGAAACCTCGTCGGATTTATCAATGCCAGACCTCCCCGACAGACCGTCGATAGCAATACTTCCTTTTATCAATATGAGCGATGATCCGGAGCAGGAATATTTTAGCGATGGTATTACGGAAGACATCACCACGGCGCTGTCACATTTTTCAGGCTTGTTCGTAATCGCGCGCAATTCGTCTTTTTCCTACAAGGGACAATCGATCGACGCGCGTCAGATTGCACGCGAGCTCGGTGTACGCTATCTGCTCGAGGGCAGCGTGCGACGTTCGGCAAACCGGATTCGTATCAGCGGGCAATTAATCAACGCCCTTGACGGCAATCACCTCTGGGCGGAGCGGTTCGATGGCGATCTCGACGATATATTCGAGCTGCAGGACGAGATTACGCGCAAGATTGTCGGCAGCATCGCGCCTCAAATTGAACTTGCCGAAGTCGAGCGAGGACGGGGGCTGCAACCAGCGAAGCTGTCATCCTATGAATTGGCGTTAAAAGCCAAATCGCTCACTTACGATGCTTTCCGCTTCGGCGATGCGGACAGACTGCAATCCGCAATTGAAACTGCTGAGGAGGCTCTGAAGCTGGATAGCCGCAATACGCACGCACTGTGGATATTGGGCCTGGCTTGTATGGAACAATACACGTATCAGTGGGGAGAGGATCCAACCGACGCCCTCGATCGCTCCCTGGAAGCGGCCGAAAACCTGATTAACGCCGATTCGGCCAATGCAGGCGGTTATATCTTACGCGGAGGCAATAACACGTTGCGACGTAAATTCGATCTGGCTATAGCGGATTACGATCACGGATTGTCACTGAATCCGAATTCATCAATTCATCTGATCCACGCTGCTTGGGGTAAGTCCCTGGCTGGGTTGACCAGCGAAGCGAAGGCGCATGCCGAGCTGGGTCTTCGCCTGAGCCCCAAAGAATTTGATATCTTTCTTGGCTATGCTTACCTGGGATTGTTGCAAGCGAGTTTTGCCGAGGCGGATTTCGAACAGGCGATGCACTGGGGCCGGTTGTCGATACAAATGCACGCCAATGCACCGATGCGACGAGCCTTAATGGCAGCTTGTTGCGCATATTTGGGCAATTTTGAGGAAGCGAAGCAGCATGCGAAGGAGCTGCATTCATTTTCGCCGGATTTCATACCCGCAGTTCTTGGCGGCGAGTTTTTACTGTATAAAAACTCTGCCCACAACAAACTGCTTATGGAAGGGCTGTGCAAAGCAGGTCTACATGAATAAACGGCACCTAATCCCTTAAATTCACCGTTTCGGAATTAATCCAGTTAATTTTTTATCCCTGTTCCTACAGAAAAGCGTCTGTTTCGGGTTGTCAGCTCAACCGCAGTATTTTGAGTGTTCGTTTTTGCGATATTCTGAGTTCTACACTACTCATTGAGAACATCAGCGTAAATTTAAAATGGCATCTTTATGAGCGAAATGTAAATCACCATCAATTTAGCCTGTAACAGAGAATAATTGGTGGGATATAAATATCTGTAAAAAATAAAGCCCTAGCTATCAACTAATTAGGGCCATGTCTGGCGGAGAGAGTAACCAACACCTGCCCGAGAAAAACTTATCCTGACAGGGTCAGATAGCGAGATACTCGTGCCTGAGGTCCTCGTTCTCCAGTACTTCCTGCGCGGTGCCGTCGAACACGATCTTGCCCATATCGAGAATCAGCGCTCGATCAGCGAGGTGCAGTGCGGCGACGGCGTTTTGCTCGACGATGATAGTGGTCATGCCGAGTGCCTTGATCTGTTCCAGGGTCTTTTCAATTTCCCGCACGATAACCGGCGCCAGTCCTTCGTAAGGCTCGTCGAGCAGGAGTAATTTCATATCGCGTACCAGTGCGCGCGCAACCGCAAGCATTTGCTGTTCGCCACCGGACAGGGTCACACCTTCCTGATTGCGTCGTTCGCCGAGTCGCGGGAAGAGCTCATAAACGCGTTCTATGGTCCAGCCTTTGGGTGGGGCAATCTGTGCCAGTTGCAGGTTTTCCTCGACGCTGAGACCCTGGATGATGCGTCGATCCTCGGGAACCAGGCCGAGACCGTTTTGTGCAGCCTGGTGAGCGCTCATTTCGTGCAGCGGTTTATGGTCGAGCCAGATCTCGCCATGACGCAACTCCGGTGAATCCACCCGTGCCAGGGCGCGTAATGTCGAGGTTTTGCCCGCACCGTTACGTCCCAGCAAGGCGACAATTTCACCTTCGCGAATATCGAAGCTGACGCCCTGTACAATATAGCTTTCCCCGTAGTAGGCATGCAGGTCCCAGACCGAGAAATAAGCGCGCTGGCCACCTTGTGCCCTGACTGCATCGATGCCGGGAGCGACCTTGCCGGCAAAAGGCGAATCGCCTATCAGGCTTGACTGTTCGGTTTCGTCGATTTGATTGCTATCGCTCACAGGTGTGCTCCTCCCAGGTAGGCTTCCTGAACTTTCGGGTGACCCTTGATTTCTTCGGGCAGGCCCTCGGCGATAATCGTTCCCTGGGCCAGTACTGAAATTTTTTGTGCCAGTGAAAATACCACGTGCATGTCGTGTTCGATGATTACCATGGTAATATCGCGTTCGGCGATTTTCTTCAGCAGGTCGATGGTATTGTTGGTATCCGCCCGCGCCATACCAGCGGTCGGTTCGTCCAGTAACAATAACTTGGGTTGTTGCACCAGACACATGGCCAGTTCGAGGCGTCGCTTGTCGCCGCGTGACAACTGATTCGCCACCGTATCGGCGCTTTCGGCCAGGCCGACGTCTTCGAGTAAATCCATGGCATTGGCGTGAACGCTGCTCTCGTCGGCGACCTGGCTCCAGCCATTGATTCGAAACGCACCGTCGCGCTTTGCGAATGCCGGGATCATAACGTTTTCGACCAGGGTCAGGTCACCGAATATCTCCGGAGTCTGGAATACCCGGCTGACGCCGACCTGGTTGATTTCATGGGGCTGCATACCGAGCAGTGAGACACCGTCGAAGTCGACACTGCCGGTATCGGGATCGAGACGTCCGACGAAACAGTTCAACAGTGTCGATTTGCCTGCGCCGTTGGGCCCGATTATGGCGTGGACAGTGCCCGCCTCGATCTCGAGATTGACTTCATTCAATGCCCTGAGGCCACCGAATTGCTTGTTTACATTTTTAACGGAAAGAATTGTCATTGGATGCTACTCGGATGCGGCCGCTTCGGCCTTGGTGGTCACCACGGGTTTCGGTTGACGCCATCGTTTGATCAGATTGCCGATACGGGCGAAGCCCTCCATCAGACCTCCAGGCAGAAAAATAACGATGATCATGAACAATGCACCCAGAGTTAAATGCCAGCCTTCACCGACGAACAGCCCGGTGATCGACACCGTCGCGTGCTGTAGCATTTCAGGCAGAAAAGAAAACGCATCCATTAGAATGCCCTCGTTGAAAAAGGAGAAAATGTTTTCGAAATACTTGATCACAGCAGCGCCGATTACGGGGCCGAGTAGGGTACCGGTGCCGCCGAGGATGGTCATCAAGACCACTTCTCCGCTGGCGGTCCACTGCATGCGCTCCGCGCCCGCGAGCGGGTCGGTGATGGCCATCAGGCCGCCGGCCAGGCCCGCGTACATGCCCGAAATAACAAATGCAGCCAGCGTATAGGGTCGGGTATTCAGCCCCGTGTAGGACATGCGGTTCTGGTTGGACTTGACTGCGCGCAGCATCATGCCGAACGGTGAGCGGAAAATTCGCAGTGAAATATAGAACATGATCACCAGCACCACGCCGCAAAAGTAAAAGCCGCTCCAGCCGGACATCGACATCCCGAACAGCGAGGTTGACGGCAGGCCTTCACCGCGTGAGACGCCAAACAGACTGTCCAGCACTCGCGCATCGTTAAGCGTCAGCTGCAAACCGGTTTCGCCATTGGTGATCGGCGTCAGCACCGAGTAAGCCAGGTTATAGGACATTTGCGCGAACGCCAGGGTCAGAATCGAAAAGTAGATTCCGGAACGACGCAGGGCAATGAAGCCGATCAGCAGCGCGAAAACGCCGGCGAGCAGGGTTGACAGAATCAGTGCCGGGATAACGTTCATGGTCAGCAATTTAAAAGTCCAGACTGCCGTATACGAACCCACCCCGAGAAATGCTGCGTGGCCGAACGACAGGTAACCGGTCAGGCCGAACAGTATGTTGAAACCGATTGCGAAAATGCCGAAGATTGCGAACTTCTGCAGTAAGTCGGGATAACCGCCGCCGATCGGGGCAAAAATTATCGGCGCCAGGGCGACTACAATGGCAAAGCCGATCAACAGCAGGTGGTCCCTGTTTTTTACGTTAGTTCGGCTCATCGTCTAGTTCTCCATTACGCCTTTGCGACCTAGCAGGCCGCGAGGCCTGACCAGTAGCACAACGACAGCAATCAGATAGATGACGATCTGGTCGATACCCGGCAATAGCGATTTCACTTCGTTCATCGATGCAAAGGATTACAATATGCCAAGCAGGAACCCGGCCGCCACCGCACCGCCGAGGCTGCCCATGCCGCCGACCACGACCACGACGAAGCTAAGCACCAGAAAATCCATGCCCATATGGTAATCGGGCGACAGGATCGGCGTGTACATGACGCCGGCGAGCCCCGCGACCACTGCGGCAATACCAAAGACGATGGTGAAGCGACGGTCGATGTCGATGCCAAGCAGGCCTACCGTTTCGCGGTCAGGCATGCCGGCACGTACTACCATACCGAAGGTGGTAAATTGCAGGAAAGCGAACACAAGGCCGATTACCACAGCGGCAAACAGCAGGTAAATGATGCGCCACCAGGGGTAGACCACGGCGTTTTCTGCAAAGCCCAGCATCACGCCGATATCAGCCGAACCGGCGAACATGGCGGGCGCCGGTTGTGGAA
>Ga0056112_1000194_pt1 | contig 19066 bp, 16 predicted proteins | sample WorMetilvaeELBA1_FD_55104 | JGI IMG/M metagenome (GOLD analysis project Ga0056112, IMG submission 55104) | Marine gutless worms symbiont microbial communities from Max Planck institute for Marine Microbiology, Germany - Olavius ilvae ELBA.1 ... | reverse complement strand
TGCGCGCCCCATCTTCAGGAAGTACATCCATTAGATATTGAATTAGATCCTCCAGTGAATTAGACACCTTTGCATAGCGTTGTACCATCTTGGGCGTAATTGGACCCAACCACGGCAGGAGTATATCGGTTACTTTATTAAGAAAGTCGGCATCCCATTCAAAGCCGGTATTCGACGGTTTCATCCTGGTGGATATTTCCGGACGAAGTAACACATCCCGACCCTCTATACTTGTGCGGATCCTAATCAGATCGTCAAGTATTACAGCCATGTTTTTGTATCTCAGATGCCGGTCTCTGTGTAAGGCATTACCAAGAATCAAACAAATCTCTGGCGAGATATGATCTGGCAACACAGCGAGTGGATCATAATGCGGATCAAAGACCATTTTTATTATCTGTTGCAAGTCTTTACCGGGAAACGCCGGCCTGGCCGCCAACATTTCATAAAAGGTGGCACCTGTGGCCCAAATATCAGCGCGTGCATCAACGGGCTCACCATTCAATTGTTCTGGTGCCATATAGGCAAGCGTTCCGATACCCACACCGGTTCCTGTCAGATTTACATTCGCCATTTTAGCGACACCAAAATCGAGGATTCTAACCAGGCCATCCTGTGCGAGCATGATATTTGCGGGTTTGATATCGCGGTGTACGATGTCATTAGCGTGTGCGTTGGTCAGGCCATCACTGATTTGCATCGCGATATCGATCGCATCGCTAACTGGCAGTGGTCCGCGCGATATTCTGGCTGCCAAGGTCTCACCCTCATAAAACGACATGGTTATATACATGTTGCCTTCAGCCGTTTCGCCGATATCATGAATGGCACAGATATTTGGATGGTCCAATTGAGAAACGGCACGTGCTTCGGCCATGAAACGCTGTTTGACCATTTCATCCTGGTTGACTTGATTCGACAAGAATTTTAGTGCCACCCGCCGCTGCAGGCGGGTATCGAAGGCCCGGTAGATGACCCCCATGCCACCGGCGCCGATTTTCTCCTCGATTTTATGTGGCCCAATCACCTGGCCGACCTCTGGTAAGGCCAAATTGTCGATGTCGTCCACTAATCGTGAGGGATTCGGTGACAGGTTTTGCCAAAGATTGTCGACGCTAGCATGTGACTCAAGTAAATCACGTACTTCGCACAAGAGCACGTCATCGCTTTCCTGTTGTCACAGGAACGCATCCCGCTGTTCGACTGGCAATACTAGCGCTTGTTCGAACAGCAATTGCATCCTATCCCACCTTGCTTGTTCCACCACATCCCCCAACACGCCAAACCTATAAACCCACAAAAAGTAAGGCTTTTCCCCCTCGTATTACATTAACACATCCACGAATCAATGCGCATTTTTCCCTAGGTTTTAAGAGGAAGTCCGATTTCGCTAAAACCTAATTCATCAGGCGTAAAAAATTTTTTCTTCCTCGTGAGGGAATTCCGTTGTGCTTTTCGCTTAATCCAATGAGAAGCAAGAAAATCACCAATAATTGAAATTTAGGAGAAGAAATCATGAAAACCCACACTCACAAAATGCGTTCAACTATCACAAAAACTGATGAATCAGCGGAGGAAGTTATGAAGTGTTATAGAGGAAATAACACCGCCAGGAGGATTCTCTTCATATTCCCTATCCTGGCTATTTTACTCACCGTCAGCCCAATTCCTGCACAGGCCGGTGTGATCAATACGGTTACCAACAAGGTAACCACGATTCTGAATAAAGTTAAATCGATCGCTTCCAACACCAGTGGCTTACAGGACTTCATCACAACTCTGCGGGACATTCGTGACAGTATGGGCAGTGGTATGATCAGCGATTTGCGAGAGAGCATGGGCGAAGCGCAGGACCTGATCCAGTTCATCAAAGATCGCCGAGAAAGTGCGGGGGACACATCGCAGTACCCCAGTCTCCACGTTTTGGTTAAAAGCCTGGACGGGACTGCAGACGTATTGCTTGATCGCGATGGTCAGGGTGGTGTGCTCGAGGGTCTATCAGCACTGCTCGCAGTGCTGCCGGATAAAGTGCTCGCACCCGTCGCCAGAACAGTATCTAGAATCGGAATAGATGGCGATTTCGTCGCGAAAATAGACCAGATGGGAACCAATTTAGTGGAGCTTCGCGAGATCCTGAAAGAGACTGACGCTCGAAAGGACGCCGCAACTCAAGTGGCTGGAGATGATTGGGTCGATGGCGATGGCCTGCTTTTTGCAGAATTTGGGTGCCACATTCGTGGTCCAGCACAACTGGTCAGGTTAAGTCGAACCGCGAGAGGGGTAAAGACAATAGCTGAGCTAGTGAAATTAAAGGCCACATTAGTTGAAGCAAAAGCAAAATTTTTGAACACGGATAAAGGAGTCGGAATCTGGGGTTGGGTCAACGTTAAGATAAGTGCTAAACCGGAAGAATCTTTAGCCAAAGTTATGGTCGCAGCAGGTGATGGAGCGCTTATGTTAGTAGACAGGGCCGAGAAAATTATCGACACCTGTGAAGATCAGTATAAGCAGTAGCAGGCTGAGTAAACAGCTTAACCTTTAAACAGATAAGATAAGAAGCCCCGCCACTGTGCGGGGTTTTTTTATGCTTACGGGAAACGGAAGCTCAGCATCCTGTATTAAACAATTTGACAGCAATGAGTTCCTAGTCCTCATACCCTACATATCTAGCTGACATCCTGGACAAAACCGCAGTCCCACCAACCGAGGGGTTGCTCGAAAACAGACCACAGGTATTTCACCCCTCAGTGGACCGAACATTATCAGTTACTGTTTGTCCGTTGTGCCAAGTAATTCAAAGAATCCACCAATGAGACCCAGTATGACCGACGTACTAAGGAAGATTAGAATCGAGAACCCAACAGATAGTGCCTCATCAAATCCCATTGGAGCAAGCAGGCTCACAGCAGTAATCTCGCGTACACCCACGCCCCCAACACTTACGGGGATCATTGTCGAGAGAATTAATCCAGAGCGAATCCAACATATCGATACAAAGGAAAGATTCAGATCGATACCGATTGCGATTACATAATAAGCAATACAACCACAAAGATGTGCCACCAGTGATACAGTTAGAACTATAAAGACCTGACCGTCATTTGCGGACATATAAACTATTAAAGCCCTGCAAATACGTTACCGAATTTGTTAAATCTGCCAGAGGATTCATTGTCCGCGAAATTTTCCAGTTGATGTAGCACCCTTTCCGACGATCGGCATCGGAATGCAACCATGCCTGTACCAAGGATTGTTCCGGTCACGATGATTACAAACCAGAGTAGTGCAGCATAATCAACCGCAAAGGCAATGGCTCCAAAAACGATAAGAAGTATGGTCGCGATAACGCGATCGACAACCAACGCGGCGGCAACGAGCTCAATCCGAGCATTTCGAGATAGTTGAGCAAATCGCACTGCAAAGGCGGCTATCGATCCGCCAGGAATCACAAGACCATAAAAAACGGTAGACAGCCCGATCAAAAATACTCTGGGTAAGGACAGCATTATGTTTTGCATCACAAGTAGCTGCTTCATCCGTATCGCAGAAAAAAACTGGGCGAAGAGCGCAAATCCGACTGCGATTAAAAGACTGGTGACATCGGCGCCCTTTATTGTGGCGAGGACATCGTTAGCATCAAACAAAAATAGAATGAGCGCGAATACGGATAGGGAAAAGAAGTATCTAGCCGCCGTCTTCAATGCTGCCATGTTTACAAAATACTACGGCCAATCATGTTTAACGGAATTGTGTTGCCAAGATAGGTGAGCATCGTCGGTGCAAAATCTATCAGCGACATAGCCTCCCGGGATGGTGAGATTTCATCATCCATTATCACCATGAATCCTTTCTCGGATGGATGGTGAGGAAGGTAACCGTGGTTACCCCTGTGGATGGGATTGAAAATACGACTTCGTTGGGAGGGACCAAAAAGGCCGAGATAAAAATTTGCGATAGGCTGATAAAAGTCGTGTGGAAAAAATATTGAGCCAGCATCTGCCATGACATAATACTCACCATAGAGTGCGTCATCGAAACAAATCTGATACTGATGCATCTCACTGAAGTGAAACAGTCTGCAATTCTGCAGCTGTTGTAGTTTCGGAACTATAATTTTACGTGCTCGTTCGGTGTGGAACCACACTCGGGTACACGCGAGTTCACTGAAAAAGTTGTATTCGGCCTGCGGAACGCCCGATTCCTGTAGTAGCTTCATGATTGGTATTTTATTTCTAACTGGCTCCTGTCCATGGTCTGAAAGCAAAATCAGCGTTTTCCCATTACGATCGCATCCCTCCTGCAGAGCTGCCACAAACCGGTCAGTGCGGTGAAGAGCGTCACGCATCCCAGCTTCATTGTCGAGATGCCAGTGCTGGTAAAGATCCAGTGCATACATCTCCAGGAACTCGAACTTTAAATCGTGTGCAGGGGTATTCTTTGCAATTGTTTTCAAATCATCAAAATTAAGGGTAAGTTGATATTGCGCAGTTTCTCCCAGCAAACCAAATATGGTTTTGTGACCATTGAACTCAAGCATGATGTCTGGTGAAGCAGAGCGTCGTGTGTATTTGAATCGATGCTGCGTAAATTCACGTCGACGTTGTGGCGGAATTGCCGCCAGGTCAAAATCGGGGTGGAACTTCTGCCATATACACTGAGCCGTTGTCGTAACTATATCCGGAAAAGCATCAAACATCCTTTGTGTTGTGGTTCGTTCTTTTCGCGACTCGAGGCTAACCTGCCAAACCTGATGTTCATGTGGGTAAACACCACTCAAGAGAGTGGGAACGAATTCTGTACTTGGAATCGTAGAAATCTCCACACAGGAATGCCGTTTGATTAGTCCTGCAATTGCGGGGGTAGCTGCTTCCGAGATATAGCGATTATCGAGCGCAGGTACATAGCAAACTAATATTCGTCGTTCGGATTTATTCATCTCATCAGTCTCATTGTCGATCACAAGTTACTGTAACGCGAATATTGAAAAGTGCGTCTTTTTCCCCGACAGTAGTTGCTTCAGGGCTTGTGTTGTGGCTATTTAACGCACTGTGGTGATTGATGTCCCGACTGCGGAGATTCTGTACGTCGACGATCATTGACCCATGTGAGGCGATCTTATTGTATCTGTCTTGAGTATTGATTTGACTCGATGCTAGAGGTTCGACGTATAGGCACATGCGTCTGTTTCTGGGGGAGCCAATTGGGGGTCCGTTAACAAGAAAGCTGCCCCAGAAATCATATACAGCAGCAGCCGAGTTCGTCCCAATCCATACTCTGGGCATATTGGTATTGTGAATTTCGGTGCTCGTCTCATTCACCGCAATGCTAGAAATAACACCTTGGACGCACACTCAGGCATTAAGCCTGGTTCTGGATAGTAGGAAAAACCTTTTGGACTCGAACATGAAGCTATATCCACAGCACTAACCTGCCCCCACGCAAGCGACAGAATTGAAACCACAAGAATTAGTTTGATTTTGCCCACGCCCATTCCACTTATAGATTTCACTATTCTCCATATGGATATTCTTTGAATTCGTGACGTGCGTCACATACTAGCCAGCTACAGATTAATCCAATCGCGGTATGATCCATTAATGGGCAACGTCATACCAGAGCGCGAAATGAAGCGCAGACGGTTAATCATAAAGATCAACCGCTATATCTACAGCGCGGTAGCTGCCGGTTTGATCACCGCCGATGAAGTGCCGCACTTCAAAGAAAAAGTACGGACGAATAACAAATGGGAACGGCGAAAACAACCCCGTTAATAATCCAGCCATTCACCCATTACTCTCATTAACGGACCCTCGAGTAATTCGGTTAGGACCCCTTAAAACTGTAAGAGCTCTTTACAGTCACCCCCAAATGTGTAAAAAAATCTTACACTATTGCATGTGTCCAATTCTCTGAGCGCACAAAGAAAACTCAAAAATAAGCTTTCTTGTTTCTGTTACATGACAATCGCGTGAACTGCAACACACTTTATTCAAACAATAAAGCAAATACCCAACGATTAATAAATATTGGCATGATCTCTGCCTCTTAGTTAGTTATTAACAATAATTAAGAGGACTCGTTAATGATGCGCAGATTTATTATTTCATTTTTATTTCCCGTTTTGTTTCTTGCACCGCTTAGTGGAGTGCAAGCCACTGTTATGACTGTTGAAGATCTCACAGCCGATACCGGCCGAGGCTTCGGCGATAGCCTGAACCGTTATTCCTGGTCTTCGGAGACCTTTAATGGTGATCTGTATATCGGTACATTCAACGTGGGTTTTAACGTTACAGCGATACCGAATTATGCGAATCAGATTATCAATGCGCCCAATCCGAGTCTGGCGGCGGTTGACGCGTTTCGCCGCCTCTGGAGTGGCAGCCCACTGACGCCCAGTACCGGTGGAGAGATTTGGCGCTATGACGGCACAGATTGGAATCAGGTCCTGAAGACGGGTCCCGAAGATGTTGGTTTTCGGAGCATGGTAAAACACGGCGAGTATCTATACGCCGCCTCTGCCAACGGTCCCAATGGTCCAGCACCCGCCGACCCAAATTATTCTTTCCCGGGCACTGTAACCTATGATCTCCCTCCTCCTACGGATACTGCTGGCACTCAAATTTTCCGTAGCATGGATGGTGAAAGCTGGGAGGAGGTAACCGGGGGACCCAGCGCCAATCCATTGAATGCATCGTCTCGGTCGATGACGGAGATCAACGGCCAGTTAGTGCTTGATACCGAGAATCCGATTGGCGGCTCTGAGCTATGGACCTGCACGATCTGTGATGGCACAGACTGGGTTAATCCGGTGACCATGCCGGGGACACTTGCGATCGGCAAAGTTGCCGAGTTTGACGATAAAACAATTTTCGGAACCTGGGGTACTGGTGCACAACTGTTCAAGCTTGAAGGTGGAGGCTCAGTAGAGATTACACCCAGTTTCACTAATCCAGACGTTCTGGACAGTGATTCAGGTGTTATGGAGCTCATCGAGTTCAACGGACGGTTCTATCTGACAACTGTGGATTACTCCGATGGTTTTACGATGTTATCGACCGATGACCCTTTCAATACGGCGACTGATTCCTGGACCGTTCATACAATAGACGGCTTCAAAACCGAGTATCCAGCGCTGGCAGGAAGCGAAAACAACGCCTACGGCTGGACAGCCATAGTTAAAGATGGAGTTATGTATCTAGGAACCTTCAACTCCAATAAAGATGGTAGCGATATTGACCAGGCTCTGGGCTTTGATCTTCCTTTAGATGGTCGAGGTCAGATCTGGTCTACCAAGGACGGTGTCAACTTCGTGCTTGTTGAAGGTAACGGTTTCGATTCTTTTGCTACTTATGGGTTCCGTACATCTACCATCTGGAATGATCAACTTGTTTTTGGCTCTGCTTCCAATTTCTTTTTGCCGGATTTTCATAACTTCCCTTATGAAGAGTTCGATTTAGGCAACGAGGATCTTATGGCAGAGCTTTTGAAATACATTGAATCTCCGGAGTTTACTAACGAGTTTGGTATCGGATTTGAAGGCTTTAACGAACTTCATTCTTATGCTGGGACGCAAGTTTTTGCGCTCTCAGTGGTACCTGAGCCGGAAATGTTAGCCCTATTAGGAATTGGCCTGTTAAGTTTAGGTTTCGCCCGGCGCAGAATGCGTAACTAACAACTAGTAGGTAGAAAAACTAACAAAGCCACCTCAATTCTCAATTGGGGTGGCTTTAATATTCCGTAAACCTGCGATACCAGACTTGAAGGCATTGCAACAACATCCAGAAAAACATCAGCGCCTTGTGTTCACCAGATCTGCCCTCCCTGCCCACTGCAATTGGCAGTTTCGCTTCTCTAACGCTACTTAAACGCTACTATTTCCCCTCTTTGCTCGGTTCGTAGAATCCTGTTTTTATCGCGAATCTTCTTGTACTTTATATTGATTAGCCGGTTTTGCTTCTGGAATTCTGACATACGCTCATTAAAAGCCTTTTGATCGAATTCACCATCGGCCGAGGACTGCATAAACAACGAATTGAAATAACTTTGCTCGAGATTCAAGGTATTTAGCTCCGATTTCTTTTGCCACTCCAACTCGAAATCTGCGCGCTTGTTGTCTAGCTCCCAGGCGCGTAATTTCTTTCCATAAAGGAACTCGCCCAGCAATCTCTGATTGCTTTTGAACAGTTTCTCGACTTCTTTATTTTCTCGCGCGTTCCAGTTTTCTTCCTGTTTAGTTAGTCCGTCTCCGATTGGTTTCGCGTGAATAGGCTCGTAGTTACCGCGCAAACCCAAGTCGCCTGCCTTATCCAATGCAGTCTCATCGCGTTCATCCATCAAACGGTGTTTCTCCAGTTCGTTCTTCGTGTATTCGCTATGCTCTTCTATTGCAGCCTGCTTTTTAATCTCAAAAAGCTGATCCGAATAGGATTTCATATCCGCTTTGAGTTGATCGAGCGCAGCGTCGCTCGACTCAGCTGAATTTAGGAATAACTGAGTAATTTTTTGTTGCATTTCAGCTTCTCTCTCGGCGATTTTCGCATTGCGCTCCGCCCTCATATCTACCTGTTGTAGCTTGAAATTAACATCCAGATCTCGTGCACTTTCCTGGTACTCTTTTTTCAGGTCGCGGGTAAACTCACGAAACAACCGGCTTGCATCCTGAATTTCTCTGTTACGTTCGTTTTTTTGCTGCTGGCGCAATTTCTGCGCCTCCCGTCGTTCAGTCTTGACAGACTTGTCATCGACGGCAATAGAAGTGCCGATCGGCAAAACAGCAGCAAGAGACAGCATCATTACAAGTAGCAATTTCATCACGATCCCTCCACGGGTAACTAATAAAAATATATCAATTCTGCATAAGCCGTGCAGGTAAATTAAATGAATTGGTAATTCGAGTCCAGTTTGCAACAACCTGGGGAAACAGTTCGGCACTCGTTGCATCCGTCGCTGAATATAAAGTAGCGCTTCATATTCCTTGTCTCTTGTCTCGCCGACCTTGGTAAGCAGACTATCTCGGAAAAGTTGTCGTAGCGGCAAAGACCTGCACTATCCAGGACCCAACTCTTCTATCTCTCTCAAGCCAGGTACTCGAATATGGCCGCAGGTCGCCGCTGATCAGTTCGCTTTTAGCGAGGGCCGCTCTGGGGATAATAAACTGTCAACCTGCAATCACCGGGCACGATTTGAAATAGGTGGGTAAAACCGATTTATCAACTCTGCGACAATTAATCCGCAGATCACTCCTGAGGTATTTGCTACCATATCCAGCCATTCACCGTATCGATTTACAAATGGCTGCAATAATTCGATTGCGCCACTGTAAGCAATAAAAAATAAAACGATCACTATCCATTTATCCGGTTTGCGTAAAGCTACTGGAAACATAAGTGCAGCATAAGCGATGAGGTGATGGGTTTTATCAGTTCCTGGCACCGATGGTAGAGTTTCCAATGGCCAAAGAGACAAAGTTGTTATAATCAGTAGATTGACCATTGTAAAAGCAACCCAGTTTGTTCGTATTAAGGTCAGTAGTTTGATCATCCTGTTATGTTCATGCCTTTGCTCGACAACGCATTATCGTGTAAATCGTGGACGTCTGAAAGTGATCTACTATTTTGAAAAAAACCATTTTCTCTCATCAGAGAAATTATTTTCAATATAACGAATTTAAAACTGGATATCCGGGGAGAGAGCTGCAACTAACTATCTCGACTGACCAGGCTATTGGTGAGCTCACATGCAAAGCAATAATCAACTCAGCAGCAGAAATTGATATGAATTATACGGAGCGACTCAAGTGAAAAACGAAAAGGTAGCATTCAGCAACATTGTGAACTTCATCGCTTGGAACCTCGGGGAATTTGACAATAATTCATGCAAATCTGGAGAAAAGAAATGGAAGTAATAACGATTATGCTAGAGGTAATTTACGAGAGCATGGTGAGCCTGGTCAGTAGCATAACCCTGATGGAGTTTTGCTTGTTGTCTAGCCTGGTCCTATTAGTAACTATATCAAGGCGTCTTGGTTTCATTCATACCTCTATCCAGGAGACAAAAGGCGCAATAGAGGAAATTCGGGAAATTGTCGATACCGATACTCCGGAAAATACTGAGCCACTGGGAAAGGTTGAACCGAAGAGAAAAGTCGATTCACAGGAAAAAATTTATCCGCAGATATAGAAGGGCGAACACGGATCAGATAAATGAAATTAGAAGTCGTATCACGATTAAATTTTCCTGATTTACGGAGAGTATTGGGTACGATCAGCAACTGTTAAGCAACGGCTGCATCTAAAAAAAAGAATTACACATATGCACGAAACTACCATTGAAGTAGACAGCGGCCAGATGTACTAGCGGCACAATGACTCCGGCGTCTGCGCGGTCCTACCGCCTCTTCGATACCAGGCACCCCATTTTGAAGAGTTATCTATCGATCTACTACCGGACACTAAAAAATTGCGAACTAAGTCGCAGTGAATTGCTGAGAACTATGTCACAACTTTGAAATTTAACCCCGTCAGTCAGGATATACTGCTGGCTAATATCTGATAAAGGCAAACCCGCCGAAAGGCCGGGGCGCAAAACCAAGAGTCTAACGCGTGTATTCGTCATGACAGTCTGGTTGCCAGAGCTGATGTAATAGTGCAGAACTGTGTCGATATTATCGGATTCCGTTTTGTGCTTTTTTTTTGCACGACACTGAATCGATAGAACCTTATCTCTGAAACATCTAAGTAGCTTCTAGTCAACAAGCCCCGTAGTTCCTAAACCGTTATCGGATTAAACGAGGTCTGTGTAGCCCGTGCGCACAGCCTTGATCTGACCTGGAGGAATTATGTTTATTTCTGATTACACCAAGTCGGGGGAAATGGCAACCAAACTACTGGTTTGTTTTTTTCTAATATTTTTTATAGCCGGTTGTGGCTCGGCGGTGGAGATCCCAGAAAATTCCACATCGAAGACTCAACCAAAAACCACTAGCCCACAGGTAACGCTTACCAGCAGTGAGGAAAACGTAGCCTTCAATGGAAATGTTACCCTGACCTGGGACAGTACCGATGTCACTAGCTGCACCTCATCGGATAACTGGTCTGGAAGCAATGCGGTAAAGGGCTCACGGACGATAAATGGTTTGACCTCTGACAAGGTTTACAGCCTGTCGTGCAGCGGTGTCGATGGCACCGCTACTGCCGAGGTCAACGTCAGGGTCCAGGGGGCTCTAGTTCCGACGGTAACTGTGTCAGCCAGCCCGGAAAACCTGGCCTATAGTGGATCGACGCAGTTGAGCTGGACCAGTAGCAACGCAAGTAGCTGCACGGCATCTGGAGACTGGTCAGGCAACAAGGCTACCTCGGGCTCAACCAGTTTCAGCAATCTCCTGTCGGGTAAAACTTACAGTCTGACCTGCACGGGGAACGGCGGCAGCGCGACTGATTCCGTTAGAATTATGGTCGCCGGGCCAACAGCCTCATCAGTCAACCTGACTGCCAGCTCATCGAGCCTGCCTTTCAATGGCGCTACCACATTGAGCTGGAGTAGCAACAATACCACGGGCTGCACGGCCTCAGGGGATTGGTCGGGAAGCAAAGCGCCATCGGGCTCGCAGACTATGTCGGCGCTAACTTCAAACAGGGTGTTCAACCTGTCCTGTAGTGGCCCCGGCGGCACGGCGAGCGATACAGTCAACATTACTGTGGCGGCCCCATCACCGACATTGTCGTTTTCGGCAAGCCCGGGAAGCGTGTCACAAAACGGTTCGACCACGCTGAGCTGGAATAGTATCGATGCCACCAGTTGTACCGCTACTGGAGACTGGTCGGGCAACAAGGGTACCTCAGGATCGGAGATAATAAGTGGATTGACTTCTGACAGTCAGTTTATGCTCGCCTGCAGCGGTGCTGGTGGTACTATCAATGATACCGTCAGCGTCACGGTAGCTGCGCCGGCACCAACATTGTCGTTTTCGGCAAGCCCGGGAAGCGTGTCACAAAACGGTTCGACCACGCTGGGCTGGAATAGCATCGATGCCACGAGTTGCGTAGCCTCCGGCGACTGGTCGGGGGACAAGAGTACGTCAGGGTCCGAAAGCACCGGCTCATTGACGATAGACGGTCAATACACGCTAACCTGCGATGGCGCTGGTGGGTCCGTGAATGAGTCTGTTAATGTGACGGTTGTGCTGAGCAATAACGGAACCGCATTATTGTCCTGGACACCTCCGACCGAGAACACGGATGGCTCTCCACTAACCGATCTGGCCGGTTACAAGATCCGTTACGGCACATCTCCCGGCAACTATAGCGAAACCGAAACAATAAACGACCCAGGATTAACCAGTTTCATGATAGAAAACCTGGCCAATGCTGACTGGTATTTTGTTATGACCTCGTTCAATTCCTCAGGAGTCGAAAGTGATTACTCGACAGAAATGAGTAAACCCATTAACTAGCGTAAGGGAATGTCCTGTGTTTCGGTGACAGTTAATCTAGATGCATCCTGGAACACAGTTAGGCGCTAGCTTTTGGCCTCTGAGCGCGATTCGTTGGGTCAGGACACGATGTTCTGCTTTATGCTGGAAAGATTTCCCGGATCGCAGGCGCGCTTGACGTCCACGAGTCGATCATAGTTGTCGCCGTAGTGAATCTGGACACGGTCCGCGTCGTCGACCGGATCGGGCAGTGATGCAATGAATACCATCGAGAATTAGGCGTCTCGATGGCCAAACGCTGTGGCCTCCGGGGCCCCGACGCCGGCCTCAGATTTCTTTACAGACGCTGTTAGAAGGGACGCTCACCAGCCCGTCTTTGGTGTGCGTCCTGACCGTGAAGCGATGTGGGCCGCTCTCCCACAGCGGCACTTCGAGGGATGTCCCGCCCTCCGCAATATAATCGTACTCGGTTCCGGCCGGTGTGATGTGGGCAACTGTGTAGTGGGAGATATTGTCGACCGGCAATGGATCGTTGTTTTCATAAGCCGTCGGGGCGATCCAACTCAACTTCGCGGTCTTATCCCCCAACTTCTTGATACAGTCTACGTCAGGCGTCGCAGTCTGAGCAGTAGCAAAGTCGGCCAACATAAATAGCGCCAAAACGACAGCAGTTTTCATCCAGCATCGCCTCCCGTTAATCGAGATAGGGGGTATAGGAAGTATAAACATACTATGTCCATTATCACATCAAAGTAAAGAGCAGGGGCTGTCGATGTCATCCGGCTGTGGAATACCCTAAAGCTGACTGAATCTCGCCAACATGCTCAATGTTATCCCTCTTCGCGTCGCCCATTCCAGCACCCACCATAATGACACGAACCATCTTTTCAGGATTGACTTACATCGAAAAATAATCCTGTTTGAAGCGATTAGCCGCAATGTCAGGACACAATTGATAGGATGCCTACTGTTGTATTCAAAGAAACATACCCAGTCAAATTTCCGCATTGGGTCAAATATCGTCGTTGACTCATCGAAGCTGAGCGTCACCTATCTTCAAAGCTGACGCTGGCGCGATTCATCTCAGAGGCGGCCTATGGCCAGATTTGGACGACCAACGATAAATTTCTAATATGCTATCAAGTTAAAAAACATAGCAAGCTCATCTGAAACGAAGTGCATCGACCGGCGTTGGTTTACTGCAACCGGCTCCAGCATCGCGATCCGCTGCCGGACGAGCTTCTTGAGTCGCCTGATACGAACTTGCAAGCCCTCCTCTGAGAATCAGCGCTGAAATTAAGATTACCCCGCTCTGGCTGTTTTTTTATGTCTGATGGAAATCGAGGATCCGAATCCGGCTCTTTAGGCCATCTATAAAAATAATGTTTTCAATGGCTTATGTCGTAAACCTCATATATTTATTAAATTGTGAAATATGTCGCTGTTACTTGTCTGCGCCTGGTATAACCTAGCCGGCCCATGTTTAATTCAATCTTTCAGGCTGATTTGGTTTCCGTCATCTCCATTCAGATAGCTCTCTGGCTATTTGGCGCAGCGCTCTTCTATTGCTTCATCAGGTACACCCAGAGTGGGACAGCAGAAACCGATATTAATCCAGTTGATTTATTTCTGACTTTGCTCTCAGGAGAAGAATACGACACTATGCCCAGTGCAGATTGTTCTTTCTGGTAATGCTTATTATGGCAGGCAAAGCCATCTTTAACCTGTAACAGGTTTATTTACTGATCATCCTTTAATAACCTGCCGATTATCCATCAGTATCGATCTCGTTTGTCATATTCGACTTCAACATTTTGAACGGCAACGTACTGGGTTAGACTTTTTCTAGACTTCCCCTGAACGCCAGTTTCCGTTCAGGCGAGTCAATCCCCTGTAATCTGATTTTTTTGTTGGGTCCAGGCTCATTGACGATATCACCGCCAGTTACCTTTACGACCTTACATGGGCAGTTGAGATAGTCAGCAAAAGCTATTCCTGAAAAGATCAGTAATAGACTGACCATGTACTTTACTCATGTTTACTCGCAAGGGAATGCTGCGCGGAGGGCATTTATGGTCACACTGCTCGCAGCCAAATTAAGTTTTTCGGGATTTCCTTTGGCGTATTTGATGAAGGCCCGCTTTAAATCCGCCAGGTTTACCCCATCGGGCATGCAATACTTTTTTGAATCCCGATCGTTCCATACGTCCTGTACGCCAGCCAGATAGTATATGCATTTTAGATGCCCCTGTTCACAAGAATACAATATCTCGTTACCGTCATAAAACGCTGTGGCCTTAGCTGAGCCGACAACAGACATTGCCGCAATGGCGATGAAAGCTAATACTTTTAATTTCATTTTCATATTGATTCTTTAATGATGTTAATCAGATTATTCAGCCTATTATTTAGCAACAATTTCCGGGTATTGTGCTCGCTGTTAAAGGACGAAGCTATGTCATATTCCTGAACGCTTTCTACTGACCGGAATGACTCGGCAATAGATTCATCGAAAGCACTCTCTAATTCTCTGTAAACAGCATTAACCCAGTTCTTATCATCAGTTTTCCAATTTTCAAGCTCTTGTTCTGTATGTACAGGTTTGTTTAAAAAGTGCAGCCCATCAGATATCATTCGGCGCAATCTATCTATAGATTCGTCTTTGCGCCCAGATCCGGTAAAGAAATTATCAACATCTTTTAATAAACCTGGAGCCTTCCACTAAATAACCCATCCAATGATTAGTGGCATATTTGAAATAATAAAAAATCTATGGAATTCCCCAAGATCGAAGTACGAAGGGGCGTCGCTCATTAAATGATAAGCCATGTACAAAGCAACCACGGTTGCTAATAGAAACCAGATTGCCGAGATAACTATCCAGAATCGCAGTTTTCTGTTGGTCTGAGGCATTTGGCTGTATACAACGTCCTTTGTGTTGTTATTGCACAAAGTATACACAATTGGCTTTGTACTAATCGAGTAGCCTGAATCAGGAGTTTTTCTGGGAATCAGTGGAACTGCAAGCCCTGATCGATACGCACTTAAGGTTGGCAATCGAAAAAAGGTCTGCAAGAAGACATAGAACATCTTCTCCGGTGCGGCTCCTTTTATGATTTTATAATAATTCATATCAGTCTCCTCACTGCCACTGGTTTTAGATTAATTAGATAATTCCTGGCGATAACTATTCTGGCACAGGGGGGAGGACGTCCCTGTGGCTACGAATCTGAGGGCCTTTTTTGGACAATTCTGCACGCTAAAGGCCAGTATCCGGAATCAAAATATTACCCTGCCCCGGGTATAACTTTTTCGAGATAGCACCGCGTGCCAACCCTCCGGCGCACTCTCACAGCATCAAAACAGCACTGATTGGAATATAAAGATAACAGGAATAAATCCCGCCGCGTGGCCTCTAGCCTTCAGTGTCGGCCTCGATGTCCTTCAACACAAGTATGGTACTTGAGTGGTCATAGGCATCAATTGTCACTCAGCGAATTCGCTGGCAGAGTTTTTCGAGGTTCTTAGAGAGGTCTTCGGGGAGGGTCCGGTTGTGCTCGAACAGCTCTACAATTACGGTGCCTGAGTAAATGCGACAGTACTATCAACAGGTTTCATAAAGCTGGCTGTCTGCTGTCTTCCAGGTGATGCGTCCTGCTTGAGTCCCGAACCGATAAATAGGTTCACAACGGTGATAGAAACTCAATTTGGTTGTTTCAATCCATTGCCGAGTAGCGCTTCCATTTGAGTCAATTATTGTCTTAATTGGCTAAATCACTTGTTTAGATCTCTAGAATAATTCTAGAATCATTCCATAAGTATTTGACAAAACTCATTATTATCATTTAGAGTCCAGTAATTAAAGTTAAAAACCCCACGTATTCAAATCGGTCTACGACAATAATGACGTTTCATAATTTCCGGGGAAAAGAGGGATGGGGATAACCGGAAAGCAACTTTTGCTTTTTTTTGGGGGAGCAAAATGCCAGGTAAAAAATCGGGGGAAGAGCATCTTAAATGTCTTGAGCTTGATCAAGTTGCAACACGCGGGTTAGGTAAAGCAAAAGATATTCTGGAACCAGCCATGGATAAGGTGTCGGATAATATGTACGCGTACATACCTGAAGAACCCGAGTTAAATTCGATCTATTACGATAAATCAGAGATCGATCAAATCCGTTCTGTTTGCGTGACGCTGAGTCCATGCTGATATCGCCTCAACAAGACAATCTGAACAAGGTCGTCATCCTCAATCCCAAAGGAGGCTGCGGCAAGTCAACGCTCGCAACCAATCTGGCGGCTTTCTACGCACAGCAGGGTAAGACGCCGACCATAATGGACTTTGATCCACAGGGCTCGGCGATAACCTGGCTCAAGCGCCGCTCGGGGTCTTTGCCCACCATTCATGGCATAGCGGCCTATAAAAAGACCGTGCAGACTACCCGCAGCTGGCAGCTTCGCGTACCCGACGACACTGTCAACGTGATCGTGGATTCGCCGGCCGGCATCGGCCATGACGACCTGCGCGAGATCACGCGGGACTCGACGAAGATACTGATCCCCGTCTTGCCGTCGTCTATAGACATTGACGCAGTCTCGCATTTCATCGCTGACCTGCAATTGATCGCGAAAGCCGGTAGTAATAATCGCAAGCTGGCAGTCGTCGCAAATCGCACACGCAAACATTCCAAAAGCCTCGCAAGGCTTATGCGTTTTCTCGAATCACTCGACATCCCCATCATAGCGGTACTTCGTGACAGCCAGAGTTTCGTGGAATCGACTGAGGAGGGAATCGGCTTGCATGAGATGCAATCATCACTAGTTCGCCCCGACCTCGAGCAGTTTGAAAGAATTGCACGTTGGTTTGATGGATGGTCTGAGCGACGCCGGATCACTGCGGATATCCTGGATATCCAGCGCCGGTCATTCTCGAAAGTGTCGTTTATGCGCAGGCGCCGGGCCGAGTCAACCTGAATTTCTGCGTTCGAAGGAATTCAGGGTCTATATTCTCCATTCCAGACACTGGTCAGTCTCTTAACAGCGACGACAAACGGCCTGTTCTGTTGAAAAGCTCGCCTCTGGCAACACTCAGACCACGCAGTCGTAACCGATACATTTTCAATATCCGCTTCAAGTGTGCAAACAGCATCTCGACTTTCTTGCGATCCCCGCGCGTCTACCGATAAGTCGCACTGGGTTTTGAAAATGCAGTGCCAAAAAACGACCGGCTTTTTCTTATTGCATCCGCAATAATGCGGTATCGGCATTCCAGGCTTCTGGCGGGAGACTCCGCCTAATCGATTACCGCGGCGATGGCTTCACACAGCGCATCCATGTTGCCGGTGGTCATCGCGGCGACATTGAAACGCCCGGAGTCGACCGCGTATACAGCCGATTCCTCGCGCATTTTCACCACCTGGTCCTTGCTCAGGCCGGAAAACGAGAACATGCCGTTCTGACGTTCGATGAAACTGAAATCCTGGGCGACACCCTTGTCTTTCAGCGTCGTCACCAGCAGGCTGCGCATTTGCTTGATGCGTTCGCGCATCGCCGCAAGTTCCGCCTCCCATTCCGCGCGCAGTTCGGCGTCGGTCAGGATAGAAGCAACCAGCACCGAGCCATGCTTCGGCGGATTCGAATAAATCACCCGAATGATGCTTTTGACCTGGCTGAACACGGTCGCGGCGACCTCGGCATTGCCGGCCACCAGCGTGAAAGCGCCGGTACGCTCGCCATAAATACCGAAGTTCTTCGAAAACGAACTGGCAACCAGGATTTCATCGCATTGCTCGGCGAACAGGCGCAAGCCCTCGGCGTCTTCATCGAGACCGCGCGCAAATCCCTGGTAAGCGAAATCGAACAGCGGTAATAACCCGCGGCTCGAACACAACTCGGCCAGCTGCGCCCACTGCCCGCGATCGGGATCGATTCCGGTCGGGTTGTGACAGCAGCCATGAAATAACACGACATCTCCGGCCGATGCCTGGGCAAGGTCGGCAAGCATCGCCTCGAAGTCCATGTCATGTGCATCCGCATCATAGTAAGCGTAACGCGAAGTCTCGAGACCGGCGGCCTGGAAGATACCGATGTGGTTAGCCCAGGTCGGGTCCGACACCCACACGCGGCTCGCGCCGATTTGCCGGCTGATCAGTTCAGCGGCAATCCGCAGTCCACCGGTACCGCCCGGGGTTTGCGCGGTTTGCGCGCGGCCTTCGGCGACGATCGATGAATCGGCGCCGAACAACAGCTGCTGAACGGCCAGCGCGTAATCGGCGTTGCCGGGAATGCCAAGGTAAGTCTTGCTATTTTCGACGTCGAGCAAACGCGTTTCGGCCTTTTTGACCGAATTCAATACCGGCGTATTACCGCTGTCATCCTTGTACACGCCTACGCCAAGGTTGATCTTCTCGCTGCGCGAATCGCTCAGAAATTTATCATTGAGGCCCAGAATCGGGTCGGCCGGAGCCGCTGCAATATTTTCTAACATGGTTCCCTTCAGGGTTAGGGTAAGTCGGGATGTGACAACGGAAGATTTTACTCGTCGAATCCCGGTGCAACAATAGTCCGCCAGCCATTTTTCCAATAATATTACAGATTCGTCCGCCCCTTTTTCCTTATCGGGTTGTCATCCCGCGG
>Ga0056112_1000186_pt1 | contig 19453 bp, 13 predicted proteins | sample WorMetilvaeELBA1_FD_55104 | JGI IMG/M metagenome (GOLD analysis project Ga0056112, IMG submission 55104) | Marine gutless worms symbiont microbial communities from Max Planck institute for Marine Microbiology, Germany - Olavius ilvae ELBA.1 ... | reverse complement strand
TGACCTTGGCGTGGCGGGCAAGGACGTACTTGCAGAGCACGGCGGTGAAGGTTTGTACGAGCGGGTCGATTTGAAAATTGCGCCCTGTAAAATGATGACCGCCGGTTATGCCGACAAACCATTGCCTCGCACGCGTCTCAAGGTGGCGACCAAATACCCGCGAATTACGCGCCAGTTTTTTCTTGACCAGGGACGACAGGTCGAGTTGATCAAGCTTTATGGTTCAATGGAGCTGGCCCCGGTAGTCGGACTGGCTGATATCATTGTCGACCTGGTCGATACCGGAAATACCCTGAAGGCAAATGGTTTGACCCCGCTCGAACATATCATGGATATCAGTTCACGCCTGATCATTAACCGGGCTTCGCTGAAGATGAAAAATCAGCCGATCAGGAATCTTGTGGAAATCATCGAGACGGCGGTGGAATAACTTGATTATTAATCGTCTTGACAGCAGTGATAGCAAGTTTCATCTTGAGCTGGGCAAACTTCTCGCCTGGGAATCGGTTTCAGACGATGCTGTGTTCACCACCGTGAACGAAATTTTACGCGCGGTAAAGAGTCATGGTGATAGCGCTTTGCTCGAGTACAGCCGGCGTTTCGATGGACTGGACCTTGACTCGGCAGCGGCCCTGGAAATGCCGTTAGAGCGGTTACATCAGGCATATCAGCAAATATCCGCTGCGGAGCGCGACGCGCTTGAACAGGCAGCGCAGCGAATTCGGGCATACGCCGAGCATCAGAAGCTGGAGCCCTGGGAGTATACCGAGGCGGATGGTACCCTGCTCGGGCAGCAGATTACCCCGCTCGATCGGGTTGGACTTTACGTGCCCGGCGGCAAGGCGGCTTACCCGTCGTCGGTACTGATGAATGCGATCCCCGCGGTAGTGGCCGGAGTAGGGGAGTTGATCATGGTGGTGCCGACGCCACAGGGAGTGGTCAATGAAATGGTACTGGCCGCCGCACACATCACCGGTGTCAACCGGGTTTTCAGTATTGGCGGAGCCCAGGCAGTGGCGGCGCTGGCCCATGGCACCGAGACGGTACCGGCCGTCGACAAGATCGTCGGACCCGGCAATATCTATGTCGCCACCGCAAAGCGAATGGTTTTTGGTACGGTGGGTATAGATATGATCGCCGGTCCATCCGAGATACTGGTGATCTGCGATGGTAATACTGACCCGGACTGGATCGCGATGGATCTGTTTTCACAGGCTGAGCACGATGAAGACGCCCAGGCCATCCTGCTCTCGCCGGACGGTGAATTTCTCGAGCAGGTCGAGGCAAGCATTAGCCGTTTAATCGAGGAAATGCCGCGCAAGCAGATTATCGAGCAGTCGATGAGTGTCCGCGGTGCGTTAATCAAGGTCGGGAATCTTGACGAGGCGATAGATGTGGCCAATTACATCGCACCGGAGCACCTTGAGTTGTCGGTTGAAAATGCGCAACAGGTGGCCAGGTCGATTCGTCACGCCGGCGCGATTTTTCTGGGTCGTTACACCGCGGAAGCCCTGGGTGATTACTGTGCCGGCCCCAATCATGTTTTGCCGACCTCGCGTACCGCACGATTTTCCTCACCGCTCGGGGTTTATGATTTTCAAAAGCGTTCCAGCCTGATTGGATGTTCTGCGCGGGGTGCTGCCGAACTCGGCAAGATAGCATCTACACTGGCGCGTGGTGAGGGCCTGGTGGCGCACGCGCGTTCCGCTGAAAATCGCATTAAGTGAACCCGCCCTAAGGCGGGTTCATCCCGGAAGCTGCGCAGCAGCTATCCGGGATCTCACAATAGTATTTCGATTTAGGGCCCTAAGGCGGCTTCATCCCGTAAACTGCGCAGCAGTTAGCAATACATCGGACCGCCGGGATCTTGTAAGCAAAGTACGCTAAAAGATTTCCGCCGGGCCGCGCAGGTTTGCGCGGGAACGACTGCTATTGCGGTTTTTCCAGGGCGCACGCGGTTAATCCACCTGATAAGTTGAAACTTCAGTCTGACCCCGGTCAGGTTTAAATCTTATCGCTGATTACCAGATTGAGCGTTTCACTCGAATTTGAAGGAATCGAGTCCGACAGCTGTTCGTAGTCTCCCGGCTGTCTCTCGGGATTTCCGGAAACTGAAATTCTCGCGCCCACAATGACGTTACGGGCACTGGAGATCGTTCTGCCCGGCATCATCGCGTGACTGTCATTCAATGCTATTTCGAATGGCAGTTCGCTTACCGTTTTACGCACCACGGCAAGCGGTGGACCGGGGTTTTCCGCCGCGCGCACGAAGATGAATACCGCGGCCTCGGGCGTTAGTTGTTTTTGCAGAGCCGGATTCAGCGATAGCTTTAGCTTTAAACCAGCTGATTGATTTGTATCCGTCAGGTTACTATTTTTATCAATTTTGTAGTCTCGAAAATTGATTGAGGAAGAAATGTCCTGAGCTAGAGAATCGATCCGTGGCAATGGTTGCCAGCTGCCCGTATAGCCCAGTGCCCGGGCCTTTTCGAAGGCCGCCTCTGCCTCTTCCCGGCGATTCAGGTGGTAGTATGATTTGGACAGCAAGACCCATCCATCAACATCGTCCGGTTGGGCGGCCAGGCGTTGTTTCAGGCCGACCAGCAATACATCTACCGATTCGAGATCGGCGCTTGATTTCTGCCCGCCCGTGGAAGTGGCATTAGACGGGGTAGCCTTGAATTCCTGCATAAGGTCTCGTTCTGCGGTAGCGGATAACCGCGTGGTCGCATAATAAGTAACCACTGCAGTCAGAATGATCGCGACGAGAATCGCGATGATAAATTTTATCGATGTTATCAGTTTCAAGGAAGACATAGTGTTTGATGGATTAGACCTGGTTTATGTTTTGAACAATAGCTGGCTTTAGACAGTTTTGTCAGTCGGGTTCATACTTCGTACATCGCCTTGACGATTCATTCTGTCTGCGTGCGGCTAACAATTGATCGACCGGGTCGACACCTGGAGAGTCCTTAATCAATCAAACTTCCTGTCACTAACATGGTGACAGCCGCTACCGGCGCAATTCCTGTTTTGTGAGACGGTGCCGTTTTCACCGCCAATATGATCCCCTTTGCGTTCAAAATCGTTCGCGTGACAGGCCGCACAGTCCGGGGCGTACTGCGGCCAGCGATACGGAATCGTATTATCTATGGGACTGCCGTGACATGCGGTACAGCCCGGATCATTGCGATGGTCACCGGGGTAGTCTCCCGCTGGATTATGGCTGAAGCTGGTCGGCGCCCAGCCATTGGTGGTATGACAGGCGTCGCACTGAAAAGCCGTGTTTAAATGTCCTCCCGGCTTGAAGGTCGCACCACCGCCTGGTGAGTGACATGTATCGCAGTTGTTGGCACTGCCGGCATCGTGGGTCCAGCTGCCGCCGGCAAAAGTTGTAGTGGTATGACATGAGGAGCAATCCAGGCTGGTTGGAATATGCGCCGGTACGGCGTCCATCATGCCTGTCGCCGTATTACCGTCGTGACAGGAAGCGCAGTTGTTAACGATACCGGTATGATCGAAGGAGGCCGGTACGAAGGCGCCTGTGTTATGGCAGACACCGCAATCCTCGTTGGTCTCGACATGACTGGTTTTCTTGGGTGTGGCGAAACCGGCGCCATGACAGGACGAGCAGTTATCCACTATGCCCGCGTGACTGAAGCTCGCGGGCTTGAAGCCGGTGGTCTGGTGGCAGTCGACGCAATCGCCGTTGGTCGGCACGTGGAAGTTGCCTTTGCCGATGGCAGTATTACCGTCATGACAGGATGCGCAATTGTTGACGATACCCTGGTGGTTAAAACTGGCGCCGGCAAAGGCTGTGGTGTTATGGCACAGCGAGCAATCCCCGGTTGCGTTCTGGTGGATCTGGTCATTCGGAGACCCGCTTGCCGCCGTGCCGTCATGGCAGGACGCACAGTTATCCACGATTCCGCTATGGTTGAATACCGCAGGTGTAAAGGTACCGCCGGCCACGTGACAAACATTGCAATCCTCGGTCGTCGGAACGTGCGGGGGGTTGAAATCCTTGCCTTTCGCCGTGACACCGTCGTGGCAGGAGTCGCAGCGCACGGCCAGAACAGCCGGGTCGTTGTGATCGACAAATGCGTCGCCGAAATCAGTCGTATTATGACACAGGGCACAATCCGCCGAGGTTACCGGGTGCGGCGGAGCCGGTGTCTTGCCTCTGGCCCCCAGTCCGGCAAAGCTGCCATCGTGACAGGAGATGCAATTACCGGTGATTCCCTCGTGCGCCAGCATCGTGGTTGGTGTGAACCCGGCTACCGTATGGCAGGTATCGCAATCCTGAGCAGTCGGCAAATGGCTGGCTGTTTTTACCAGCAGCGAATTAGCGGGAAAGAATTGAGTGGTATGGCAACCTTCGCAGCCACTAGTGATGTTCACATGCTGGGTGGCGAGGAAGGTTGTCGAAGTAAAAGTTGTGCTTGAATCATGACAATCACTGCAGGCCTCGAGTGCAGGGATATGATTGGGCTTTTTATCTATCGCCCCCGCGGCAACATAATCGGGGTTGCCATTGTGGCAGCTTTGACAATTGTCGATGATGCCCGTGTGAGCAAAGTTCAGCGCCGGCCTGAACGGATCTGTGGTGGTGTGGCAAACGACGCAGTCCTGGCTTGTCGGTAGATGGTTGGCGGGCTTTCCGGTACTGGTGTTACCGTCGTGACATGACACACAATTGTTGAAAACGCCGGCGTGGTTGAATATTGCCCCGCTAAAGGTAACTGTGCTGAAGTGGCAATCGACGCAATCCTGGTCGTCGGGGCTGGTCGGGATGTGATTAACGGGCTTGCCCGCGCTGATCACGTCGTTGTGGCAAGCCGTGCAGCCATTATTGACGTTGGCATGATCATAGGTACCGGTGCTAAATGTGCCCGGGGTATGGCAAACACTGCAATCCAGGAGCGTCGGCATGTGGGCATATAAAGGGGTGCTGGGAGGCATGCCGCGCGCCGTGCCGGTGCCATCGGCAATATGACAGGCGACTCCGCAATCGCTGACGATGCCGGTATGATCGAATCCGCCGACGAAGGTGTCGGTACCGTGACAGGTGCCGCAATCGGCGTTGGTCGCTGGATGGGGAACGGGTGCGGATGACTTCGGTGGCGCATTAATCGTGTTGCTCTCATTGTGACAGGATTCGCAGGTTTGTACTGCAGAATCAACCAGGCGGTGGTTGAAAACACCACCCATGTTAAAGCTCACGATACCATGGCAGGTGTCGCAGTCGACTGCCGGTAACGGATGGCCGTTGGGTGGCCCAATCGCCGAAACGCCATGGCAGGAATCACAGGTTATACCCACGCCGACAACGTCAGGACCGGTATGATCGGGGAACGCGTTGAGGAAACTTTCTGTCGTATGACAGGATATGCAGTCCGAGCTGGTAATCGGGTGAGTGCCGGGTGGGACTTCGGCTGGAGTTGGTGTTTTACCGATGGCCGCAATGCCATTGTGACAACCCGAGCAACCACTCGAAATGCCCGTGTGATCAAACTTGCCGTCCACGCCAAGCTCGAAAAAACTGGTGGTGTTGTGGCAGTCGTCGCACTCGGCGCTGGTCGGTAAATGAAACGCGGATTTACCGATCGCCAACACGCCATTATGGCATCCGCTGCAGTTGCCAAAAACTTCCTGGTGGTCGACAAAAGCAACGATGTCGAAACCCAGCGGCGTATGACAGGTCTCGCACATACTGCTGGCGGCGACGTGATTGGCCGACTTTCCCGGTATCTTTCCCGGCCCCGGTAAAGCATCTAGTTCGTCGCTATGACAATCCACACAAATTGACGATAAACCCTCGTGATTGGCAGGGCCGGTCGGTCGTTCGGGACTAACGGTGGCGACGACCAGCTGAACCGCGCGCTCGCTGTCGATGCCTTCGGCATTGACGATGAGTTGGATCCTGTAGTCTCCGCGGACATCGGCGACGAAACTGGGGCTCTGCGTGGTGGCGTTTTGCAGTTCCGCGTCGCTGCCATCGGGCCTGGACGAGAATGACCAGCGAAAGCTTAACGGTTGCTCCGACGACGTATAAGAATTGAGGTCGCTAAGATTGGCGGTTTGACCGACTCTAACCGCGACGATGGGCCCCGTTCTGGCAACTATTTCGAAGGCTCGGGGTGCTGTGGCGGACTCCTCTACCTGCGGTAGCTCGGCATCTCCCGCCCCGCCGCCGCAGCCCGCGACTAGCACGGCTAGCACGCAGGCAAGCAGGTAGCCGGTCGGCGTTCGCGACAACCCTTCTATGAGCGTGGTAAGCGTCATATTCTTAAGTAATTGATTTAACTGATTATCTTTAACATTCGGGGCACCGTTCCTGTAACGGCAGAGTCTGGCATGGAGTTTAGCAATTATTGGGAATAATATCCCAATAAAAGAAAGGTTAATAGGGGAATAGTTCGCAAAGTAACTATCCTTAACTCCCAATTTTAAAAAACCGGCGGGAGCGGGTATATGCCGCTTGACAGAGAATAAGCGCCCTCTATAAGAAATCCGGCAGAACAGGTTGATGGCCCCGGCGTTTGCGGCATTAGAAGAAATAGGTATACCCGGCATAAAGCCTGTAAGTGATCTGCCGGTCCAGGTCGGGTAAATCCAGATCGGGGTACTCGATGCCGAAATCGGTCTCGAAATTCAGTTTCCTGGTCGCTCGATAGGTTAGCTTAAGCGCTGTATCTAAAATCCACTGATCGGGTCTGCCGTCTTTACCCTGTCGGTTATCCAGCCGAACTCGCGGATCGTAAATCAAACCGAGATAACCCGGGAAACGGGAGCGCAGTCGCACAGACTGGGTATCGCTCGAGGTCGAGTTCAACAATCGAAAACCGACGGTGCTGTAATCATCGGCGGCAAAGAAATCCCGCACAGAATAGTCCAGCGATAGCTGTGTGCTATCCGTGTCATCGATCGCCAGTACACCATCGGATTCATCCGTTGCATCCAGATAAAATGTCGATATATCGAAATATAACTGTCGGTCGATATCGATCTGGTAACTGCCACCGAAATAAAGGTTAGTGGCCCGACTGGTGCGGTCTTGCGCTAACTGATAAATCTGGTCATCTGTGAGCCTGTCCGTCAATTTGTCTATCGAATCCGCGGTTTGCCCCTGCAATGCATTGAGCGTCGACAGGCTTGGTGAGTATCCATAGCTGGCGGTTAAATTAAAATCCCACTCCGGGCTATAGCGGTAATTTGAGATCAGCGTGAGATTGTTCAGATCCTCGTAGAAAGTATCGTAGTCAATGATGCCGTAAACGAAACTGACATCGTTTCGATATTCAATTTCGCTACCCACAGACTGGCGGTCGGTAAGCCCTAAAATTTCCTGCTCGATGAAATATAAATCCACATCCACCTTGTCACGGGGACTAAAGGATATGTTTGCGCCATAAAAAGTATGGTCGGTGTCGACATCGTCATAGTAAGACTCCACCAGGTAGCCCAGAGCGTAAGTCATTTGAAACGCAGAGCGTGACGTATCTTTATATGAAATGCCGTCAAAGCGCTGGTTTATGCCCGTGAGAGTGCGGGATTGGCGTCCGCCAACCAGGCGCAGGTTTTCGGTGGCGTAGCTGATATTCGCGCTCGAGACCGATGAATCGGTTTCGTCCTCCTGCAGATCGTTGATTAAACTGGCATCGAGCCCGATCGCCCATACTTCGGTCTCCGCGCTGCGCTGCATTTGCAGGCCGACGTTGGTGACAAAAAGACGGTTGACAGATTCGAGACCGTCATCGTCATCGTTTAAACCGTCGATGATATCGTCGCGATAATACTGATACAGTGAACCACGTGAATCCCAGCCGCCCCCGGCGGATTTGTCTTCCGCTTCAGCCAGGCGCGCTCTCGGCTCGATACTCATGGCGCGAATGCCCTGCAGGCGATTCGAGATTCGGGTCGCTATCTCCTCCGGTGGATCGGTGTCAAGGACTGTCTCATACGAGACCACCGCCTGGTTGAGCCTGGCTCTGCGTTCGCCGATGCTGCCGGCGAGTTCAGCCTGTCGTTCGCGGGTGGCGCCGGCAAGCTCGAGGGATTCGCGAATCTGTGGCAGGTTCCCGGTTGCCCCCGCGCTCCAGTACTCGGCTGAAATCTTTTCCGTGAGCTCAATGACGCGCGCGTAGTTTTCGTCGAGATACGCCTGCCTGGCTGCCAGCAGTAAGCTATCGGCCGTATCAGGCTCAATTTTATTCGTTGCAACAGGTTGTTTGCTGCCCGCTTCGGCTTGCTCAATGACGCCTGAATCTGCTAAAAATTTGCGCAACTGTTGCCGTTCGGGATTTGATCTCTGGTAAACCCAGGCGTCGACAAAAACAGGTTTCAGTTTAGCGAGAGTTGCTCTTGCATTTTCGATGCTGTCGAAATTTCCCAGCGCCAGTCGATAGTAGGCCTTGCCCTTTACCTTAACCCTGGTCTGATAGACAAACTTTCCCTGCAAGGTTTTCCGCTGCGTTGGCGACAGTTCGTCGAACCGCTGCGGGCTTGATGCCAGGAGGATTGCGAGGGGCTCCACCCGGGTAGCCTGAGACGGTTTGCTGTACACGGTTTCCAGGCCGATAAATTCGTAACTGGCGGCTGAAACCTCAGGCATAAAAACAAACCACAGGCTGATCCAGGCTATTCCGGCAAGCGATTTCACGAGTCTGGAATCAATCATTCGAAACCGTATCGGCATACTACCGCCATTGCCTGTCAAAGCTTATAGAGCGATCTGGTTGCACCTGGTATGTTCCGTTACGGGCAGGGGCTGGCAGGAATCCAGTCCTGTGTACTGTGACAGAGCTCGCAAGCATTGCTCGAAGGACAGTGCCCCGGGTTTTTACCGTCAGCCACGCCCCCCGTTGTGGCAACTGAAACAGGTCCCGATGACCGATGCGTGATTGACGCTTGCCGGACTCCAGCGCCTGGTGTTGTGACAGTCCTCGCAGGTAGTGGTGGATAGTATGTGCCCGGGATTTTTTCCCTCGGCGATGCCGCCGTTATGACAACGGATACAATTACCGGTGATCCCCGTATGGTTGTAGCGGGCGCCCACCCAGGTGATCGTGTTGTGACAGTCGTCGCAGGTATTCGAACTCACCACATGTCCGGCATTTTTTCCCTCGGCGACAACACCGTTGTGACAGCCCTGGCAACTGCCGATCACGGCAACATGGTCGACTCGAAATACATCGGTCCATACCGTGGGCGTATGGCAAACCTCGCATTCACCGATGACCCGGATATGCCGGCTGCTCGGGGCGCTGGCTTTTATCCGACCAGACAGCGAATGGCATCTGGCGCATTGAGTCGGTGTACCGATAAAAACGCCCTGTACGTGACAGGCTTCGCAACGCACCAGGGCGTGTTTGAAATCCAGCGGAAAGCGCGTGTCGTCATGATCGAAATCGGGACCGATCTCGAGTGCAAGGGCGCCACCTGCATAGATTCCGCACAGGATCAGCAAGGTCATCAAGACCATCAAAGCCAGGCGAAGGTTTAACCGCCCTGGTCCGGATAGCGCTTTATTATTTCTGGAGTTCATATTTTTTTACCGTCGCGAATTTTTCATAGCTCTGCCATTTGATGATCCCCGGACTAGCGAAGATTTATGGTGTCAAAACTCTTTTCGTTGTGGCACCGGTCACAGTCGTTACCGAACTGTCCATGATGAATGTCGTCCTTGCGATGACAGTCGATACAAGCCCAGTCTTTGTCGCTGGACTCATCTTGCCGGGGTTTGGAGTGACAGGTATGGCAATGAATATCAGCGTGCGCATACCTGAGCCTGAACGAGGTTTCGTCATGATCGAAATCCCAGATCAACCAGGCACTGGAGTTATGGCATAGCGCGCAGTCATCACCGAGTGCCTGCTGGTGTACATCGTCGGCACGATGACAATCGTTACAGCGATCACCGGTATCGCCAAAAACCGAAGTCAAGTGACAGGCTTCGCAACCGTTTGCGACATGCTGACCAATCAGCGGAAAATCAGTCAGGTCATGGTCAAAGCGAACCTCGTGTTGCCAGGAGATTTCGTTGTGGCATAGCTCGCAACCTCTACCCTGCTCTTCCCTGTGAGCATCGTCCAGCTTATGACAGCTAAAACAGTCGGTATCGATTTTCTTGGTTCTGGCGTCAGCCGCGTGACAGGCTTCGCATTTCAGTTCTTCGTGCTCACCTCTAAGCGGGAAGTCGGTTTTAGTGTCATGATCAAATTGCGCGCTATCCCAACCTTTGGTCGAATGACAATCCTGGCACTGCTTGCCATGGGTCTTATTGTGTACATCGTCCTCACGATGGCAGCTGTAACATTGACGGGGTTTTCTGCCGTTTTCCGAAATCCGGTAATCGAGCGAATGACAGTCGTTGCAGGTCTGATCGAGATGCTTGCCGTCGAGTTTGTACTCGGTATCCCGATCGTGGTCGAAGATCGACTTGTCCCAGCCTTTCTCCTGGTGGCAGGCCTTACAGTTATTGCCGAACCGTTCGGCATGAATATCCCTGATCGCATGGCAATCTACACACCGTGTGGGGGTATCTTTATATTCGCTCTTCAGGTGACAGGCATTGCAGGCTACCTGTTGATGCAGAAACTTCAGTTTGAAGTCTGTTTTATCATGATCAAACTCGGATTTACCCCAGGCGTTCGGGTTATGGCAATCGGCACATTTTTTACCCAGCTTGCCGTCGTGCGCATCGTCTTCGGCATGACAGTCGTAGCAGGCATGTTTTGCTTCTCGATACTTGCTGTCTTTTTTATGGCAGCCGCCACAGTCGGTTAAGCGATGCTGACCTTCCAGCTCAAAATCGGTGAAGCGATGATCAAAACTGTCTTCGTCCAGCCAGACGATTCTGGCATCGGGGCCCTTGTGATCGCTGTGGCAGGCTTTGCAGCCCAGACTGCTGGCATCCTTGTGTTTGCCATGGAAACCCTGCCTGTTGCGTATATCCTCGGCCACCGGTTCATGGTCATGACAGCTCAGGCACAGTTTTTTCTGGGTAGTATCGCGCAATCGAACATGGCAGGTAGTGCACTCGGTTTTGAACTCATCGTGGGCCCTGATCAATTCGCCCGGCATGAAAAACTGTTCAACCTCAATCGCCAGTGAACTGCCGCTGAAAGCGGTGCCGAGCAGCAACAGCGCGAAACAGGCGGCTTTCATCAATATAAATGAACCACGGCAACGTGAATCAGTCCTGACAGAATCAGCATGATAAAGAGCGGTAAATGGAGGATATGCCAGTAGGAGAACAGGATTTCCCTGGTACCCAGGGAACAGATCGAGCGCAGATCGAGCGCAGATCCTTTAGTCTGTCGTAGATCAGATTTTTGGCTTTCTGATTCAGGTCCGATCTGTCTATCTGGCGACGTAGTTTCTTAATGCGTGAATTCATCGAGCGATAGAAACCAAGCGATCGGTTTATTCCCGTATGCTGGTTGGTCAACTACTCTTCGATCTCTGCATACTCATCCGCAATACTGGAATCGTTCGTGTCTGCTCTTCTTGCTCGCAGGCGCCGTTCGCCTGCGGGCAATACTTCGGCCCGGTTCTGGCGACGGTCGACGCCTGATCTTCGCAACAGCATGACTGCCAGATCATCGCCTGAATAGAATTCCTCGAAGCGGACCTTGCTGCCATACAGGCCATGGTGGATGCCTTCGTATAACTTTCGTCCGACCAGGCCGCTAATGGCTACCGTCAGCATGCAGAAAAAGGCAACGCTGCTATTGAACGAACCGAGTTTGAAGCCGGAGTGAAAGATAATGATTACCGGTCCTGCCACGCCCAGAATCATATGAATGCGAAACCAGGACTTGACCGAGCCGATCACCGCCCAGCGGCGAAAACGTTTGCGTAGCGGATATATCAACAGGACCAGCATCATCGAGCCACCGATTATGCCGAACCAGTAGCCGATGCCTGATTCGGCCACCAGGTAGCGCTGGTCGCGCGCAGCCCAGCCGGCAAGCAGCAGCAGGCAGATTACCGAGTACCAGGTAATTTCCGTTATTTTCAGCAGGTAGAGAGTGAGTTTGTTCACCAAAAATCCTTTCGATCTGCGCTATCTTTTATTGATCGTTCGTAAAGTCTAGATTAGAGCGCGACTTTCGCGAATCTCATCGAAATCCGTCGTAATTCAGGTTTCTGAATTACGAGACCGCATAAGATAGCAAAAAATGATAACAATTTGTGGGAATTTTTTCCCTTTTTCTTATAGAATCAAGCTTATCCGAAAAATTGGAACGAGGTAACTGTTGCTTATATGACTTCGCTGGATTACTGGTTATCCATGTTGCCGGTGCTGATGATCCTGGCATTTTTCGTCTATCGGCATCACCGTCGGCAGCTCGTTAGTGCTCGAGTTCGCGCGGAGGCCATTGAATCGGGCCTCTGTGAACCGGCATCGCTACACCCGATAATCGACCGCAATAAATACATCGGCTGCAAATCCTGCGTTTACGCCTGCCCGCAACAGCTCGGCCACAACGTATTGGGGATTTTCCATGGCAAGGCTGAATTACTCGAACCCGCTAACTGCATCGGTCACGGGGCCTGCAAGGACGTTTGTCCGGTCAATGCGATCAATCTGGTGTTTGGCACCGAAAGCCGGGGGGGTAGATATTCCGCAGGTTGATGACCAGTTCGAGACTAACGTGCCAGGTATCTACATTGCCGGTGAACTCGGCGGTATGGGTTTGATCCGCAACGCGATAGAGCAGGGTAAGGCAGCCGTTCTGGCACTGGCAAAAAAAATGCCCAGAGCAACTGGCAATTCGCATCAGGTTATCATTGTGGGGGCTGGTCCAGCCGGATTTGGCGCGGTGCTGAAGGCACAGGAGCTCGGCCTGAAATACCTCGCGATCGATCAGGATTCACTGGGCGGGACCGTTTTCAAGTATCCCCGTGGCAAAATCGTTATGACCCAACCGGTCGATCTGCCGATTGCGGGCAAAATGCATTTCAAGGAGACCAGCAAGGAAGACCTGCTCCAATTCTGGCGGGAAATCGAGGCAAAAACCGGGATAAAAATACAATACAACACGATGGTGGCAAGTATCCTGACGCAGGATACGGGTTTCGTAGTAAAGACCAGCCAGGGTGAATACAGCGCCGACAAGGTGCTGCTGGCGATAGGCCGGCGCGGAACGCCGCGTAAACTGGGTGTGCCGGGTGAAGACCTGCCCAAGGTTGTGTATCAGCTCATCGATCCCGAGCAATATGCCGGGAAAAAGGTTCTGATCGTCGGTGGTGGCGACAGCGCGCTGGAAGCGGCCCTGTCGATCGCGGATGCCGACGGTACCGAGGTTTCAGTGTCATACCGCAGTGACAGCTTTTCGCGAGCCAAAGCAAAGAACCGGGAACGCATCGATGAATATGCCTCGACGTCCAGGATCAAGCTGTATTTGTCATCCAACGTTTCCAGTATTTCTGAGCGAGAGGTTACGCTCGAGCAAGATGGTGAGGCCGTCAAATTGGCCAACGACGCCGTCATTGTTAATGCCGGTGGCATTCTGCCTACCGGCTTTCTCAAGGAAACCGGCATTATTGTTGACACCAAGTACGGCACTGCATGACTCCATTCCTGTCGCCGCCATGAAACAAACCCTGCTGATCTTAACCTGTTTGTTTTTATCTGCTCCCGCCTGGGGCAAACTTACCGCGGGACTGGAAGAGGTCGAAAAACTGATTCGGCTGCGCGATTACTCACAGGCGGCGAGTCGCCTGCAGACCCTGGCGGAAGCCGGTGATCCTGAAGCGCAATACCGACTAGCCAGCCTGTATCGAGCCGGTAAAGGTGTCGGCAAGGACCTCGCCAGGGCCACCGAATTGCACTACCAGGCTGCGCTGACCGGTTACGCGAATGCCCAGTATTCATATGGGCAGCTGGTCGAGAAGGCCGACAATTCTCCGCAGTCGCTGAACGAGGCCATCGACTGGTATCAGAAAGCCGCGGCACAGGAACATGAGCTCGCGCTGCTAAAACTCAGGCAGCTGGAGGAATATATCGCGGCGCAGGATCAGGCAATTAGCCGGACCGATATATTTGCGGCGATACAGCGCAACGATGTCGTGTTGATCAACTCCCTGATCGATAATGGCACCAACCTGGATTTGACCGATCCGCGGGGAAATTCCACCGTGATGGCCGCGTTACTGGCCGGGTGGCCGCGATTGGCCAACACCCTGTTAGATCATACCAGCCGTCCGGCACAGATAAACGCGTTGGGCTTTTGGCCGATGCATGTCGCCAGTATTCGTGGTTACGAGACGGTTGTCAGCGCCTTGCTCGATGAAGGAGTAGACATCGATCAAACCGATGTGCGTGGCAGTACCGCGCTAATGCTGGCGGCAAAAAACAAACAAACGGACATGCTTGGGCTGCTGCTCGATCGCGGCGCAAATTACGCGATTACCAACCGCAAACAGCAAACGGCGATCGATTTTATCTTTGCCAGCGACTACCCCGCCGGGCAGGCTCTACTCGCCAGCTACGGGATTGGTCCAGAAACGACGGGAACGGGAACGGTTAATCCCAGGACCGCTGATGTTGCGGCCACGACTGAAGTCAGTCCGCCTGGCAAGCTCGATCAGTTTAAGGCCAACGTTGAGCGACACGGCGGCCGCTATGCCGGCTGGCCCTTACTCAATATCGCAATTGAACTCGGCGAAGTTTCCCTGGCAAAGCAGATAATCGAGCAAAATCCCGACCTCAAAGCGGTCGATCCTGATGGTAACAGCGCCCTGCACGTCGCCGCGCGGAAGGCTGATGCCGTCACGCTAAGGCAACTGGTTGCAACTGGCGCCGAGGTTAATGCAGTTAACGCCAGAAGTGAAACGGCCTTGTATCTGGCGGTAGAATCCGGTTGCCTGAACTGTGTCGGCGCGCTACTTGAGAACAGGGCTGACCCCGCGATTGCAACACGGTTCAAAATTACCCCGCTTGAAGTAGCTGTGCAGAATGACAGCGCGAAGATTGTACAGTTGTTACTGAGCAACCAAACCGGTTACGCGGGTATTCATCGGGCGCTGTTGCTGGCGATAGCGAAAAATATGGAGGGTCTTGGTAAAGAGTTGATCAGGCGCGACAAACAGCTTGGCGTGCTCGATGACAAGGAACGCTCGGTTTTATGGTATAGCGCCGACAGGGGGCTGGAGACGATTTCGGCGTTGCTCGTCGATTCCGGGAAAATCAATATAGATGGTAGAGATTCCAACGGGTATAGTGCGCTGGCCCAGGCAGTCAGGAAGGGTCATTTTGGCACGGTGCGTCTGCTAATTAGCAGCGGGGCGGATTTCAGCGTAAGCACCAATGCGGGGAATACTCTGTTAATGCTGGCAGTGCTGGCGAAAAATGCCGCAATTGTAGAACTGCTTCTGAAGCGTGAAATCGATATAAATGCTCAGGACGAGGTTGGCGATACAGCCTTGATGCTGGCAGCGGGCAGCGGTCAAAAAGCGGTCCTTGAGATGTTGATCGATGCGGGGGCCGATCTGCAGTTGCGTAACAAGGAAGACCTCAATGCATTTCAAATTGCCAACAACTCCGGGCACCAGCAGACGGCAGAGATCATTCGTGAACGCAGTAATTTTGTCTTTAAACTGTTTAACTGAGCTGCGATCGGGCTGCTTTATTCCCCGTCTGGACAGGGCAAGTGTCAGGCAGTAACCGGATAATTGTATTGGTATTTTTATAAATATGGGAATATAATCCCAAATTAAGATATACTTTGACAATAGCTTTGGTGTTCAAGGCTTTAATTCTATAAACTGAGACCCACGTATGGGAACTTAATCCCATAGAATTCTAGCATTGAGAATATGCGTAATACACAGATCACTTTCACGGTAAAATTTCTATTACCTGGCCACCTAGCTGCTGCAGTCAGCAAGGGCAATACCAGAGATGGCGCGCGCAATGATTTCTTAATCAAGCGCAAGCGGCTGACTAGTGAAACGCGCACCATTATGTTGAGATTGCAGCCGAAGGGCATTTAACTGGATCGATATGCAAGAAATACTGCGCAATACACTGAGAAACATACTATTGGCGCTGATACGCACACTGCTGCGTAACGGCATGTCCTATGGTGAGTTCGACCAGATTGCGCGCAAGTGTTTCGTCGATGTTGCGTATGACGATTTTACGCCGACTGGAAAAAAGCAGACCGTTTCCAATGTCGCTATCCTGACCGGGTTGAATCGCAAGGAAGTGAAAAAAATGCATGAGCTTGACGTCGATCAACCCGGGGTTAGCAGCAAGCAATATAATCGGGTCATACGTGTGCTCGGAGGCTGGATTAACGATCCGGCTTTTTTACGCAAGGACGGAAATCCACGTGACCTGGATTACGAAGGCCCCGGTTCGTTCAGCGAGCTGGTCAAAAAATACAGTGGCGATATGCCGGTAGCAGCTATGCAGAAAGCCTTGAGTGCCTCGGCCAATATCAAACTTACCGACGACCAACAGGTGAGGTTGCTCAGTCACGCCTACCTGCCATCGGACGACCCGGTAGAAAAGCTGGCTATTCTCGGTAACGATACCCGGCAGCTCATCGAAACCATCGATTTCAATCTAACCGCTGCGGAAGAAGATCTGCGGTTTCAGCGTAAGGCTTCGAACACCCGGGTTGCAGCGGCTGCGCTGCCGGAAATTAAACAATTCCTGCGGCGCAGGGGGCAGGCTTTTCTCGAAGAGCTGGATCTTTACCTGTCCCAGCACGAATCTGACGACGACTCGACCAGGGAAATTGGAATCGCTTTGTTCTACCACGAGTCGGAAGACGAGGACTCGGGAGTCAAGAAATGAATCCGCTTAACCTGCAACGCAGAATTTTGCGCCTGACCTATGCATTGGTTGCAGCCGGCAGTATTTTTATTACTGCCTGCGGTGGCAGCAGTAGCTCAACCGAAACCGCCGGGATTGGCGGCACCGGCATCGTAGTTGGCAAGATTACCGGGTTCGGCAGCGTGCTCGTCAATGGCGGTACGTTTGACATCGATACCAGCCAGTTCAATGTCGATGGCAACACGAGCGCTAATCAGGGTGACCTGGCGCTTGGCATGGTGATCCAGCTTCAGGTGGAAACTTCGAATGGGGCCTTTACCAACAAAGCCGTAGAGGTTATTTACGATGATGAGATAGAAGGTCCGGTAACGAACCTGATGACTCCGAATCCGCTGGAGCCGTCGATTAAAACGGGCACTATTTTTGGTCAGACGATTATTTTCGATGACACCAGTACCGTATTCGATAACACCAGTTTCGCGGGCATGGTTAATGGCAATGTAATTGAGGTTAGCGGTTTCCGGGTTTCACCGTCACAAGTCAAAGCGACCTATGTGGAGAAGAAATCCGATAGTGTGACTTTCGGTTCTACCGAGATTGAATTGAGAGGCATCATTGGCAGTTATGTGGCCGGTCCACCCGAGACTTTTGTGCTTGACGGTGTGACTGTAAATACTGACGCCTTTACTGAAATTGAAGTGTCCGGGTCGCTGCAAGATGGTATTTATGTCGAAGCTAAAGGCATTCTTCAGACTGCAAATTCGATGCTTGCCACAAAAATTGAAGAAGAGGATGAGGATTTCGACGAGGATATTGACGATATCAGCCTGCAGGGCATTGTAGTCGACTATAACCGAGTCGACGATTTTATCATCGGTAACCAGCCTGTCGACGCCAGTACCGCAGAATTCAAGCCTGCCAGCCTGGAGGGTATGGACTTGCAGGGAATGAATGTCGAGGTTGAAGGTGAGATCGTCGGTGGCACACTGATTGCCGAAGAGGTCGAGACTCGAGAAGGGGAAACAGAACTCAAGTCATTCGTATCTTTCGTTTACCCGGATAATATCCGCTTCGAAGTAAACTATACCGGCTTGCCGGGAAGTATATTGGTCAATACTAGTGGGCAAACCTTGTTCGTAGATGAAGGACCCTTGCAGTTACCGAACTTTTCCGTTGCAGATTTGATAGTCGGCGATTACGTAATCGTCGAGGGAACCGAGTCGGGAAATGAAGTTACCGCCGACACAGTCAAACGCAAGGACTCTGCGGACCCGGACGACAGTAAACTCGAAGGCCAGGTGGATGCATTTGTCGATGTCCCTGTTCCAACATCGATAACAGTTCTCGGCATCACTTTTGCCGTCGACGGAAGTACGGACTATGAAGATGCCACCGGAATTGTTTCATCAGCGGTATTTTTCAATCAGCTACAGGTTGATGATATCGTCGAAATAAAGGACGAGGAACCGGCGGACGGCATTGCGGACGAGGTCGAGCTCGAATAGGTTTCCAGTTAACTGACCTGCCGTAGCTTTGCTCAGGGAATTTATATGGCTGATATTGTAAATCGTACCCCGGTTTACTGCGGTCGTTGAGTCACTTTCATATCCAGGGTCAGTTTTTCCGGACCGCGATAAAGCGTAACCCGGATCTGTTCGTCGGGCCGGTACAGGGTAATCTGGTCGAGCAGGTCGCGAATCCCGAGCACTGGATTATCGTTCACGGCAACCACGATATCGCCGGAGCGGATACCGGCCATGTCGGCCGGACTGTTAATAAATACGCCGACGATCAACGCACCCTTGATGCGGGGATCGCCGGTAGCCATCGCCGCCTGTGCCGTTATCTCGGTGCCTTCCACTCCCAGCCAGCCGCGAGTCACCTTACCGAATTCGATAATTTGCTGCATGATGTCGAGTGCCAGCGAAATCGGTATCGCAAAGCCAATGCCCTGGGCGCCAACCGTCTGGCTGAAGATCGCGGTATTGATGCCGATGAGTTCCCCGCGCGCATTGATCAATGCACCGCCGGAGTTGCCCGGGTTGATGGCGGCGTCGGTCTGGATGAAATTTTCGAAAGTATTGAGGCCGATCCGATTACGCCCGGTGGCGCTGACGATGCCCATAGTCACGGTTTGGCCGACGTTGAGCGGATTGCCGATGGCTAGCACGACATCGCCGACTCGAATCGCCTGTGTGTCGGCGATCTTGATGCCAACCAGTCCGGTAATCGGGATCTGCAGGATGGCGATGTCGGTATCCTTGTCTTCTCCGATCAGAACCGCCTGGCTGCCGCGCCCGTCCGCCAGTGAAATCAGAATTTCATCGGCGCCATCGATGACATGCTGGTTGGTCAGAATATAACCGTCGGCGCCGATGATGACGCCGGAGCCGAGATTGGTTTCATTGCGGCTGCGCTGGCGTCGCTTGAGCTGGTCGCCGAAAAACTGGCTGAAAACCGGGTCGTCGAGTAGCGGGTGCGGCTTTTCGGTCACCGTTTTCGAGGTGTAGATAGTCACTACCGACGGGGCTGACGAGGTTACCGCGTCGGCGTAGGAAAATACCGCGGACCCACCGTTAGATACCGCCTGTCCGGGCATCGGGGAAGCAGTCAGGAAGGCGAGGATTTCCTCCTTGCTGCGGTCGCTGACAGTCACCA
>Ga0056112_1000178_pt1 | contig 20347 bp, 16 predicted proteins | sample WorMetilvaeELBA1_FD_55104 | JGI IMG/M metagenome (GOLD analysis project Ga0056112, IMG submission 55104) | Marine gutless worms symbiont microbial communities from Max Planck institute for Marine Microbiology, Germany - Olavius ilvae ELBA.1 ... | reverse complement strand
TCTCGCCGAGGCCAACGCTGTATACCGGAATGCCAGCCGATTTGAGGGATAACAGCAGGGCGTCCAGAGACTCGTCGGGCTGCAGGGCACCGTCGCTGACAACCACCAGGCCGGCGAGCGGCTCACCCTGCAGGCTTGCCTGCGTGAAGCTCAACGCCCGGGTTAAATCGCTGTCGCCGTCGTTGAAATCGAGAGCGGCGATGTCGGCGATCGCTCTTGTTTCGGCGCCAAACTTAAACAGGCGCAGGTCGAAGAACTGTTGCAGTTCGCGTAAAAGATCGCCGGATTCGGCGTCGAACTGTTGGCGGATAAAATCGCTGCGTGCATTTCGATCGGCAGCCTTTAGTCCCATGCTGATCGAATTATCGAGCAAAACGCCGACCACGCCTGGTTGTTGCATCTGCGCGGTGACTTCGAGTAACGGCCGCGACAGGCTGAAGATAATCACGCCCAGCGCCATGCCGCGCAGAAACGAGATTGCTATGCGATCGCGGCTGCGTCCCGGCAGTCTGAAGTAGCCCAGCACCACGAAGGCGAGCGTCGCTATGCCGAGCGGCAGCAGCGCCAGTTGCCACCAGGGCAGGGCGGTTATCAACCTGCCTTCTGCAAAGTATTCGGCGGGGTATTTGAACAGGAATTCGAACATGCTTCGGACTGAACCCGGGCGGTGCTAGTGGGTCATGCCATAGATGACGAAATTGATTCCGATTTCAAAGGCATAGGTCGAGAACTTGAGCGGGTAATCGGGATTGTCCGCCCACTCCCACGCGTCTCCAAGGTCGGTATTCCAGTTGATCAGAACCATCAGGCGGCCGTCGTCGTCGAAGATGCCACGCACGTGAGGCACGACGCCGTCATACTCGTGGGTAGGTCCGCCGTATTGCGCTTCCCAGCCCTGACGAATGTTGGGCACCTGTACGACGCGATCGATGTTGTAAAACACGTGAAACACGGGATGTTCCGGCGGCACCTCGACGATCGCTCGGTCGGGGAATACCAGTTGCATCTGCGTCAGGAACTGATCCCAGGCCCAGCTGCCCCAGAAATCGTCGATCACCAGGAAACCACCGGCCAACAGATAGTTTCGTAGCGCCAGCGCTTCCGCTTCGGTCAGCGACATCGAACCGACTTCGACCGCGTAAAGCAGCGGAAACTGCCGCAACCCGGGGTCGGTCAGTTCGATCGCATTGTCTGATTCGTAGGCGTCGACGACGCTGAGTCGTTTCAAGGCCACCAGGAACTGGTGATCCGCTTTCGGGTAATCGATCGCCCAGCGCCCGCCCGCGTCGTAATCGTCGAACTCACCGCTATAGATTCCGTGGGTGAAATAAAACTCGTGCGAATTACCGGGCGGTGCTTCAGGGACGTTGCTTGCCCGCACCTGATTGTCCTGCTGGAGTGACTGGGCAATCGTCACCACTGGAAACAGGCAGGCAATCAGCGAAACAGAAAACAGCTTTCCGAATTTCATGGTTTTTTCATCGATCCCGTGGCGGAGTATGTCGGCGCGCCGGGACTATTCCGGGGTGAGCACGATGTCGAAACGGCCAAACATAATGGTTTCGCCATTCACGCTGGATTCCTCCAGAAAAATGGCGGTGCCGTCTTCGTAGTGTTCGTCCAGGTTCGGATCGCCCTTGAACAATATGCTGGTGTCGAAGTACTCGAAACCATCCTGGTACACGGTCAGGTGGACGTGTTTGGCCCCCATATAGTTACCTGGCACTACCGAGCCGAACTGATAGCGCCCCCGGGCGTCGGTTTCGAGGGTGGTGCGGTAGTTCTCGGTATAGTCGCCGTCCCCGTTCGCCTGCCGCAGGGATATCTGGATTCCGCCGAGCGGAGTGCCGTCGATGCTGGTTACCCGACCGCGTATATTCATGCGCTGGCCCGGATCCCCGGGTTGCCACAGATCGATCAGTTTCGATTTTTTTTTCTGTACTGGGAGTCGAAGTATCGGCCTGTGCAATTATTAAATCAGAAGCGATAGCGGCGTAAGGAATCACCAGACTAGTAGCTGCCATGAGTATCGCAAGCATTAATCCATGGTTGAACATCTCAGGTCCTCGCCGAGTAGTGAAATCGCAAAAACATATACTATTTATCCTCACTGCATAAAGCAACGAATGACCAATTACATCTGTTTCGAAGCAATGTATTCAGGCCGGTGGCAGCTAAGAAAACGAATGAAGCCTTTGTTTTAACGGTACTTCCTGTGGCCATTACAGGCTGGACAGAACCACGATACGCCGGATTGCTGCCAATCAGCGGTTCTGTATTATGCAGCGGGCTCCGGGGTCAGGCCTTGCATTTGACAGTGGCTTGCCAGGCAGTGTCATTGCATTTGCCGCCATCAACCAAATGCTTACCTTCCGTGGCTTATCGCCTTTTCAATAATGGATTGAATCTCCGCCACCGAAGCCTTGCGCGGATTGGTAGTGGCGGCGCTGTCCTGGATGGCCCTTTCCGCGATCAGCGCAGCGCAGTCGGGCGGTACACCGATGTCGGCCAGGGTTAGCGGAATTCCGAGAGAGTCGAGCATTTCGCAGACAGCACGATAAAAGCCATCGAAGGATTTATCCCCGACCTCCATCGCGTCGCACATCTGCGGGATCTTGTCGGTTATCGATTGCGCGTTATATTTCAGTACCGCGGGTAGCACGATGGCATTGGTCAGGCCGTGGTGGGTGTCGTACTCGGCGCCGACCATGTGGCTGATGGCGTGCACCATTCCGAGGCCCTTCAGAAACGCGATACCGGCGAGACAGGAACCCGTCAGCATGCCACCCCGGGCTTCGACGAGGCCGGGCTCATTCACCGCTGTGGGCAACCAGGTGTTGATCAGGCGCAGGCCCTGCAGCGCGATACCGTCGCACATCGGGTGAAATCCCGGTACGCAGTAGGCCTCGATCGCGTGCACCATCGCGTCGCAACCGGTCCAGGCGGTAAGATTTGCCGGCAGGCCGACAGTAATCTCGGGATCGAGCAAGGCCAGCACCGGTTTCAACTGCGGATGCCAGGTGCAGAATTTCATCTTGCGCTCAACCTCGGTGATCATCGCCGTGCCCTCGGTTTCGGCCCCTGTGCCCGCGGTGGTGGGGATACAGATTAGCGGTGGGAAGGGCTTTTCCCTGCTCATGTCCGGCGGGGTTCGTTCGAACTCGAAGGCCCACAGATCGATATCGTTGGTGGCTACCGTCGCAATCGCCTTGCCACCATCCATGCCGCTGCCACCGCCGACGGCGATAATGCCATCGTGCTCGCCCGCACGAAACTTCTCGCGCCCGGCGGCTATTTCATCGTCGCGCGGATTAGGGGAGATGTCGGCATAGATATCGTTAGGCAAGCCGTTGTCCGCGAGCGTTTGCATGATGGAGGTTATGAACGGCAGCGCTCGGCTGCCGCGATCGGTTACCAGTAGCGGTTTTTTCATACCGGCACTGCGACAGAAATCGGCTATCTCGGTGAGACGCTCGGGGCCATAGGCGATGGGTATTGGAAAGGTCCAGTCCTGAGCTTCAAGTATGTTCATGGCAGTAACTTTGTTTCCTCAAGTTTTGCGCTAGATTGGTTTGCTACCATTCTGATTCCGTTGAGATATACGGGATCAGAATGAATTGAATCATGGTGTGTTAAGCGGAGCCCGATTTCCCGCCAGGCGATTAAACCCTGCCGCGACAAACGCAACCAGCAGGTCGTAACAGGCCGGTTGATCCTGTGCTTTAGCAGCCAGAGCATTCAAAATTCGTTATTTATATGCTGTTTTATGAGGTATTATTCGGGTTCCTGACTGGAAATATAAGCTTATAATCGAAAACATAATACGTTTTTAATAATAATTTTTGTTTCAACAGCGTGGGTTTGTCACAATCCGCGTTAATAATAAAACCCGAGGAGCAAATGCTAATGAATTACAGAAACTTCTTTCTTGCAACCAGTCTGCTGGTTGCCAGCAGCCTGCCCGCCATTTCTCAGGCCGCCGACGCGATCAAGATTCCGATCAACGAATGGACAGGCCAGCACATCTCGGCCCATATCACCGGCTCGTTGTTCAAGAAAGCCGGCTACGACGTCGAATATATCACCGCGGGCGCGGTGCCGCAGTTCGCGGCGATTGCGCAAGGTGATTTGCACGTGCAGCCGGAAACCTGGACCAACAACGTCGGCGACATTTATCCGAAAGCGGTGGCCAAGGGCGACATCGTGGTCGTCGGTTCGCTCGGTCTGCAGCCGAGGGAGAGCTGGATCTTCCCGCCCTACATGAAGGAAAAATGCCCGGGCTTGCCCAGCTACGAGGCGCTTTACGATTGCGCGCAGGCATTTGCTGCCTCGGACACCTTCCCGAACGGACGCCTGATCACTTATCCGGCCGACTGGGGCACCCGTTCCAAGGATGTCGTGGCGCAGATCGGAATACCGTTTCAACCGGTCGCCGGTGGCTCTGAAGGCGCGATGATTGCCGAGGTCAAGAGCGCCTATGCCTCCAAACAGCCGATTCTGATGATGTTCTGGCAGCCGCACTGGCTGTTTGCCGAATACGATTTCGAGTGGATCCAGTGGGATTCGGCGCAGGGCGAGTGTGTCGAGGAATCAGGGCAGAAGCGCGGCAAGGCCTGCGGTTTCCAGCAAGCCTCGATCGACAAGATCATGAGCAAGGATTTCGCCTCGAAGTGACCGGGTGCCGCCAAATTGTATGAGCAGATGGTGGTCGACAATACGACCATGAATGCGTTAATGCTCGAGATTGATAGAAAGGGCCGCAAGGTCGAGGAAGTCGTCGCCGAATGGATGGGCGCCAACGAAGCGACCTGGAGTCCCTGGGTCAAGGCTGCGAAGGCGGCACAGTAGACCTGTCCCCGGTTCACTGGTATCAGTGATTCAGTAAACTGTCGGGGCCGGCGATTCAGCTGGTCCCGGTTTTCTATAATATCGAGGTGGTCTCGCCAAATCGGTTCTAACAGGAGCGAGCGATGAACGCGGTATCCGAGGAAACCAAGCTTTCCTGCCGGCACGTCTGGAAAGTCTACGCGGGTGATGCCACACCTTATTTCAAACGCGAAGTCGACGGCGCGAACGCCGCGGAACTGTCTGCCCGCATGCGTGAGGACGGCGCGATCCCGGCGGCGGTCGACGTCAGTTTCGACGTCCACGTGGGCGAAATCTTCGTCATCATGGGCCTGTCCGGCTCCGGCAAGTCAACTATGGTGCGCTGCCTGTCGCGCCTGGTAGGACCGACCCACGGTGAAATCCTGCTCGATGGCGAGGATCTGCTGAAGAAATCCGACAAGGAATTGATCGACATCCGCCGCCACAACATGGGTATGGTATTTCAGAACTTCGGCCTGATGCCGCATTTAAGCGTATTCGACAATATCGCCTTTCCGCTGTCGCTGCAGGAGGTGCCGATGGCTGAGCAGGTCGAGAGAGTGCGGCGTGTGATCGAACTCGTCGGTCTCGAGGGACGAGAAACCTCCTATCCAACAGAGCTTTCCGGCGGCCAGCAGCAGCGGGTCGGTATTGCCCGCTCGCTGGCGGTGGAACCTGAGCTATGGTTTCTGGACGAGCCTTTCTCGGCGCTCGATCCACTGATCCGACGACAAATGCAGGACGAGTTCCTGCGCATCCAGAAGACGCTGCAAAAATCGATCGTTTTTGTCACCCACGATTTTCTCGAGGCGCTCAAGATCGCGGACCGGATGATGATCATGCGCGACGGCATGGTGGTGCAGGTAGGCTCGCCGACGGAGCTGATCGTCAACCCGGCCGACGACTACGTCGCCGAGTTCACCGAAGATGTGCCCCTGGTGCGAGTATTGAAAGCCACCGACGTACTCGACCCCGAACAGGTACCGACTGCGGAAATGCCGCAGCGGGATTGCCAGTGCAGCGTCGAGGAATTGCTGTCCCTGCTGTCGACCCACCGCGAAGGCATTGCCGCGATGCGCGACGGCTCGCCGATTGGCGTGGTTACCGCGGCCAGCGTGATCACCGCGCTGGCGCACGCCGAGCGCGATGATGGCGAGGAGGCCGCGATGCTGGAAGAGGTCTCGAATTGAGCCGCTTTCGCGCCATCGACTGGGCCTGGCTCGGCCTGATCGCGATGACGCTGGTACTACTGGCGTTGCGGGATTCCGCCACCTGGTTGATCAAGTATCCCGAAGACTGGGTGGTACCGATCACGCCCTGGCTCAATGTTTTCATGGATTGGTGTGTCGACAATTTCGGCCCGTTCTTCCGCGCCTTCTCGGCGGCGCTCGACGTTCCCATGTCCGCCGTGCGCGACCTGCTCAACTGGTTGCCCTGGTCGGTCACGCTGGCGCTGTTGACCTATGTCTCCTATGTCGTCTCCGGCTGGCGGCTGGCGCTGTTTACTTTCCTCGCGATTCTTTACATGGTGGTCATCGGCTACTGGTCGGAATCGATGAATTCGCTGGCCCTGGTGGCGATTTCGGTACCCCTGGCTGTCGCGATAGGATTCGGGCTCGGCACCCTGTCCTTTTATTCGAAGCGTGCCGAACGCATTCTTGGACCGACGATGGACCTGTTGCAAACCGTGCCGGCCTTCGCCTATTTGCTGCCCATCCTGCTGTTGTTCGGCTTCGGGCCGGTGGTCGGTTTGATCGCCAGCGTGCTCTATGCCTTCCCGCCGACCGTGCGCAACACGATGCTGGGTCTGTCGCGCGTGCCCGCGGAAGTGATCGAAGCCGGCCTGATGGCCGGCGCGACGCCGCGCCAGTTGTTCTGGCGGGTACGCACGCCGAGCGCCTTGCGCCAGATATTACTCGGCGTTAATCAGACCACGATGGCGGCCTTCTCGATGGTTATCATTGCATCGATCATCGGCGGCACTGCGGACATCGGCTGGGAAGTGCTGTCGACGATGCGCAAGGCCCAGTTCGGCGAGAGCCTGCTGGCCGGCATCGTCATTGCGCTGATGGCGATGGTCATGGACCGCATAACCGCGGCGGCGGCGACCGCCGAACCCGGTGATCCGAAAATCAACCTGGGTTTCGTCGCGCGGCATCGCTCCCTGATCCTGTTCACGGCGGTGGGTCTCGGGGTTGCCTTACTGTCGCAATTCCTGTCGTTTCTGGTCGATTATCCCGAGGCCTGGCAGGTCTATCCTGCGCAGATCCTGAACGACGGCGTCAATTATCTTGTCGTCGAACACGCCGCAACCATTAACCTGATCAAAAGCTGGGCCTTCTTTTTCGCGATGTTGCCGGTGAAGATGGGTTTCGAGCAGACGATCACTCCCTATAGCTGGGGTTTTGAATTTACCGGCACGCTGAAACTGCTTTATGCGGTCGCGGCGGTCGGGCTGACGCTGTGGGCTGCGTCCAAGCGCGGTTTGAGCCGCGCGATTCTGATCGCCTTTTGTTCCACCTTGCTGTTTTTCGGCCTGACCCGTCTGCCGTGGCCGGCATTACTGGCGATGGCGACCCTGTTGAGCTGGCAACTCGGCGGCACTCGGCTTGCGCTCGGAACCCTTGCCGGTCTGGGATTCCTGGTGCTTGCGGGTGTATGGCCGCAAACGCTGTTGTCGATTTACCTGTGTGGCCTGGCCGTGTTGCTGTCTTTTGTCATCGGCGTCGCGCTCGGTGTCCTGGCCTCGGAATTCGACGGGGTTTCGGCTTTTCTGCGCCCGATCAACGACACGTTGCAGACGATGCCGCTGTTCGTCATCCTGATTCCATTCGTGATGATTTTCAAAATAGGTGAATTCACGGCCCTGCTCGCGATTATGGCTTATGCGATCGTACCGGCGATCCGCTATGCCGAGCACGGGCTCAGGAGCGTATCCGATACCGTAATCGAAGCGGCCACGGCAATCGGCTGCACCCGCTGGCAGATGCTGTGGCGGGTGAAATTGCCGCTCGCGCTGCCGGTGATGATGCTCGGGCTCAACCAGACCATCATGTACGGTATCGCGATGCTCGTGATTGCCGCGCTGGTCGGCACCAACGGACTCGGTCAGCGGGTTTATATCGGACTCGGCGACGGCGACTTCGGTGTCGGCATGGTCGCCGGTATCGGCATGGCGATCATCGCCATCATCGCCGATCGACTCACCCAGGCCTGGAGCAGGAAACGACAGACAGAGCTGGGCATCGATGTGGAGCAGTGAAGAACTAACGCGGCGAAACCCCGTCGAATTCCGAGGCCAGAACCTGGCCGATGGGGATGTGGTGTGCGTGTTTAACCGGCGTGGTGCCCGCCTGGTTGAAGTCGAGAGTAACTTTGCTCCTTTACCGCAGATCACCTCCTTCGATCCACCTGAAATCCTGCGCCAGTACGAGCCGGCTGCGAACTGACCAGTCGGAAGCCTGTTTCAACATCATCGAGACCAGATTCAATGAACATCCAGGAAAGCCTTGATATCAACGATACCGTGCGCATCAGTTCGAGAGCCTTCGAGCCCTCACCTTATCTGTCACGATACGATGATCCGAATATGATTCGCGGCGTTTACGCGGGTCGTTTCTTCACCATTTATAACAGCGAGGACCCGATTCAAAAATACTGGACCTTGCGGCGCAAAGCGCTGATATACGACGTGCCGGAAAAACCGCTCGAGATTTCCGGCCCCGACGTAGTGCCGTTTCTGGAGAAGGTGTTCGCGCGAACCATTTCCACGCTGCAGGTGGGGCGTGGCCGTTACGCCATTGCCTGCACTCCCCAGGGTGGCGTGTTCATGGATGGGGTGCTGTTCAAGCTGGCGGACGATCGCTACTGGTACGTGCAGGCCGATGGTGCGATGGAAACCTGGTTTCTTGCCCATAGCGGTGGCTTCGATGTCTCTATTACCGATCCCAATTCGCGTGTGATCCAGATCCAGGGACCGGCGTCATTAGACATTATGAGTGCGGCTTCGGACGGCGCCGTTAGCGAAGAGATGCGCTATTTTCACGCCGGTTTCTTCGATCTGGGCGGGCAACAGCTTTACGTATCCAGAACCGGATTTACCAACGAACTCGGCTTCGAAATTTATTGCCGGGGCGAGGCGACTGATCACATGGCCCTGTTGGATCACCTGATCGCATCGGGGGAGCCGTTCGGTATGGAATTTTCCAGTACGCGTTCGTTGACGATTCGACGTATCGAAGCGGGTATTCTCGGCAATATGACCGATATGGATACGTCGATGACGCCCTTCGCCGCCGGGCTCGAACCATTTGTCGATATGGATAAGGGCGACTTCATCGGCCGCGACGCGCTCGTCGATGCCGACCGGCGCACGCGCCTTTATGGCGTAACCTGTGACGATGCGATTCCGGGTCGCGGCAGTGCCGTTCTCGACGATGATGCAGTGGTCGGGAAATTGACCGCGGGAGTCTACTCGCCCACGCTTGGCTGTGGCATTGGTTACGTCGTATTCGATGATGCGGGTGAATGGAACGGTCGCGGCATGAATGTCAGGCTCCCGGACGGCAAGGTATATCCCTGCAATATCGTAGAGCTTCCGTTTTTCGACCGGGAGAAACTGATCGTCAGGGGTCTGGACAGGACCATTCCCGAAGCGCCCGTGGTCGCATCCGAAAAATCCGCGAAGCTGGAATCCGTTTTTTGAGCAAAATAGCATAGGACAACCATGAGCGATTCGATCGTGCGGCCGCGCCGCAGTTTCATTTTTACACCGGGATTGAAGCCCGAGATGTTTCCCAAGGCGCTGGCCTCGGGCACTGACATTGTCTGCGTCGAACTCGAAGACGGTATTGCACCGAGGGATAAGACTGCGGCGCGTAAACATGCGCTGGCACTGTTTGAAACACCGCAGGCGGATGACGGCGTTGAGCGGATTGTACGCATCAACTGTATGCGCGAGCAGTTCGGTGTCGAAGATGTGCAGGCAATCCTGGCCACCGATACGCCGCCGCCGGCGCTGATGATGCCGAAGGTCAGAACGCCCGACGAGATCGTGATGCTCGACAATCTGCTCACCGAACGGGGACATGACACGCGCCTGCACATCATCATCGAAACCAACGCCGGTCTCGAGGCCTGCTACGAGATCGCGCATTGCAGTTCGCGTATCGATGCCCTGTTTTTCGGCGGCGTCGACATGGCCGCGGAGTTGCGCTGCGAAAATGCCTGGGAGCCGTTGCTCTATGCGCGCTCGCGCGTGGTGCATGCCGCCGCATCCGCCGGGCTCGACGTGATCGACGTGCCTTACCTCGACCTCGAAGATCATGAGGGCATGGTGGTGGCCGCAGAGCAGGCGAAAGCGCTCGGTTTTTCCGGTAAGGGGGCGATCCACCCGAAACAGATCGCCGCGCTCAACGACGTGTTCACGCCGGGCGAAGACGAGATAGCCCGCGCGCGGCGAATCATCGAAACATTTGCACAGGCCGATACCGGCCTCGTGGTAATCGACGGCAAGCTGATCGAAAAACCAGTATTGCGCGACATGCATCGCATTGTCGCCATTGCCGATCGTATAGCGGAATAGTCTTTATCGGGAGATGAGCGGCAACTCTTCAGCAACCGGGCTGCCTCGATTGTTGATTGGCACGACTATAGACAATTAATCTTGCCGGGCGGGGAGTTTGAATTTCACCGGGAGGTTGAAATCTGAACTTTGTCCCAGACCTATGTTTAATAATGACGCTGCTATTCATCTATCTCGCTATTGCTATCGGGGTGTCGTTTCTGTGCTCGATTCTGGAAGCGGTACTGTTGTCTGTTACCCCAAGCTACGTGGAGAACCTCTCCAAGATGCGCCCGCGCGCGGGTGCCAGGCTTATCCGGGTGCGCGAGCGCCTCGACGAGTCGCTGGCCAGTATCCTGATTCTGAATACCTTCGCCCATACCATGGGTGCCGCCGGGGTGGGTTCGCAGGCATTACAAATCTTCGGCGCGCGCTGGGAGGTGCTGATCGCGGTCGTGCTGACCCTGGTAATTCTTTATTTTTCCGAAATTATTCCGAAGACGCTCGGTGCCATATTCTGGAGGTCGCTGGCAGTGCCGATGGCGATTGTGATCAGCTGGCTCGTCAAACTGGTCTATCCGCTGGTGTGGCTCGCCACGCGCTTGACCCGGATGTTCAGACGAGACAAGGAAAACGAAGTTACGCGGGAGGAAATCATCGCCATGGCCTCGCTCGGGCATCGTGACGGCGCGCTGGTCGCACAGGAAAATGAATACCTGTCAAACTTATTGTCGTTGCATGAAATTTCTACCGAGGAAGTCCTTACGCCGCGCACGGTGGTGCACATGCTACAGCAGGATTTAAGTGTCCGTGAGGCGTTGGAAAACTCGGCCAGCAAGCGATTTTCACGGATGCCGATTTATAGTGATTCCATCGACGAAGTCACCGGCAAGGTGCTGCGCATCGATCTTTACGAAGCCGAGCGCGCTGGCCATGGGGCGGACCCACTGCACAAGCACGCCAAGCCGATCATGAGGGTGTCGGAGAAGTTGCCGGTGCAGCAGTTGCTGGACAGATTCATCAGGAGCCACGCACATTTGTTCCTGGTCGAAGACGAATTTGGCCAGACCGCCGGTATCGTCACCCTCGAGGACGCCATCGAAACCTTGCTGGGGCGTGAGATTGTCGACGAAAGCGACATTATGGTGGATATGCGGGAATTTGCGCGTGGCAAGTATCGTGATCGTCTGCGCGATAGCAGGCGACAATCAAAGCCGGAGAATGACAAAGGCTAGGATAGAAAGCGCATGATCGATCCGGAGCTCGAAGACTAAGCCTGCTGCGCTAACCTGGCGTGAGCGGAACCACTACCTCTGCGTTATCGTTCTGGGTAATAAAGCCACCCGATTTACGCTCTTGATCGAATCAGGCAAGTCGGGGCTCAGGGTAGCTTGAATTCTGCCGTCAGTTCGGTCAGCTCCCGGCGATACGGGATATCGCTTGTTTCGGCGCCGAGTTCGCGCGCGAAGCGGTGTCCCTCGTAGACCGCCGCGGCAATCGTTGCCGGGCCGTGGCAGTCGCCGATAGCGCGCAAGGTCTTAATGCCGGCGGTGTTCAAACGCTCGGGGTCGTCCGCCAGTTCCTGGTAGAGATTGTCGTCAGGCAGGCGTGAAACGACCATGACCACTGCCGAGATATCGACGGTACGCGTTTTGCCGGAAAAAACGCATTCCAGGCTGGCACTGTCAGGGGTAATTTCCTGCAGGCTATGACTGCTGATGACTTTGACCCCAAGTTCGAGCAGCTGCGCCTGGATGCGATGCTGCTCCAGCGTTTTGTCGGTTCAGGACGCCACCACTGCGGCGGGCGTTGCAAGTATCACTTCGTGGCCATCCGCGACCAGTTGTTCAGCCATCACCGAGCCCATGTAGTAGTGGTCGTCGTCGTACACCAGCACCCGGCCTTGCGGGCGCAGTCCGTTCATGATGTCGTCCGGTGTTAATACATTGTCACCATCGGTGCCGGGAATCGGGAACTGGTGACTGCGGCCGTAGCCGTCTCGCCGCCAGTGTGCACCGGTTGCAATGGCGACGTGTGCTGCACCGAATTCGATAATCTGTTGCGCGGTCAATTCGCTGGACCTGTAAATTTCGACATTGGCCATTTGCGATAACCGGTACTCACGGTAATCACGCACCCGGGCCCAGGTCACGAGACCCGGCAACCGGCTCTCGCGGCTGACGCGTCCACCGAGTTCGTCCGAAGCCTCGGCCAGGATCACCTCGTGCCCACGCTGCCCGGCGGCGAGTGCGGCTTCGAGTCCGGCCGGCCCGGCGCCGACGACCAGCACCGTACCATCGTCGGCCTTGGCCGCGATACGTTCCGGGTGCCAGCCGCGACGCCATTCCTCGCTATTCGTCGGGTTCTGCGTGCAGCGCATCGGCGCAGTCATATTGTCCCAGGCGACACAGATGTTGCAGCCGATACATTCGCGGATATCGTCGATGCGGCCTTCCTCGATTTTTTTCGGCAGGAACGGGTCGGCGATCGACGGTCGCGCGGCGCCGATCATGTCGACGATACCCTTGTTGATGATCGATACCATGCGGTCCGGGGTTGTATAACGACCGACCCCGACCACGGGTTTGGTGGTCACTTTCTTGACGAAGTCGATGAAGGGTTCCTGGAAGCCTTCGTCGGAAAATCGACTGGTCTGGCTGTCGTTTTCCCATTCGGCGAGGCAGACATCCCACAGGTCGGGCAGTTCGGCCAGCATCTCGACAATTTCACGGCCTTCCTTGTGCGCCTCGAGTCCTGCGGCGCCGCGCAGTTCGTCCACCGAAAAACGCACGATGACGGCCATCGTATCCCCGACCGCATCCTTGGCGTCCTCGATAATTTCACGGAACAGGCGCACGCGATTCTCGAGACTGCCCCCGTACTCATCGCTGCGAGAATTGTAACGCTGTTTCATGAATGCACCGGGTAAAGTCAGGTTGTGCCCGGCGTAACAGCAGATGATGTCGAATCCGGCCGTTCGCGCGCGCTTGACCGCCTCGAGGTGCCAACGCCGGAAGTCGCGGATATCCCGCCGGGTCATCGCGCGCGCCTGCAGCGGATTGCCATCGTAGGACATGGCGATGTGCCCCGGGGCAAGTGGTACTTCCCGACTGTATAGATTTGATGCTTTCATGCCGTTATGGCACAGCTCGATCGATGCCAGGGCGCCGTGTTCGTGCACCGCATCACACATACGCGCGAGGTAGGGGATGTCCTGGTCTGACCAGAACCGACACTCGGTGGCGGGGGTGAAATCGGTGGTCGGGTGGATTTCGACCTGCTCGGTCGAAACCACGGCCCAGCCACCCTCGGCCTTGACGCCGCGCATCGCCGCCATGCTGGACGGAAAGGTTCGCCCCATGCCGTTGCAATGCGGCGCCTGGTAAAACCGGTTTCTGGCGGTTAGCGGTCCGATCTGGACCGGTTCGAAGAGGATGTCGTAGCGGGGATCGCGCGCCATTTCAGGTTTCCGTTAGTTTAGTGAACATCAAAATAATGTTTTGATTTGTCCCACCACGCTATAAATGTTTTCTCCAGCGCAGCTCGAACGAGTCGGCATTGCAGGCATACAAGGTGAAGAGCATGAACATAGTGAATGTCCGGGCTACTCATCGTCGAAGAAAACCCGGTCGTATTTCATGCGATTGTCCGGGTCTACCTCGGTGTCGAGTTCGCGTGCGTAACGGTGACCGGAGTATACCGCGCCGGCGATGATCGACTGCGCTTCACAGTCGCCAATTCGTGTTATCGACTCGGGCCGGTGCTCGGTATCACCTTCCAGCATGCGTTCGACCTCGTGGAACAGTTCGCTGTTGCGCGCGCGCAAGGTTACCGTGACCACCGCCTCGGCGGCGATGCTTTTCAGTTCTCCGGTATAAGCGCACTCGAGTTGTGCCTCGCTGCCGTTGTAGGCGACGAGGCCGTGGGAGGTGATGATTTCTACGCCGAGTTCCATCATGCGCCGCTGCACGCGCCCATGTTCGCCGGTCTTGCCGCCCCAGGACGACAGCGTGGAGTCGGGTGTGACCAGCGTGACCGGGACGCCCCTGTTGCGCAACAACTCGGCAATCACGTTAGCCATGTAGTAGTGATCGTCATCGTAGATCAGCGTCGGCCCCGCGGGCAGGCGCCCGGCCATGATGTCGTCCGGGGTGAAGATCTGCTGCGCCGGGCCGAAATTTTCCAGTGGCGTCAGATTGTAAAGGCCGCGACCATCGGCAAGCCAGCGTGCGCCGGTGGCGAAAACGATATGTTGTGCCTCGATCGCAAGCACGTGCTCGGCGTCCATCAGGTTGTCGAAATAAACATCGACGTTATGCATGTGCTGTATCTGGTGCACTCGATAGTTGCGTACCCGCGCCCATTCGCCCAGGCCCGGTAATTCGGATTCGCGCGAAACACGCCCACCCAGCGTGTGCTCGGCCTCGGCCAGCAGCACGTGATAGCCGCGCTGGCCGAGCGCGCGCGTGGCCTCGAGCCCGGCGGGTCCACCGCCGATGACCAATACCGTCGAATCCGATCCCTTCGGCGCGATTTTTTCCGGGTGCCAGCCGAGGCGCCATTCTTCGCTCATGGTCGGGTTCTGGGTGCAGCGGATCGGCGTACCGGTACTGTCGTCGGTGTAACAGATGTTGCAGCCGATGCATTCGCGGATCTCGTCGATGCGGCCCTGCTCGATTTTTTGCGGCAGGAAAGGGTCCGCGATCGACGGCCGCGCCGCACCGATAAAATCGACGATGCCACGATTGACCTGTGACACCATGGTGTCCGGTGATGTAAAGCGACCGACGGTCACCACCGGTTTGCTGGTGATTGATTTGACGTAGGACATGTAGGCTTCGAGCGAGCCCTCGCGGACGAAACGCGAAGCGCCCATTTCACGCGAGTAATCCTTGATATTGATATCCCACAGGTCGGGTAACTCGGCGAGCATTTCGATCATCTCGCGATACTCGCCGATGACCGGCTCATCGTCGCTGCCTTCCTCGTCGGCGGAAAACCTGACCGCCACGGCACAGCGATCGCCGACTGCATCTTTGGTTTCCTCGATCAACTCGCGTACCAGGCGTACGCGATTCTCCAGCGAACCCCCGTACTCGTCGGTTCGGTTGTTGGTTTTGGGATTGAGGAAGTGCGCCAGCATGTAGTGGTGTGTTGCATATACATAGACGATGTCGAATCCCGCGTCGCGCGCGCAGCGCGGCGTTACGGTGCCAGCGACACACCTCGCGAATATCCGACTTGTCCATCCTGCGTGCCTGGAACGGGATTCCTATGGCGTTGGGCATGTGGTTGACGTCCATCGCCACCTCGCGCGTGAACAGGTTGGTCGTGCGCGAGCCGCCGACCCAGAGCTCGGCGCCGGCGAGACCGCCATGTTCGTGCACCTTTTCGGTCATCAACGCGTGCGCCTTGATGTCGCCCTGATCCCAAAGCGAGGCATAGGGGTGGGGCAGGTCGTCCGACTTCGGGTGAATCGAACAGTACTCGGTGCAGACTACTCCCCAGCCACCCTCTGCTTTCATGCCGCGCAGTGCGGCAACCATGCGCGGGCGCAGCCAGCCGAGGCCGGTGCAGTGCGGAACCTGGTAGAATCTATTTTTGGCTGTGACAGGCCCGATTTTTTACCGGTTCGAAGAGTACATCGTATCGAGGGTCGCGCTTGTGCATGCGGTGTTTCCTTCAGGTTTCTCTAGCTTTCAAAGTCTTCGAGCGAAACGATTTCGCGTCGAAACGGCATATCGGGGTTTGCCGGTGGCGCGTCCATTTCACGTGCCACGCGGTGACCGTCGTGCACCGCGGCGGCGATGGTCGACGGGCACAGGCAGTCGCCGATGGCGTTGACCGACTTGATGCCTGCGTCCGTGAGGCGATCCGCATCGGCATTCAGCTCGAGCAGTAATTCATCGTTGGGCTGGCGCGACGTCACCAGCACCACGGTCGCGGCCGGGAGAGTACCCGCTCTGTCGGTATAGACACAGGCGGTCTCGACCGAGTCGCTGCCGATTCGGGTAATGTTCTTCGAGGTTACGACTTCGATACCGAGTTCGAGCACATGCGTCTGGATGCGGTGTTGCTCGAGCGTATGCTCGGTCCAGGACGAAACCTGTGCTGCCGGGGTCACCAGCGTTACCTCGTGGCCGACGAGTTTTAGCTGTTCGGCGAGCAATGCGCCCATGTAGTAATTGTCATCATCGAAAACAACCACCGGGCCGTTTATCTCGCGCCCGGCGAAAATGTCTTCCGCTGTTATCACCTGATCCTGGTCGGCACCTGGAATCGCCTGCCAGTTGGTTATGCCGACACCGCTGTCGCGCCAGCGTGCGCCAGTAGCGAGAACGACATGCTTGTAGTCCATCCCCAGGATATCTTCGGCGCTGAGGCGATTGTCGAGATAAAACTCCACGTTTGCCATCGGCTGTATGCGGCCCAGGCGCCAGTCGCGCACGCGCGCCCAGGCAGCCAGACCGGGAAGCTGGCTTTCTCGCGTAACGCGCCCGCCGGCCTCGGTTTGCGCTTCTGCCAGTGCAACCGGGTAGCCGCGCTGTCCCAGCGCGCGTGCGGCCTCCAGCCCGGCCGGGCCGGCGCCGACGATGAGTATGCTGTCGTCCGATCCTTTGGCTGCAATTTTTTCCGGATGCCATTTGCGGCGCCATTCCTCGCCGACGGTCGGATTTTGCGTGCAGCGCATCGGCGTGAAGGTCAGCTGTCCGGAAACGCAGGTGTTGCAACCGATGCATTCGCGGATTTCGTCTTCGCGGCCCTGTTCTATTTTCTGCGGCAGGAACGGATCGGCGATAGACGGCCTTGCTGCGCCGATCATGTCGAGTACGCCGCGATTGATCTGGCTGACCATCGCGTCGGGTGAGGTGAAACGGCCAACGCCGACCACGGGTTTAGTAGTGACACTTTTGACGAAACCGACGTATTGCTCCTGGAAGCCCTCATCGGAAAAACGTGAGGTTTGCGAGTCGTTTTCCCAGCTGCTGACATTGACGTCCCACAGGTCGGGCATCTCGGCCAGCATCTCGATAATCTCGCGGCCTTCGCCATCGCTGGTGATGCCTTCGGGGCCGAGTAATTCGTCGACCGCCATGCGGATCGCGATCGCGCAGCGGTAGCCAACGGCGTCATGGGTTTCCTCGAGCACCTCGAGAAACAGTCGTACCCGGTTTTCCAGGCTGCCGCCGTACTCGTCGCTGCGCTGATTACGCCGTGCCGAAAGAAAGTGCATCAGCAGCGTCGAATCGTGCCCGGCGTAGACATAAATAATATCGGCATCCGCCTTCTTCGCACGCAGCGCGGCATCGCGGTGCCAGCGGCGAAACTCGCGGATGTCGGTTTTGCTCATACCACGCGTCTGGGTAGGTTGATTTTCCACCGAGGCCTGGTGCGACGGACCGATCGGCGGCATGCGCGTGTAGAGGTTTTGCGCGCCGACGCCGTTGTGCGCCAGCTGTACTCCGGCGAGTGCGCCGTGGCGATGCACGCCTTCGACCATCAGCCCCAGGCATCTGATGTCGTAGTCGTCCCACAGGCGCGCCTGCGGTTCGGACGTGTAATCGGAAGTGGGGTGGATCATGCGCTCTTCGGTATTGATAACGGCCCAACCGCCCTCGGCCTTGGCTTCGCGCATCTTGGCGTGGGTTTGCGGCCAGTTGAATCCCATGCCGTTGCAATGCGGTACCTGGTAAAAGCGATTTTTCGCGGTGACCGGGCCGATCTTTACAGGTTCGAAGAGGATATCATAACGTGGGTCGCGGGTCATATCAGGTACTCTCGCTTGTTGAAGCGTTCCGGGCTCAGGTAAGCCGATAATCTACGATAGTTGTTAAACAAGTTGCGACCCTCCCTGGTCGCCAAATTACCGAGGAGTTTCGGTTTTTTTAAACTCGTTGATAGGTTATTAGACACGAAAGATACTATCTGACCAGTCAGATAGTTACAAGTGCGGAAAACCGGGTGTACATGGCATGATAAACTGCAACGCTCTGGCATCCGCTCCATTGAGATATGAACGTAGCTGAAGTAACCAAAGATAAACGTCGAATCAGGGGCGAGGAAAGCCGGAAACTGATCCTTAAATCCGCGATCGACAATATCGCGATCAGGGGTCTCGGCGGTTTGACGCTCGATCGTGTGGCCGAGAAGCTCGGGGTTTCGCGCGGGCTCGTCGTATTCCATTTCAAATCGAAGAACAATTTGATCATGGAAGTGCTGGAGTATCTCAGCAAGAAGTACTCCGGCGGTTGGAATGCCATTGTCATAGAAGAGGGCTTTTCAGACATTGAAAAGCTTTTGCGTCTAATCGACTACGATATCCGTTTCGCCTGTGACAACCCGAAGTATGTCTCCGCCTGGCACGCTTTCTGGGGCGAATCCAGCGGCAAGGAAATGTTTCACGATCTGGTATTGCCCAGAGACGAGCGTTATGCCGCCGACATGAGGGGGCTAATTGAGAATGTCTGCGAGCAGGAAGGGTACAACGAGGTGGATATTCCGACAGCAACCAGGGGGCTGGTTTCCATGATGTTTGGCACCTGGGTGTTGTTGCATTTGAGTCCCGGCTCACATGACTACGAGAAAAACATGCGGGCGTTGCGTCTTTACCTGGGTGGAATTTTCCCCGACACCGCGCTGCCGCAATAGCAAGTGGAGATCGCGTGGCCGCAATATCGATAAGCGATGAATTTTCGAGGCTGCAGCGGGTTATTATCGGCCTCGGCGCGCCTTACCAGACCAACAAAACCCAGGTCGCCAGCGAACTGGCGGAATTTCCGTTCGTACCGAATACCGATCGTAAGCAGGAAGTCCTCGCGCTAACCTATCCGACCGAGGAAATCCTGTTGCGGGAATATGCCGAGTATGTCGGGATGCTGGAAAAGTATGGTATTGAAGTGTTGCGGGCAGACCCCGGCGTCGCATACTCCTTCGACTATACCTGTCCGCGAGATATTGGTTTTGTCATCGGCGACCGGTTCTTTGTCGCCAACATGGCCGTGCCAAGTCGGGTGGACGAAATAGACACGGTACGACACTTGATAGCGGATATCGACCCGGGCCGAATCGTACGACCACCAGCGGGCGCACTGCTGGAGGGCGGGGATGTAATCCAGATCGACGCCAGCACGATCCTGGTTGGAATCAATCAACGCTCGAATCTTCAGGGCTATACATTCCTGAAGGATTATTTGGGCCCGCTCGGGTACCAGGTTTTACCCCTCGAGCACAACCAGTTACATCTGGACTGCTGTCTTAATCCGCTGGGAGGAGGGCATTTGCTAATCCACCCTGATAGCCTGAAAGGAAACCACGCAGCAACCTGGAGAGTCCTGGAAGGATTTCGCTGGGTCCATGTCGACGCTGTCGAGCGAGAGCATCTTGCAACCAACGTGCTTTCCATTAGTCCCGACACCATCATCGCGCGTAGTCATGTTGCTTGCGCGCGTGTAAACAACACTCTCAGGGATCTCGGTTACAGTGTCGAAGAGATCGACTTTGACGGCGTCCCCGCGACCGGAGGTTCCTTCCGCTGTGCGTCGCTGGTTCTCAGTAGAGCAGTCGAGGGCTAAAGCAACAACAGAGAACAGCGGGCTCAGCCCGAGCTCTGGTCTGTATGGAGGTCGACATACACGTTTTATGGCCTGACCCTGCGGTCAAAACAGTATGCCGTCTATTTTTGGGGAGCTTTAGAAGTGGAAGAACAAACCTGCGTATGGACCTTCAATCCTTAGCTTTACTTCGTCGTCGTTCTCGTCATATTGAGCATCAAAATAACGGTAGCCCCCTTCGATGCCCAGTCCAATCGATGACTCCCAGCCGACCGTAGCCTTCGCGTCGTAAATCCAGTTATCGTCATATTTAATGATGTTGCCATCGGCGCCAACAAAGAGACCGGTTAACGGCAGATCAAATTTC
>Ga0056112_1000145_pt1 | contig 22141 bp, 18 predicted proteins | sample WorMetilvaeELBA1_FD_55104 | JGI IMG/M metagenome (GOLD analysis project Ga0056112, IMG submission 55104) | Marine gutless worms symbiont microbial communities from Max Planck institute for Marine Microbiology, Germany - Olavius ilvae ELBA.1 ... | reverse complement strand
GAATAACTTGATCATAATCAGAGGGGCGATATTCATGATTAATAGTATCTTCATCAAGTATTAATTCTTTCAGTCTTAACGTTTGTGGGAACATTGTGATAAAAACAGTGGTTACTAGAATCAGAGGTATAAACCATACTCGATTTAATTGATGATTATTGGGCTTTAACAAATTATAGAGTTGCCCTATACCTATACCCGCCAGAAGCATAATTGCTGGCGCTATAACGGCGATATGCCTAATAACGACATTGTGAACGAGAGGGGCAATAAGTCCTGTTATTATAAAACCTAAAAAAAGCAAAGTTTCAAAGTACTTTTTGCGATTTAAAAGGCTGTAAAGCCCTATTCCGGCAAATAAAATACAAAAGGGGCCTAACAGTTCACCAAGCCTGTGTCGATACAATTCATTGAAGTTTCTCAATATTGTTTTTGCATACTTAGTTGAGCTTAAACCATTATTGACAGATGCAACTTCCGAAGGATTTTTTAACAGATATTGAATATTTACTTCTCTGGGACTGTAGTCTAGGCCCATTATTTTTTCTTCGTAACTTCTATTTGAAGCATCACCCGATAAAAGTTTAGACCAGACCTGTCTGCCGTTAAGCGAGAATTGATTCATTTTTTCGCTAACTGACATCATCTGCGGCGTGATAACTAGAGAATATGTAAAAATAAAAACAGCGCAGTATTTTAAACACGTATGAAACTGATATTTATTCTCCGTGTTAATAAAATAATGTCCCAAATGCGCAACTGGTATGAAACCCAAAAAAAGTATGCCTTCAACCCTATTTAAAAAAGCACTTCCGAACACGACCCCTAATAACATTGATTTTAAAATCGATGGCTGATGGCAGTGCCACAAGAATATTGCAAGTCCAAGATAAACAGTCGTTATGTAACTTGGTTCCGTTAAAATACTGAAAGATAGTCTTATTAATTCCGGACTGACACTAAGAAAGAGTAATCCTGAAGCTACACCTATTGGGGCAGTATATTTTTCTCCAAGAATTATCAGGATAAAAAACAGTATCAAACTGAAGAGAAATGTTGTAACCCTTGCACCAAGCTCCACCCTTTCGTCGGAAGGCGTTAGTAAGGCAACAAATGCTGGATAAAACGGTGTTTTTGAAGCGTCAAGCTTTGTGATTTGATTCATATCGAGAGAACGATACGTAAGCGCCTACTTCATCAATACGACACTATCATGATCCTCAAACAATGGATCGTTATGCCAGGAGAATAAACGAAAAAACAGAAATATGCTGAGAACAACAAGATACAAGATAATTCGATAATTCGCAGATGGAAGTGATGTGTTTGACATATCCAATTCTTCTGAACCCATTATTGACTTTTAATATCTAACATCAACGTAACGATCAAAAACATCACCCTTCTCATTAATAGCCTCAAAAGTCCGAGATTTCTGATCTAATGAAATTCTTAGAAAGTGTCTTGTACTTTCAACCTTAGCCACACACCAAAATGGAGTCATATCTTTTGGTAAAAGCCTAGAAGGCACTCCCCAAGCCCCTCCGCCAATATAAAGAATCCCTTTATCAGGATCGATAGTGTTCTCGAAAATCAATTTAGAACGCTTATAAGTATGGTGATGGTGCTCTAGAGCGCCACTTAATCCGAATTTTTCAAAAATAGGCACCCAGTTTTTCCTTACATTTATAGAGTCTTCATTATCATATCCATCCTTTAGGACTCCGTAAGCAGGTACATGAAAAACAGCGAATTTATTTGGTATAGTTGATCGTTGCCTCAATGTTGATTCCAACCATCTATTCTGTAATTCGACTCGCTGTGTGTGATTGGAATCCAATAGAATGCAAGACATGTAATCTGAGAAATCTACAACATAGTTACTTTTTATATCCGGTAGAAAAAGAGAATAGAAGTATTTTGCTTTATCAGGCGTTTGACCATAACCACCGCCTTCCAAGGCGGCGCCTTCAACTTCATGGTTACCTATTGCAATCACCATAGGAATTGATAGCCCCTGCGGAGTAATAGCATTTTGACTCCAAATTTCTATCCAATCAAACCAGCAATTAAGAAACTCTCCATTATCATAAGCCAAGTCACCACCCAGCACGGCAAAAGCTGGTGAAGATAATGCAGCTATTTGAGTTGTTTCAGCCATTAATTCCCTTTTTTCCATCATATCCCCACCTGATACAAACGTTAATGTTTCATTTAAGTTGCCAGGAGGGGTCTTGAAAAGGTAAATGTTTTTCTCGTTGTCAATTTCTAAATTAATAATACGAAATTCGTATACTGAGGACGTCTTAAGCCCTTTTATCAAAGCTTTATGTACCAAGTTGGCTGATGAACCTAAAAATCTATTAGAGGGATCAACATACTGCCATTGCTCAGAATTTTGTTGTCTATATTGCAATCTGAATGTATTTTTAGACAACGAAACCCAATTAATAGAAATAGATGTTGTTGCCTCGCCTTGAAGTAACAAGTATGGTCCTAAAAACTCTCCATCATCTATATAGTCGCTTAAACTTTTACTACAATAAGCCTCCCTATCCTGGAATAAATATTTATAACTATTTTTTAGAAATGTTGGCACAGGAACCGACGCCCCAAACACCACAACGACTAACACCAAAGAAATGAATATAAATACCTTTATATTTCGTTTATTTTTCATTCCAACAACTACTCAAGGCAGGTTATACTATATTGAGAATCAAAAATTAAAAATTCTCAAAAAGTAGAATACCCTAGTGTTCGTTCAGCCTTTCTCTAAGTAATTTTTCGGCCTCTGCAATAACTTCCTTCTGAGGATTCATTGCCGATATTCTATATATACAAAAGCCATCATTTCTTGCCGCACTTATCACACCCTCGAACTCTTCTCGTAAAATTGCGAGATCCTTTTTATTTTCATGGGCCTCAACTTCCTCACCTCTGCTATGGATTCGTCGTTCTGCTTCATCCGGTTCGATATCGAGATAGAAAATTGTAGAAGTTTTGGGTTTTCTTCCGTTTAAACTGCTAAATATTTTAAATCGTAAACGGCTGGATAATTTTTTTTGTCCATTTAAAATGGTAGGTTACAAAAACTGCTGGATGAAGAAGGAAATCAATTTCATACATCACCAAATCACACTTTCTGAAGCGCTCTACATATTTGACTACGACAAATTTGTACATGTATTTCAACGCCAAAAAAATAGGGTAAAACTTGTATTTTTTCGACAAGGGCCTTAAAGAGGAGACAAGTTTGTAGAAACGCCTGAATACTAACTGCGACTCACCATTTACCACCAAAGATCCGTCTACGTTTACAACCTTTATTACCTCATAATCGTCTTTAATCTTATCGATCAGAAAATCGAGAGACGAACTTTTCCCCGATCCATCTATGCCCGCAAATAATACTCTTTGCTTCATTCTTTAACCCACATAACCTGTTTTTTGAAATTTCGGCATCGGCAATCCTATGCAGATACCATTTAGAACAACCAATAGTTACTGCCTTTTGGATTGCACTGCCTCAACGTTAATACTCTCTTTAGAACCCAAAACATAAAGCACACCGCCGGCAAAAAACATAATCCATTGCGCGATACGAATTAATATTGACAGAGATAAGGCCTCTGTTACTGTCATTCCAATCTGAGAAAAAAAGAAGGCAAATAATCCTTCTTGAACACCTATAGAGTTTACCGATATTGGAATCTTTTTGAGTATCTGGCAGACTGGAACGATGCCGATAAAGTAATACCATTCTATCTTCACTTCTATAGCCAGTGCTGCAAAATATGTTATGGCTACAAAAAACACCTGCTCAATAAAAGACAGCGCGAAGAAAACAGATAACGCTTGTTTATGATTACCATATTCCATATAAGCCTGATGAAAAGATAATATTTTGTCGCCAATTATTTTGTTTCCCAACTTATCCAGTAGTCGTTTTACCAGGGTAAAAAAATTTTCAGTCATTAACATAAAAAATAAAACATTAACAACGGCAAGCACTATAAATATCTGTAATAAAATATTCTCATCAATTTTTGACTCGGGTGCAGCGATAGACATCACTAAAACCCCAATAACCGCAAATATTGTTGAAGCCAACATTCCCAGCAATCGTTCAATTACAACTGAACTGGCAATATGCTTTAAGCCGCCAAGTAATTTTGACGTATAGTGAACACGATAGATGTCAGCACCTATTCCTGTCGGCAGGACTAATCCAACAAATCCAGATACCAAATAGGTCACTAATGCCAGGTTAAAAGATAAGCCGATATTCTTTATTAAGACCAGGCGCTGCCATTTATAGGCCATCATCATACTATCAACCAAGGTTATTGCCGCTACCAGTGCAAAAAACCAATAATCGATCCGGGTAATGACATCACCGATTTGCGTAATATCAGCAAATGAAAATACAAAAACAAGCAATAGGAGACTTATTACTAGTCGAATATACAAACCCGTTCTGCTTTTTTGAGCATCCATTGTAGTAGTCAACTCATCCCGGTCAGTAAGTTAAGTTTTTTCTTCCGCTATCGCGGGAACCAGCCCTTCATTCCCGGTATGTGGCCGCTGCCAGATATGGCCAGTGTATTCCGGTCCAGATACAGTTGATATTGCCACACTAAACCTGATTGACATCATCAATATTAAACTGCCGGTCGAGCACATTGGGTATATCCACTCGCGCAACCGTCACCCGCTTGTAGGCATGTGGGCCAGGCTGCTTGCAGATCAACCCGACCTCCGCCATCAGGTGTCTCACCGCCAGGTTCAGCGTTCAGTTGATGAACCACCCAGGTTGGTGTCCGGTTTTATCAGACCGCTACACATGGAATTCACTCCTGGTGACAAACACTTATATCTGACCTTCAAGCCGCCGCACTTTCCAGTCCTGGAAAACAACAATTGACCACAGGATATGACTATGATTTGCCACCCCTTTTCGATGTTCAGTTTTCAACCTTTCGATTGTACTTGCCTGAAATACTCCATCAGCCCGAATTTTACTTGTATCAAGCAATTCATCCACAACAGAAGAAAACTCAGTGTTCAGCCAATGCTTCATTGGAATGCTGAACCCTTCCTTCGGCCGATATATTGCTTTTTTTGGTATATACTTACTCGCCACTTTTTTCAGGAGCGTTTTTGTTTGATTTTCGGAAACCTTAAAACGGTCAGGCAGCTTAAATGCTAGCTCAACCAAATCCGGGTCCAGAAATGGAACACGTGTTTCAAGAGAAACTGCCATCGACATGCGGTCTACTTTTGTCAGTATATTATCGACTAGATAACTTTTAACATCCGTGTACAGGCATTGATTTAGAGGGCTCAGGTTATTGGCTTTAAAAAATAATTGTTCAATATGATCTTCCGCATTATGCTCGACATTATCCAACACATCGGGCTGAAATAACTGTTGTCGCATAATTTCACTTAAAAATATACGCCAACGAGTATGTTTCAATGATGCAGGCTGTTCAAAACCTTCGAGAAACCTCTTTGCTTTATTAATTTAACCTTTCTTCTTGGCCGTGGGTTTCAGGCTGTTTATTGACTTTTCGACAATCCCCCTGCGTATAAAACCAGGAATCAAATTGTATTTATTTGCCATACCTTGAGCCAAATAGGTCTCGTAGCCACCAAATAATTCATCACCACCATCCCCACTTAACGCCACAGTGACATGCTTTCTGGCTAACTTTGAAACAAGGTAGGTTGGAAAAATGGAAAAATCCCCAATAGGGTCTTCCATAAAATGCATTAGCTGAGAAAATAATCCTAACGCATCAGGTACTATGATTTCAGAGTGGTGGTCCACTCCCAGGTGCTCAGACACCAAACTGGCCCACTTCAGCTCATTATAACTGGGGTCCTCAAATCCAATGCTGAAGGTCTTACTACCCGGCATATTGGCGGTAATCAGGGATGAATCAACCCCGCCAGATAAAAAGGCACCCAAAGGGACATCACTAACCATTTGAGCTTTAGTGGATTTTCTAATCTGGTGATCTATTGCCTCCTGCCAGTCCTGGTCTGAAAATGAATCTTCTATTTCCCCGGACAATGGAATGTCCCAGTAACATTTAGGATTCACCTTCGGTTGATCTAAGTCAATTTCTATATAATGGCCGGCCTCCAACTTCCTGATCGACTTGAATAAGGTATTTTTACCGGGAACATATTCCCAGGACATGAAGTCAACCAAAGCTGTAGTATTAAGTTCTCGTCTGATCCGACGACTTGCCAACAACGCTTTTATTTCGGAAGCAGAACATAAGTTCCGCCCGTCAAACATATAAAAGAGGGGTTTAATTCCAAGCTGGTCTCTTATCAACAGTATCTTTTCATTGCGGATACCATGAATTGCAATTGCAAACATACCGTTTAATCGACCGGCCAGTTGAGCACCCCATTCCTGGTAACCATGGACTATGACTTCTGTATCAGTATCGGTTGTGAAACGATATCCTAGGCTCCTAAGTTCTTGTCTTAATTCACGATAATTGTAGATTTCCCCGTTGTATACGGTCCAGATCGTTCTGTCTGAATTATAAATAGGCTGACTACCTCCGGCCAGATCGATTATAGAAAGCCGGCGCATACCCATTGCTACGTTTTGATAAATATCCCTTCCACTTTCATCTGGACCTCGATGAATAAGGGTATCAATCATTGTTTTGAGAGTTTCGTCATTAACGGTTGGGAGGCCACCAAAGGAGACATTCCCAGCAATACCACACATCAGCTAGCCAACCCGTATATCTGTCGAAGCTTCTCTTTATATATTGGTCGTGAATATAACTCCTCATACATTTTTAAAGCATTAGATATTTTCCTATCGACCTCTTTTTTATTATCCAAGGCTTCAATAATTCCAGACGCCATATCTGATTGGTTTGGTTTAACCAGAAAACAAACATCATTATTTAACACTTGTGTATGAGAATATATATCTGTAGCGACTAAAGGCTTACCAGAAGCCAACTGTTCATATACTTTAAGAGGCGTATTGGTCCCATCACTCCGAGGTGATAAAAGCACATCCGCAAAACTATTGTATATCTTGGCAATTGATTGAGGTACCCGTCCCACTAAACTAATATTTTTTTGTGCATTACAATTAATGACAAGATTACGAAACTCATTTACTTGTTCGTTCGATCCACCAACAATAATCAACTGTGCACTTATACCTTTTTCTAATACATCAGCAAATGCTGGAATCAAAATGTCAATACCTTGATATTTCTCCAAAGTTCCAGCATATATAACTAATTTACCTAGCCTGGAATTTATGCCAAGTGACTCTTTCGTAAAGTCACTTTTATCCTTAACATGCATGTTAGTCGCGAGCTTTACCGGCTCAAATATCGAGTTCTCAATCAGAAAATGTTTTTCCCGATCAGTAATTATATTGTTCACATACTTGTATAAATCTGGACAAATAGTAATTACTGCGTCTGAGCGTTTCAGGCATGCATTTTCCAAAGATTCGAACAATTTAATGAGAAATGAAGATGTAGTGAACTGAAAGTTAGTCAACTGCTGAGGCAAGCTGGAACGCATATCATAAATCATTTTAAATCTAAATATTGGTCTAAGTATTAAGCCAATAAATATTGATTCTTCATGTGCATGAACAACATCATATCGTCTAGTTATAAGCAGCCAAATCATTTTTAATGTGATAAAAAAATCTAGAAACAGTTTCAATAATGAAGGTCCAATTTTCACATTACCAAAACATCTAAACCTTGGGATTCGTATAATATTCACATTGGTTATACTCACATCCTCTCCTTCACCATAAGTCAAGAGATCAATTTTAGCTCCTAATTCAGAAGTGATTAATGTCCTATAATACACACTGAATGGAGTTCCTCTTGGTGAAAAAAATGGTTGCGGGGAAACAACCAGGACTTTTATATTTAAATTATGATCTGGCACCTACATATCCCCTGAAGATAATATAAATCTCGTCACTAATTTTTCTTGTTTAACTATATACGGAAATGGCGCTCACGGAGCATGTTTAGAGTGCAAGTTTGAATCAATTGAAGCCTTTCTCCAGAACGCTATAATTGAATCAATATAATAGCCCGGAATTAGTAACACAGCTTTTCTACTTGCAGTCCCCTCACCCATGACAAACTGACGATGATTGTCTTCTAAATCCGATCAAACATTCGTGACAAAGCACACATACCCGTAAATACGAAGGAATTATTTTAACCGGTCTTTTTGGAAGGTGTCCGCAGCATATCCGATTGTACCCAGTACCACTAGGGCTGGCGGGGTACAGGTCTTTGCACCAGTCTGAAGGTGTTCACAAGATTCGGGGACCTCCGAGTGCGACTGTACGCACGTTGGCCCTCTTGCATACGACGTAAACCCTCCAGTGTAGCGTGAGTTCACTAAATACTTACTGATCAAACCAAACCATCGGCTGGCTAACCATGCTTGCGCCAGCGTCACGCTTGTCGCGGAGAAAAACAATTCCAGGCTCAACCTCAACCTGCTCATTTCCAAACGACCGGGCAAGCAATTCCTGAATTGGTGTCATAGAATCGTCGTAGCCAGAAGGGAGCCCAGGGAGTTTGACGGCAAATAAAGTGGAGAAACCATCGGTATAGTCGTGTGCCGTTAGCATGTTTTTATTTTTAAATGCAGGACTAACTTCTCCGATGCGAGAGCCATGATCGCCGTGGATGATGATGATCGCTCTCTCAAATACACCGGCATTTCTCATATTATCAAACAATTCGCCAAGCATTCGTTGCTGACATTGAATCTGCTCAAAATAAAGTTTGTATCTTTTCGCTCGCGATTCCCGATCATTTCTTCGGTTTGACATCGGTTTTTCATCTGCATTCTCATGCCAATCTCGAACTCGATGATCAAGCCAATCATAGATGTTTTCGCGAGTACTACAGTTTTTGTCATATACATATGGGTAGTGTGGAAGTAAAAGGTGAGCAAAAAATACGGTTCCATTGGGACTACCCGGAATGTGATCCCACATCTCTTCGATGACAGGCATTGGCGCAATTGGGCCCGTGCGCGGTGAGCGGCTGTGCCATGGTGGTATGTTCCAGCCACGGGCTCTTGCCCCTTCCCTTAGGTTGAGATATTTTTTTCGCACCCAATGCAGCCGTTGCGACGTAGAAGCACTAAGTAAACTATGCCATATGAAGCGGGCCTTTTCCTTAAAGTTTATCGGAATACTCTCGATGCTCTTGATACTGTTATCGGGATAAGTTGCGCAGGATACTATTCTTACTTCGGGCGCCTGGCAAAAATCAATGTAAGTAGACTGATATACTCGAAGGTTGTATCCCCGGTCCGAGAGAAGGCGAAAATAAGCGTTCTCCTTAAGAATTTTTTGATTTGAGGTCAAAAAATAATACTTTTGAATATTTTTTGACGTGAAGTTCAGCGTGTTGGAAATAGAGTTGCTGGTATTATAATATTGAGAAAATGCTCTGCCATACAAGCGAAAGCCATAGTTTTCGTAAAATACCTTTAGCTCTTTTTTAAGAAGATCCCCGTTCTCGACTTCTTCCGGAATTCCCTCGATCCCAATATGTTCATCCAGTATTAGATGAATTACCAGGGGAAGATCTTTGGAAGAATCGTTTTCGACTTCTTTATTTGTTCTAGTCGTTTGCGTTCCCGCCTGTCTGTCACCTGGAATAAGCGCAGTACTTAGCACCATTACAAGAAAAGCTATCGCCACGATCTTCGTGATATGTTCTCGCAACACCCAGGCAATTACCAGAGTTACCGCGATGATAAGCTTGAGCCCCAGTGACTCGAACAGCGATTCAATGACAAAGGACAGCATAACGGTTATTAACGGCACCCGAACCACCTGCCCTCCCCAAAACATTATTAGCCCAAGTATCAATCCGATGATCAATACAGGCGCCAGAAGCCAGAAAATCTCAGGTTGCAAATAGTTGTAGCGATTAAAAGTAAGAAAGTTGACGAATGGAGCCAGCAATATCAGTGTCGGTGCTGCAATATCGGCGAAAGCATTGTGCAATATCGGACTGCCGAATTTATCCTTTCCGGCTTTATTAGATTTCAATGTAATCCCCTTTGAATAAAATACAAAGCATACCTACTCTGGCTTCGCGGTTGTTACCGGTCCTCAATGCGTTTGAACGAAAGTGAATCAAGTAAATACCAATCGATGTTACGCGTGAACAATCTCTAATAGCAAACCTGAATTAAATGAAGAAATCGTGATTCATTACCTGCGAAATGAAATGAAAGGATACACAACAGATTTCACAAGCGTTAAAAAGATCTTGATATGAGCCATTTCTCTTTTTTGCTATATTATTGGATAATATAAGAAATTCCCAGTACTTCTAATATGCCCAGAAAAGTAAATGGTTGCGTAACGTTACCAGCGTCCTATAGAGATCCTTCCGGTTTTATTTTTCGGTATCAAGGTGAACTATACCGTCAGGTGAACCAGAGTTATCAAGATCACTACCAAATGCTCATGGATTCCGGCCTTTATTCAACACTGGTTAATCAGGGGATGCTAACTCCCCACGATGAGGTTGATGCTCCGGTTGCAGATAAAAGCTGTGTATGGAAAATATTAAAGCCCGAACCAATATCATTGATCAGCTATCCCTACGAGTGGTGCTTCAGTCAACTTAAGGATGCGGCGCATCTAACCCTGGAAATACAACGCATCGCGTTGGAGCATGGCATGTGTCCCAAGGACGTTTCCGCGTATAATATCCAATTTGATAGAGGCCGGGCGATTTTTATTGACTCGCTGTCCTTTGAGCCTTACGTCGAGGGATTGCCATGGGTTGCCTACAGGTAATTTTGCCAGCATTTTCTTGCGCAGCTTACAGTAATGGCCAAACGCGACGTCAGGCTTCTTCAATTGATGCGTGCCCAGATTGACGGCTTACCTTTGGACATGGCCAGTGGATTGGTACCTCGAAGGACCTGGTTAAATTTCGGACTATTATCACATCTTCATTTGCACGCCAAAACACAAAAAGCCTTCTCGGGAAGCCACCAGGCTCCTTCAGAAACCACACTGAAATTAAGCAAAGTGAGCAGGGTGGGACTTATGGGCTTACTCGAGGGATTGCACAAAACTATTTCGAAACTTGAGTGGAAACCTGGCGGTACCGAATGGGGCGACTATTACAATGATACAAATTATTCAGACAATTCTTTTGCAACCAAGCAAAAACATATTTCTGCCTTTCTGGATGAAATAAATCCCGCGAGTGTATGGGATTTAGGCGCGAACATTGGATTGTTTAGCCGTATTGCTTCAGATAGAGGCATTTCTACGGTAGCTTTCGATATTGATCCTTCAGCGGTTGAAACCAACTACCGTCAAATTCGTAAGCAAAAAGAAACCACCCTGTTACCCCTGGTCCTTGATTTGACTAATCCCAGCCCTGGTTTGGGATGGAATAGTACCGAACGCGATTCGCTTGCCGCTCGAGGTCCTGCCGATTGCATCATGGCGCTGGCTCTGATCCACCATATATCGATATCAAATAATGTTCCCTTCAATCGAGTCGCGGAGTTTTTTGCTGAACTCTGCTGTCGTAGCTTGATTATTGAATTCGTTCCAAAATCCGATAGCCAGGTTCAGCGACTATTGAGATCACGCGAGGATATTTTTTCCGAGTATGATCGCGAGCATTTCGAGCAAGCTTTTGGCGATTACTTTACAATTCGGCAGGCTGAGGCTATTGATGGCTCAGAACGAATACTATACTTAATGAATAGAATCCCTACCTAATAGCTTAGGGCATGCATACTTTTTAAAAAAGACATGTTCGGGGCCCTTTTGCTGTCTACGGTTTTTTTCGAAAAAAGGAGGATTATGCCACAGCAATTGTTTCGGTAAGGCGTATTATCAATTAAGTTTTATTTGGAAGTTTAATTGCTATTCAAGCTTAAGTATATCCGGTTTCTTTTATTAGATCTCGATCTAGTAAAATTCATGTAACGAGAGAATATTAATGAAAACAAGGTATTTTGTATCAACGGTGTTAGGTGGATTGGTTGCCAATCTATTCTTAGTCAATGTTGCCTATGCATATCTCGATCCAGGGACTGGTAGCGCACTGTTACAAGGTGTTCTTGCAGCGATAGCTGCTATCGCAATAACTGTCAAATTGTATTGGCATCGTTTGCTGCGTTTTTTGGGGATTAGAAAAACAAAAATGGATCCTGAGCAAACTGAGAAAAAAGTTGAGCATAAAGACTCAAATGATAATGAAGTTATCTAAATTTTTGCTTAAGCGTTAAGGTATTTGTATTCTCAAGTATAAGTTTATTTAACCAAAGTCCTAAGTGGCCTGAAATTTTTGATACCTGGTAGACAGTTCATTTTACTTTGGGCCGTGCTCTTCAGCATACCTGTTTTATCTGCACATGCGGGCATAGCTGCATTGCAGAATAGTCAAGTTCGCGTACATGTCTCGGATGAAGGTTCATATCTGAAAGAGTTGGCAGTTAATATAGATGCCGATAAATCTAATACGTCGCCAAAATGGACCTCACTTGTAACACGCGTCAATAGTGAAACGCTTAGTCGTCATCTCACCATTCACGGTGTCGATTTGAAACAGATTGCACCACCTGCGAAAGCGGGAGAAGCCATAGTTATTTCAATGTTAAGCCAGGATAGTCGCCTGGGGTTGAAAATGCGGCTCGAGATAGTTCCGGGTGAAAGTTTGTTTAAACTTGGCCTGGAATTTTTCAATCATTCCGCTTTGCCACTGGAACTAGGCCCGAAACTTGGGCTGCAACTTGGACCGGGTTTGGGAGAGTACCCTATCGAGGGTTTTGGCATAGCCGATATACTATATTAATACGTTGAACCTGTTGTTTATTCCGGTGAGGAGGGGCTTCAGCGATTCCCTTTTGATCAGGATTCAACAGATGGTAAGTACGACTTGAGTGCAGTTAACTGGGTAGGTCTCCATAGTCGTTATTTTGCGCTGGTTCTTATACCTGAAAACCAGGGGGCTACGGGTTCTGCTCGAATCATTCCCGCCAGGGAATCGGCTGATATACCACAACGCTATCTACCAACAGTAGTCTTAGATATTGGGCTAAAGACTCTTTTACCGGGAAGCAAGATCGAGCGTAACTATAAAGTGTACGCCGGTTCAAAATCGAAAGAGAATCTTGTTGGCAACGATTATGACTTTTCCGAGTTACTATTTCCAGAATTGTGGCACTGGATGCGTGCTCTCAGTTTTGCTTTGCTTTGGATGCTCGAGTTTATCCATAAACTGATTCCAAGCTGGGGGTTTTCGATAATTTGCCTTGCAGTTTGTGTACGACTACTTATGTACCCACTTGCACAACGTTCCTTAAAAAGCCAGCAGGCGTTTATGGCTGTACAAAAGGCAATGGGACCGGAGTTAGCTGAAATCAAAAAAATTATAAGGGCGGTGAGCAAAGTGAGCGCATTCTGCAGCTCTATGAACAGCACAATATTAGCCCCCTGGCCGGGCTCAAGCCGCTTTTATTGGTCTTGATTCAAATTCCTATATTTGTCGCGTTGTTCAATGTTTTAGGCCAGGCATTTGAATTTCGTGATGCCTCGTTTCTTTGGATAGATACCCTCGCTGAGCCAGACAAGCTGTTTTCACTCGGATTTGAAATTCCTTTACTAGGTGCTTACTTTAATTTGCTACCTGTATTGATGGCAGTGAGTACATTAGCGATGATAGGAATGTCATCGCCCCCAATCGCTGATGGAGAGACGAAAAAACGAAAGCCATGGGCGCTTTTATTGATGACATTTGGTTTTTTTATTCTTTTCTATCCTTTCCCCTCTGGAATGGTTCTCTATTGGACCATGGCAAATGTTCTGCATTTGGTGCAACAATGGGCGGTGGGCCTGTCAGTCAAGGGCATGTCGTGAGCCTACATTTGTCGTTTAACACTTCCCTCGACCGGCCGTATCGATTTTTTATTTCTGCATTTATTAAAGAGGTCGATGTGCGCCGGCATCGAGAAAAAACTTTTTTACAAAGCATTAGATTATCGCCATCAGGGCATGTGAAAGCATCGCTGTTAATTTGTTTTCCTACAAAGCATGATTATTAAGGTTCCGTCGATTAGTGTCTGGCTTCTAGCTATAGTAGATGACATCGATATGGGCTGTTATAATGATTTTCTTCACGTGGAATTTTATTGGCATACAGTTCTTACGATCCGATCTGTTTTTATACGCTAATAGGACCAAGCCAGCCATGCCCGAGGAAAGGTCAGTTAAATGTTCTGATTGCCATGGCATTTGGAGCTGGCAGATGGTTTGATTATTTATTGAGCTAGCCAGATTGGAGGTTGTATTTGGAACTAGAGACCAGATTTTTTGGCGATCAAAAACTCCCTATTGTATTGACCCATGAGGATATTGATTTCGATATTATTAATTGGTCCAGACGGGAAAAGGTCAGAATTAGAGCACTATTATCTGACTTTGGTGCAATTTTATTTCGAGGTTTTTCGATCAAGGACATAGAAGCGTTTGAATGTTTTGCCGAGGCCGCAACCTCGGGTAACTGGGTAGAGTATCTTGAGACCACCTCGCCCCGAGATCACGTAAAAAGCCATACCTCTACTTCTACAAGATACAACAACAAGCATACAATATTCTTTCACAATGAAAAATCTTACTCCGCCGAATGGCCTCAGTATGTATTCTTCTATTGTGATTTACCTCCGGGAAATGGCGGTGAAACTCCGATCTCGGATTGCCGCGCGATCTACAATGATATACCCGAAGAGATTCGTCTGAAGTTCCAAGCCAAGAAACTTATGTATGTTCGACGATTCAGTAACAGTATGGGCATCCCATGGAAAAAAGCGTTTAATGTAGAAGATAAAATAGATTTAGAACGTTTCTGCCAGAGAAATTACATCGAAGATTTATCCTGGGCACCTGATGGAACGCCGGTCCTAAAATATGTTCGGAACACTTCTGTTATTCACCCGATTACAAATGACAAATGCTGGTTCAATCATGGGACTTTTTTTAATGCCCATTCGCTAGATCCTGAGTTTAAAACGGTTCTTACCTCAGTTTTTGGACAGGAAGTACTTCCTTACAACACGTATTACGGATATGGAGAGGAAATTGAAGAGGAAGTGATAATGCTATTGCGCGGACTATACGAAAAACATTCATCATCATTTAAATGGCAAAGCCAGGATGTCTTGATGCTCGACAATATATTGGTTGCACATGGTAGAAATCCATTCGAAGGCGAAAGAAGCATTTTGGTCACTATGACTGAGCCAGTCGATTACGCGGATACCATTTCTTTTTAGCATAATTGGTTTATATCGAAACTAATATAAGTGACTTTTTAAAACCTCTAGAGGTCACCGTTCAACATAGTACTTGAGGCACGACCGTAATCTTTTATTGACGAAGGCAACGCTCCTCAGGAACTAGCTCCAGGGGTCGGGCCTTAGCCCAGGATCGAATGTCCGTTTGTAGCCGAAGATTGCCTCCTGTCGGGGCCTTGTGAGCGTCGATCGGTTGAGCTGACGACTCAACTGAGACAATCACTTCAATGTGAGTTATAACCTAGCGATTCCAGGAACAAAGTAACCTAGCTTCACTAATCACCTTCAATGGTGTTGGGGGGCATCACGCCAATGCAAAAACAGGAACTGACAGCATGGACCTCTACTTTTAAAGTCGGTTAAAAATGGGGAAATTACCAATAGAAATTAAGTACTACATATCCAAATCTATGAAGTCAGTCACATGGCCATTAAATCATTTGGATTTAAAAAATCAGATCAACTATTCTTTAAGTATTACTTAGTATGCGCCATTGTTATTGTATTCACCTCAACGATTTAACTGAATATCACATAGTAGAGAGTTAAATGACCTCCAAAACTACAGATTCGCCGCCGGTTGAAATATCAGTAGTGATACCAGCATTTAATGAAAGTCAAAATATTCCTATAATTTATCAACACTTGAATGATGTCTTAAACAGTACTAACGAAAAGTGGGAAATTATATTTGTTGACGACGGCAGTACCGATGATACCTGGAGCCAGGTGGAAGAATTAAACAGTATCAATAAGCGTGTTTGCGGTTTACGCTTGTCACGTAATTTTGGTCACCAATATGCGCTGTTTGCAGGCCTGAATGCAGCACATGGAGCAGCTATTATTTCAATGGATGCCGATTTACAGCACCCTCCTTCCGTCATACCCCTTTTAATTTCTGAGTGGAGAAAAGGTAATAAAATAGTTAATACAATACGTGAAGATCCGGTTAACCTTCCTTTCTTTAAAAAGGTAACTTCAAAAATTTTCTACCGGATGTTCTCTTACTTAAGTGGTGTAAAGCTGGAACAGGGTATGGCAGATTTTCGTCTAATAGATAGACAAGTATTAATCCAGTTGCTCCAATTCAGGGAAGAAGGCCCTTTCCTCCGTGGATTGGTGCGCTGGGTGGGTTACCCCAGCTCATCGATTACCTTTCAATGTGCTGATCGGTTCAGTGGTGCGAGCAAGTATACCACCTATAAAATGTTGAAATTTGCCTGGCACGGTATCAGCTCGTTTTCTATTGTACCCCTTCGCATCGGTATAGCCATTGGAGTCCTAACAAGCCTGCTCTCCATGTATTTCCTATTGGATGCTATTTATGCATATATTTTTCTCGGCACGACTGTTCCCGGTTGGACGTCGACGATCGGAGTAATATCGCTCCTGTTTGGGATTCTTTTTATATTGTTAGGTTTACTGGGTGAGTATATTGGCAGGATTCTGGTGCAGGTGCGAGGTCGGACATTGTATCTTGTGTCGAACTCGTTAGGCATAGATAAGAAAACTAGCCAATAAACAATTTAGGCAAAAAATGGTGATACAGATTGACAGGAAAATAAAAATAAGTGCTGTATCGGCACCCCAAAAAACTTCAAAAAAATGACAGACAAATCAATTGAATCCAACTGCTCCCGTCGTGCTGAATTTACGCAGAAATCAGTTAAATATTTGGGCACCAGGTTGGTTGGTATCATTATTTACTTCTTGTTGCTCGCATTTCTTGTAGAGCAGTTCAGTATACGCCCTCTATATGCGACGATGATCACTTTCATAATTGTCTTTTTATATAACTATGCAATCGGATACTTCTGGATTTTTTACAGCACGAAGAAGCATCATCTAACTTTTTCAAAGTTTTTAATTACCGCCGCGCTAGCATTCCATTTAAATGCAGGAATTATTTATTTATCTGTAGATGTTTTTGGAATTTGGTACATTTGGGCTCAGGCTATAGCTACTCTTATCGTGCCTCCTTTCAATTTCATAATGGATAATTACTGGTCATTTAGCTGAAATGTTTTATTCATATCAAAAAAATAGACAGCCTCGAAGTTAGTTGGATGAGGGAGTACCTCGAGTTCATTATTATTTTATTATTAAAGTAAATCGAATTTATAGATCCAGCTACTTACGAACTATAACTTCCTAGGAAGATATTTTTGACCCCCTTTCTACGAAAACTAATAGTCGAAAATATCGAATCACAATAGACTGAAAGCTCTTTCAACTTAATACATCTGTCAACCAACAATTGGTAACCAAGGAATATCCATGAGCATTAGTGTTGAGCAAATCGACGAAAATAACATGAGTGAACTGAAAGATTACATTTTGGAGAGAAACAAAACGACATTTGTTGATCTTTGGGATTGGCGCAGGCTCGTCGAAAAAATTTACGGCTACTCCCACCACTGGTACCTGGCTAGAGACAGCGGCAAAGTATCGGGATTTTTAAGATTAACCTTTGTAGAACATCCAATTTTTGGTAAATATCTGTCGACCGCAGTTTTTGCAAACCACGGCGGATTTTATGCGGATAATCTAGAATCAGCCGATGCACTAGTGTGTCAAGCAACTGCAGTCCAGGAAAAATTTGGGGCCAAGTATGTTCTACTTCGTCATTTAGAAGGAGAACAGGCACCGCCTGAGGGCTGGTACCAGGACAATTCTTATGCGACATATATGCTTGAATTAACTAACGATCCAGATATTTTTTATCAAGAAAAACTCCGCTCAAAAAAAAAAGCGAAGCAAGATAAAAAAAAAATCAAACAATTTTGGTTTTAAAGTCATATTTGGGGGAATTGAGCTAATAGATGACTTCTGGCACGTGATTAGTCTTTCTATGAAAGAACTAGGTTCTCCCTATCATTCGAAAGAATACGTTCGTACTATACTGGAATCGCAAGAATTGGCACCTGAAGTTGTAGTTGTATATACAAATGACGGTTTACCCGCTGCAGTCAGTCTGCTCGTTCATCACAAAGAAACTGTGACACAGATACATTCAAATTCATTAACCAGGTATCGGCATATGTGTGTTGGTGATCATTTGTACTGGTCCGTAATATCATCCTCCTGCCAACGTCAATACAAATATCTCGACATGGGGAGAAGTTTAATCGGCTCAGGGAATGAGGTTTATAAAATGGAATGGAGACCGGAAAAAATTCACTTGGCATACTGGTACCATTTAGCGCCCGGTCAAGATATACCGCAATTGAAACAAAATAATCGCAAATTTCAAATGGCAATTCGCATCTGGCAACAATTACCTCTATCCCCCGTCCGACTTATAGGCCCCAAAATCATTTCAGGCATTGCGTAAATTGAAAAATGAAAACCTGTAAGTTAATTGTACATGCTGATGATTTTGGGCTTACCCACAGTGTCAACAAAGGTATTATCGATGCTCATCAAAATGGGATACTCACATCTACCTCGATAATGGCTAATGGCCCAGCTTTTGATGAAGCTATAGAACTAGCACTGGCTGTGCCAACTCTTGATATCGGGGTTCATTTAACTTTAGTTGAAGAATCTCCACTGGTATCACCCAGTCAGATAACGTCAATAGTAAATAGCAGTGGGAAATTACTAAACAACGCCAAAGAGGTGTATTTACGGTATTTAAAAAAGCGGCTGGATATGGAGCATGTACGAGCAGAATTTGAAGCTCAGATAGTTAAGATTAAATCCACCGGTTTGCCAATCAGTCATATCGACGGCCATCAACACCTGCATATCCTGCCAAACATATTTTTGGTCGTAGTAGAACTAGCCAAAAAACACAATATACAGGCTATTCGTATACCTAAAGAGAACATTCGGAGATACATGTTCCGAAACATAACTAATATTAAAAGAGTTATGGAATTGGCTGTCTTGAATATTTATGCATCAATTAGTTCTACGGAGCTTAATCACCCTGATGCATTCGTTGGATTTTATTATGGTGGCAATATAAATTACAGAAATCTTGAATCGGTAATTACGCACCTACCGAAAGATGGCACCTGTGGACTAATGTGTCATCCGGGAGCAAGTAGTGATGACGCAAAATATAGTCATTGGCAATATAGCTGGGCAGACGAGCTTAATGCACTAAAATCTATTGGAATTCGAGAACAGCTAGACCGCCAGGGGGTATCACTAATTTCATACCGTGATTTGAATGTCAACTTATGAGTCTGATTTTGTAAAAACATTGATAAGTAATCTGGTGAAGATTAGGTGCATTACAGGAAGCGGAGATATGAAAAATAGAGTAAAAAAGCTAATATACTTCAGTTGAATCAAAAGAATCTTGAAGCGCATTTTTTGTTGGAAATCATACGATCAAGTCACTTATCTGCAACGGCCCATAAAAGGGGTCAAGTAGCCAATAATTTATGATCCTTAGCTGAAGCTAAGTCGACTTAACTGGCGGCAATCAGGACTTTTAAAATAGAAAACACTAATGACAAAAATGAATCTCAAGAACCTTGTTAATAATATAAGAAAAACACTCAGGTTTACTTCAGGAGTAATGAATGGATAGAAAGCTTTACCTATTTATCCTGATCGAAATCACATTAGTATTTATTGCCTGGTTTCTAGTCAACTACTTTAGCAGTTACCCCTATGGCATTCCTCAAACGAAAGCATTAGCTATTCCGTTTGTGTGGGCATGTCTGTTTGTTTACCTGAAAGGTAAACAACATACATATATAGCAATTAACTCTTACATTATTTTCCTACTTTTTCTTTTTGCAGACCGTTTGAATTTCGGAGCCGTACCTCCAAACGTTCATATAGCATATTTACTTTTATCAATATTTTCTGTTTTTTTGTTTATATCGATTTATCAGAATTTACTGCCCAAAAAACCTAGATACGCCTCTATATTCAGTTTCTCGATTACACTGATTTTGTACGTAATCGCCCTCTTCTATATCATTTACTCCATCAATTTTAATGCCGGGATTTCTCGAGAGGTATTTTATGCGATCTTGCAAACAAACGTTGATGAAGCAATAGACTATGCAAAAGACAACATTTCTCCCCTATGGCTTGGACTGGTTTTTCTAGTTTCATTATTCATCGGATTTCTATTGCTAAGGCAAGAAGCAAAAGAAACGGCGCTGATAGAAAAATCTTTGTTAATTTTCCTGGTAGCGATTTTTGGGGTGCTTTCTTTTTCAAACAGAGACAATATCAGAATATATAGTTTTGCAAATAGTACGATTACCGAGTACTGGCAAGAGCTAGCTTTATTTAAAAGAACCCAAGAGAGATTGAAAAGCAATAAAATTCGATTTGAAGCAGTAAAAAGTGAAGTGGGCGAGACATATCTCATCGTTATCGGTGAATCTCTGAATAAAAAGAACATGGGTATTTACGGATATTTTAGAAATACCACACCACTGCTTTAGGAATACTTAAACTCGGATAATTTTATAGTGTTTGACAATGCTTACTCTATCCATATCCAAACCATGCAGACATTGTCACATGCCCTTACAGAGGTAAGCCAGCGCAATCGGAAGGGCTACTATAGTTCGCCGTCTATTGTCAATGTTCTGAATAAGGCGGGGATTGAGACACATTGGATTACCAATCAGAATCTTGCTGGAAGATGGGATAATCTTGTATCCCTTATCGCTCACCAGGCCGATCATCTGAATGCCTTGAACAAGACAATAGGTGCACGTGTCGAGTCACAAAACTTTGATGACGCAGTTATTGACAAAGTGAACGAAGTGCTCCAAACCGATACTAAAAAGAATAGAGTTATTTTTGTTCATTTAATGGGTAGCCACGGGGATTATTGTGAACGATATCCTGTCGAATATAATATTTTCTCGGGCAAGTTAAACGAATCAGAATTCGGCAAATTGTCTATCAATAAGAAATGGCAACAAAAACTGAATTGTTACGACAACAGTGTCGTTTACAACGATTTTGTAGTTAGCTCGCTGATATCATTAATCGAGCCTAAAGACGGTGTTAACGGTCTCGTATATTTTTCAGACCATGGTGAAGATGCAGTACGAGGCCTGATGCACAATCAGAGTAATTTCACATTTGATATGACGCAGATTCCACTATTAATGTGGTTATCGGATGGGTATAAAACCAGTTTTAGCGATAAGTATTCAGCCCTACAAAAGAACAAAGACTCACTGTTTCCAAATGATCGTATTTACGATACGTTAGTCGGCCTACTTAACATTTATACTGATAATTATGCCGTGATAAATGATTTATCATCATCCGCATACTATATGAAGGAAGATGATGCTACAACTCTACACGGGGACATTGAATATACTTCGGAAGGCAATCATTATTACCATCGAAAGAAAAACATATCTCATTTACTGAAAACTGAAGAATTAAACAGAATAATACCTGATCGAGTTAATTCTATCGGAAAGTTAAAGGACATCTGGTTTGATAACTTTAGAGCTTTTGAAATAGATGTTCATTACAGTGACGATCGAACTGATCAGTTTGTGATCGGTCATAATCATAGTATTTCTAGCGGCATGTCCCTGGAGAAGTTCATTGCATCAATCACCCCTTCGGAAGTTAAAAAAATACTGCTGGATTTCAAAAACCTCACAGAAGAAAATGCTGAACGGGCTTTAGAAACACTAAACCGCCTGGACAAGCAGTTTTCACTTAAAGATAAATTGATCATCGAATCTGAAACCATTGGCAGTTTTTATGGCAAATACCAGGAAGCGGGCTGGCATATTTCGTT
>Ga0056112_1000121_pt1 | contig 23947 bp, 16 predicted proteins | sample WorMetilvaeELBA1_FD_55104 | JGI IMG/M metagenome (GOLD analysis project Ga0056112, IMG submission 55104) | Marine gutless worms symbiont microbial communities from Max Planck institute for Marine Microbiology, Germany - Olavius ilvae ELBA.1 ... | reverse complement strand
ATGGAAGAGCACGGCGGGAAAATCTGGGTTGAATCGGAGGGCGCCGGCAGCGGCAGTACTTTCTGCTTCACAATACCCCGGGAGGGGCAGGTTGAAGTTTAAGATCGGTTGCCAGGCAGCAGGCAGGACGTCTCATTCAGGTTTTATGGCATCTGCGTAAATTGCATCGAAACTCCCGTCCTGCTGCATCTGCAGCAGGCCACTGGTGATTTCGGGGATCAGGTCGCGATGTTTTTTATGCAGATAAATGAAGTTCGGCTTTGAGGTCAATGGCGGCTTGTTAATCTTCAGCTCAAGCCCAAGTTCTCTGAATGTCCACTCACCCATCACCCTGTCCAGAATAGCAACCTCAACACGTCCCTTGTCGAGCAGTGTCAATAGCTGGCCGAATTCGTTCACCTTGACCACTTCTCTGGAACCGGCGACATTTTGCTCGACAATTTTCCAGCCGTTGATGATGCCCACGATATACGGGTTTAAACTATCCCACCTGTCAATCCGGATGGTCGGGTCTTTCGTGTAGGCGGTGAAATCGAAATCGAGGATATTGACCGGGACACGCACCAGATTCGGGAGTTTTTTCTCGATCGCCGCGGTGCGGCCGATGATGACGTCCGTGGTTCCATTATTGGTGGATACCAGGGATCTTTGCGCCGGCATAAAGCTCAGTTGGTAATCAATATCGAGACGCCTGAACAACTCGGCTGTCAAGCGGTTGAAAAAACCGCTGCCATCTTCGACATACAATGGTACGCCCACTGATGTTGTAACCGTCAAGGTACCTTCCGCGGCGCTCAGTGGCCTTGTCTGCAGCAAGCCGCAGAACAGGACGAGCATCAGCAGTGCGGCATTGAGTTTCCTGTTCTCGCCCGATAGTGCGATTCGTGTTCCCAAATTGCTGCTCTCCTTGATTATCCGGCGTGGTTAGTGACGAATTCCCTGAGACAGGATTGTAACTCGCAACCCAATAGAAAGTCATTGTTTTTGGGGCCATAGTGTGCTAAACCAGGTCTCGTTTTTCGACGACAGTATTCTTGATTAAGAACTAAATCCTGCAGACACCAGGCGATTGATTTCGACTGGAAGGGGTGGTGGGCCCGGGAGGACTTGAACCTCCGACCAATGGATTATGAGTCCACTGCTCTAACCAACTGAGCTACAGGCCCTCTGGCTTGTCCTTTCCGAATCCGGCGGCGTTGAATCTGGCAAATGCTCGGTCACATACTCACATGTATGCTCCCGGCGCGCTTGCCAAATCTACCTTGCCAGATTCGAAAAATCCTGCGTCAGTGTTTAGACGCAGAACTTACTACAATATTTCGGCAAATGCCTGACCACGTAGCATTAAGCTATGCCCCCGGCGTAATTGCAATTCCCGGCCTGCCTTATGTCAAAAATCCTCCGTCAGGATTCCTAAAGCAGGATTTGGGATTTTACATCATTCCCGCGAAAGCGGCGGTCCGACGCATCGGAATCTTATACCTACGAGTAAATAATGCAAGGTCTTCGATTTCGCGGGGGAACGCCTCTGGACGTTGCAGAATCCCGCGGTAAAGCCGCGGGATGACAGTAAACGGCTAGTCGGCGTCGATGAAGCTGCGCAGTTGCTCGGAGCGGCTGGGGTGGCGCAGTTTACGCAGGGCCTTGGCTTCGATCTGACGAATGCGTTCGCGCGTAACGTCGAACTGCTTGCCGACTTCTTCCAGCGTGTGATCGGTATTCATGTCGATGCCGAAACGCATGCGCAGCACCTTGGCTTCGCGCGGGGTCAGGCTCGACAGGATTTCACGGGTCGATTCGGACAGTCCGGCGTTGGTTGCGGTATCTGCGGGGAGCAATACGTTGGTGTCCTCGATGAAATCGCCGAGATTAGAATCTTCGTCGTCACCGATCGGGGTCGCCATCGAAATCGGTTCCTTGGATATCTTCAGCACCTTGCGCACCTTGTCTTCCGGCAGATCCATACGCTCGGCGAGCTCTTCCGGTTGCGGATCACGCCCGAGTTCCTGCAGCATCTGGCGTGAGATGCGGTTCAGCTTGTTGATGGTTTCGATCATGTGCACAGGGATACGGATGGTGCGTGCCTGGTCAGCGATCGAGCGCGTGATCGCCTGGCGAATCCACCAGGTGGCGTAAGTCGAAAACTTGTAGCCACGGCGGTACTCGAATTTATCCACCGCTTTCATCAGGCCGATGTTGCCTTCCTGAATCAGGTCGAGGAACTGTAGCCCGCGATTGGTGTACTTTTTCGCGATCGAAATTACCAGGCGCAGATTGGCTTCGATCATTTCTTTCTTGGCACGGCGCGCCTTGGCTTCACCAATCGACATCTTGCGATTGATTTCCTTGATTTCGTGAATCGACAGGTTGGACGCTTTCTCGATGTTCTTCAGCCGCTTCTGGTAGCGCAGAATCTCATCCTTGCAGGCTTCCAGGGTTCTGGAATACTTTTCGCCTGCTTTGAGGTGATTATTGATCCAGTTCAGGTTGGTTTCATTCGCCTTGAAGGTTTCGATAAAGGTTCTGCGCGGCATGTTTGCCTGCTTCACGCAGATATCGAGAATGGTGCGCTCGTTGGTGCGGATGCGGTTGATGATGTCTTTCAGGTTCGCACCGAGCCGATCAATAAACAGCGGCAGCAGTTTGATTTCCATCAGGTCATTGACAGCGCGATTCATATTGCGCTCGTAGCCCTTGACGTCATCCTTGGCGATACAGTTCATCGCACGGTTGAAAGCGCGCTCGATAGCGGTAAAGCGCTTTTCGGCTTCTTCCGGATCGGGGCCGGTATCTTCGACTTCAGCGTCGTCATCGTCACTGGCCTGAGCTGCAGCCGGCAACGGAATCGAGTTCGGATCCTCGTTGGGGTCGACAAAGCCCACCATCAAGTCGCTCAGCTTGGCCTCGTCTTCGCGCACTTCGTTGTAGCGTTCAAAAATCATGCGCATGGTGTCGGGATAGCGTGCCAGCGAGCTGATTGCCTGGTTGAGGCCATTCTCGATGCGGCGCGCAATCTTGATTTCACCTTCACGGGTCAACAGTTCGACGGTACCCATTTCACGCATGTACATGCGCACCGGGTCGGTGGTGCGGCCGAATTCGCTATCCAGCGAGGCCAGTGCCGCGGCCGCTTCTTCGGCTGCATCCTCGTCCGGCTCGGTCTCAGTATCGCTCAGAATATCGGTGGCTTCGGCAGGCGCAGACTCATGGACCTTGATGCCCATGTCGTTGATCATGCGGATAATATCTTCGATCTGCTCCGGTTCGACGATGCCTTCAGGCAAATGATCGTTTACTTCGGTGTAGGTCAGAAAGCCCTGTTCTTTGCCCTTGGCAATGAGTTCTTTGAGCCGGGATTGCTGATCTTGATCCATGTTGCCTCGAATTAGGTAAAGTTGCAGGTTAACCGCCCAGTATATAAGACTTTTTTGGCTTTTTCCAAGTCAACCAGTGTCTTAAGATTGATTTGTGAACAATTTTTTGTGTTCCAGTTTTTCTGTCTCTGACAGCGCTTCACCCGACTGCAACTTTGTTATGAGCAGCTTCTGGCGGTGGTCAATATACTGTTTTTGTAAACGTTGTAAACAATCGGCGAACATCAGGTCGAGACTTTCGTCGTTTTCGATCGGGGGTTCCATCGCTGCGAGCTTGTACAGATGGGTCTCATGATCATCGCCCTTGAAGCGATCGAGCAGGTTTTGTGTCGTAATATCCGGCTCATCGTGGATGCGATCGAGGATTTTGAGCAACAGGTCGACGCCGGGAATATCGCTTTCGGTCAGTTGATCGTGAGTGCCGGTGGTCAGCGCCAGCGCGGGCCGGGTCAGTAGCAGGTTGATTGCCAGACGGGTAGGGGTCCAGTGCTGCTCGGGTTGCCTGCCGCGAGCCTGCTGCGGCGGTTTGTCTTCACCCAGCAGGCGTAGCATGCGCCCGTCAATCTTTTGCCCCAGGCGGTGTTCGACTTCTGCCAGTATTTGGTCTTTCAGGCTTTGTAACGGTATCTGGGCGAAGTAGGGACGCAAGCGGTCGAGGAACTGGGCACGGCCTTCGAGCGTACCGATATTACATTCGGCAAGCAGGTTCTCGAACAGGTACTCGGTCAGCGTGGAGGCATGCTCGACCTGCTGATTGAAAGCGTCCTCGCCATGCTGGTTGATAAAGCTATCCGGATCCTGGCCTTCGGGCAGGAACAGGAAGCGCGCGATGCGGCCCTCCTTGAGTGACGCCAGGCATTGTTCGAGCGAGCGCCAGGCCGCTTTTTTACCGGCGGCGTCACCATCGAAACAGAACACAAGGTTCTTGCAGACCCGAAACAGGGATTCGATTTGCCGATTGTTGATCGCGGTGCCCAGCGTCGCCACTGCGGATTTGACACCGTACTCGGCGAGTGCCACGACATCCATGTAGCCCTCGGTGATGTAAATCCGATCGATGTTGGTGAGCGCCTTTTTCATTTCATACAAGCCGTAGATTTCATCGCTTTTATGAAACAACGGTGACTCCGGAGAATTCAGGTACTTGGGGTTATCTTCGGGATTGATCACCCGGCCACCGAAGGCGATGGTGCGTCCGCGCCTGTCACGGATCGGAAACATCAGTCGATGGCGGAAACGATCGTATTGCTTGCCGTCCTCTTTCTTGACCAGCATCCCGGTATCGACGAGGAGCTTTTCATTGCCATTTAGATTGTTCCAGCCCGGTGGTGCATAGCCGATGGCAAAAGTCTTGGCGGTCTGGCCGCTGATGCCACGATTTTTGAGATATTCGATCGCCGCCGGGGTTTGCTTGAGCTGTGCCTCGAAGTATTGCGCGCTTTGCTCCATCGCCTGGTACATTGCTTCGAGTCCCTCGGCGGGTCTGGCGGGTGCGCTACCTTTTTCATAGGGCACTTCTATGCCGAGCGACTGCGCCAGCGACTCTATCGCCTCGACAAATTCCATATGGTCATAGTCCATCAGGAAGCCGATCGCGTTGCCGGATTTCTGGCAGCCGAAACAATGGTAAAACTGTTTACTCGCGCTGACCGAGAAAGATGGCGTTTTTTCACCGTGAAAGGGGCAGCAGGCCCAGTATTCCCGGCCTTTCTTTTTCAGCGGTACGCGGCTATCGATGACCTCGACGATATCGACGCGGTTGAGCAGGTCATCGATGAAATTGCGAGGAATGGCCATTGCGCTTACAACGATGTGCCTGTTTCACGAGCAGTCGCAAGAGCCAGTCCGCGGCGGGATGAAATGGCCTTATCGAACATGCGCTCAGGCTGCGTTGCTTTGCAGGGTATCCAGTAGTGAGTCGAACTCGGCCGCTTTCGGCTTGACCATCCAGATCTTGCGTTGAAAGTGGTTGAGGTTTTCCAGAATGTATTGACCCCACTCACTACCGGTTTCTTCGACATACTCGGTGATAGCCGCTTGCAGGTAGACGCGGTGGCTTTCCATCGATTCATCGACGATACGATGAATGTCGATGAGTTCCTTGTTGATGCGGTCAATAAAGTTGCGGTCGAGATCGAGTACATAAGCGATGCCGCCGGTCATCCCGGCACCGAAATTGTATCCGGTGTTGCCGAGAATTGTAACAATACCACCGGTCATATACTCGCAGCCGTGATCGCCGACACCTTCGACGATAGCGTGTGCGCCCGAGTTACGCACTGCAAAGCGTTCCCCGGCGAGTCCCGCGGCGAGTAACTTGCCGCCTGTGGCGCCGTAGAGGCAGGTGTTGCCGATGATGGTTGCGTCCTGTGATTTAAAATGACTGTTGCGCGGCGGGGTAATGACGATCTTACCGCCGGCCATGCCCTTGCCGACGTAATCGTTGGCGTCGCCCTCGAGGTACATGTTAAGCCCGCCGGCATTCCAGACGCCGAAGCTCTGGCCGGCAGTGCCACTGAGGCGCAACGTAAAGGGCGTATCCGACAGACCATGATTACCATGGATACGCGCGATCTCACCGGAAAGTCGCGCGCCTATCGAGCGATGTGTGTTGTTGATCGAGTACTCGAATTCGCCGCCGCTTGCATTTTTTATGGTGTCCATGCAATCAACTACCATCTGTTCGGCGAGTTCGCCCTTGTCCCATGGCTCGTTGCGGTCCGCGCTGCAGTAGCGCGGCAGTTCGGCATCGACACCCCCGTCGGACAGGATCGGCTCAAGATTGAGGTTTTGCTGGGCCGGGGTATTGCCGTCGATGATTTCCAATAAACTGGTTTGGCCAATAAGATCTTCGAGTTTGCGAACGCCGAGCGAGGCGAGGATTTCGCGTGTCTCCTCGGCGATGAAGCGGAAATAGTTTTTCACCTTTTCGGTGGTGCCGACGTAGTGCTGCTGACGCAGTAGTTCGTTTTGCGTGGCAACGCCGGTGGCGCAATTGTTCAAATGGCAGATACGCAGGTACTTGCAACCCATCGCTACCATCGGACCGGTGCCGAAGCCGAAACTTTCGGCGCCGAGGATCGCTGCCTTGACCACGTCGAGCCCGGTTTTGAGGCCGCCGTCGGTCTGGATGCGGACCTTGCTGCGTAACTTGTTGGCGCGCAATACCTGGTGGGTTTCGGAGAGGCCCAGCTCCCAGGGTGAGCCGGCATATTTGACCGAAGTCAAGGGGCTGGCCCCGGTGCCGCCGTCGTAACCGGCAATCGTAATCAGGTCGGCGTAAGCCTTGGCGACACCTGCTGCGATGGTGCCGACGCCGGCCTCGGCTACCAGTTTTACCGATACCAGCGCCTGCGGATTGACCTGTTTGAGATCGAAAATCAACTGTGCCAGGTCTTCGATCGAGTAAATATCATGGTGTGGCGGCGGTGAAATCAAGGTGATGCCCGGCTCGGAGTTACGCAGTCGCGCGATCAGCTCGTTGACCTTGTTACCCGGAAGCTGTCCTCCTTCGCCGGGTTTGGCGCCCTGGGCGACCTTGATCTGTAATACCTCGGCGTTCACCAGGTAATGCGGCGTTACGCCGAAACGGCCCGAGGCTACCTGCTTGATCTTGGACATCTTGTCGGTGCCGTAACGTGCCGGATCTTCGCCACCTTCGCCGGAATTGGAGCGTCCACCGAGCTGGTTCATCGCCTGCGCGAGGGTTTCGTGCGCTTCGGGCGACAGCGCGCCAAGCGACATGCCGGCGGAATCGAAACGGGCGAGAATACTGCTGGCGGGTTCTACCTCGTCCAGGTTAATCGACTGTTGCGGTTTAAGTTGCAACAGGTCACGCAATGCGGTCGCCGGGCGGTTATTGACGATGGCGCTGTACTGCTTCCACTCCGCATAGTCACCGCTGTTGACCGCCTGCTGCAGGCTGTGCACGACATCCGGGTTGTAGGCGTGGTATTCGCCGCCATGCACATATTTCAGCAAACCACCCTGGTTAATGGTCTTGCGTTGGTTCCAGGCAAGCTTGTTGAGCGCTACCTGGTCGGCTTCGAGCTGGTCGAAGTTACTGCCGTCGATACGACAGGTGGTGCCCGGGAAACACAAATCGACGACATCGCGATGCAGCCCGACAATCTCGAACAGTTGCGCACCGCGATAGCTGGCGATGGTCGAAATCCCCATTTTGGAAATAATCTTGTACAGACCCTTGTTGATGCCATGCCGGTAGTTTGAGCCGGTATCCGGGCAGGATAGCTCGGGTAATTCACCGGTGCGGGTCATGCCGACGATGCTGGCGTATGCGAGGTAGGGATAAATGGCAGTGGCGCCGAAGCCCAGCAGCACCGCCATCTGGTGCGAATCCCGGGCATAGCCTGTTTCAACCACGATGTTGGTATCGCAGCGTCCACCGGTATTACTCAGGCGATGGTGGACTGCACCGGTGGCTAGCGCCACGTGCACGATCAGTTGCTCGCGAGGCACATCCTTGTCGCTTAGTACGACGATGACGATACCACGGCGAGACGCTTTTTCGGCCTGGTCCTGGATATCGATTATCGCCTGCTTGAGCGACATCTTGGTCGGGTTGTAGCCGAGCGAAATAATTTCGTGCGCATAGCCCCTGTTGTGCCAGGCCAACAGGCCGACAAATTTCTGTTCGGACAGGATCGGCGAACTGACGATCAGGCGGTCGGCGTGCTCCGCGGCTTCATTGAACAGGTTGTGTTCACGTCCGAAACAGGTTTCCAGCGACATGACGATCTTTTCGCGCAACGGATCTATCGGTGGATTGGTGACCTGCGAGAATTGCTGGCGAAAACTGTCGAACAACAAGCGATGATGGTTCGACAATACCGGTAGCGGGGTATCGTCTCCCATCGAACCGGTCGCTTCCTGTGAGTCCTGTGCCAGCACCTTGAGAATCTGGTCACGTTCTTCGAAGCTCACCTGGAACAGCTTTTCCAGCCTGGTCAGGGTCTCCTTGTCCATCGCCAGGGCCGAGAACGGGGAATTGACCGGGTCAGCACTCAGGCGGATGAGTCGGTCGCGCAGCCAGATTTCGTAGGGATGGCGATGCTGCAGCCGCTTGTCGATATCGTCGGACATCAATAGTTTGCTGGTCTTGGTATCGACGGCAATCATTTCGCCGGGTTTCAGGCGTCCCTTGGCGATGACATCTTCCGGCGCATAGTCCCAGATGCCGATTTCGGAACCGAGCGTGATGTGCCGGTCCTTGGTCATTACCCAGCGCCCGGGCCGCAAGCCGTTGCGATCCATCACGCAGCAGGCGTGGCGGCCGTCGGTGAGCACGATACCGGCCGGCCCATCCCAGGGCTCCATATGCATCGACGAAAATTCGTAAAACGCATGCAACGCCGGTTCCATATCGTCGACGTTTTGCCATACGGGTGTAATCAGCAGGCGTACCGCTCGAAACAGGTCCATGTCGCCGGATAGCAGGAAGTCGAGCATGTTATCCAGTGAGCTCGAGTCCGAGCCGGTCATATTGACAATCGGCTGTATCGCCTCGATGTCCGGTAGCGATTCGGACCTGAACTTGTAGGCACGCGCGTTGGCCCAGTTACGATTGCCCTGGATCGTATTGATCTCACCGTTGTGTGCGAGGTAGCGGAATGGCTGGGCCAGTTTCCACTGTGGCCAGGTATTGGTCGAAAAGCGCTGATGGAAAACACAGATTGCCGATTCCAGCGCCGGATCGCTCAGGTCCGGGTAAAACACCGGTAGATTCTCCGGCGTGATCAGGCCCTTGTAGGACAGCACGTCGTTAGACAGGCTGGAGATATAGTAGTACTTCTCGATACGGCGATTTTCCTGTGCCTCAAAAGCCTTTCCGGCCGCTCGCCGCGCGAGATATAGCAGGCGATTAAATTCGGCGCGCGAAAGGTGGTCCGGCGCGTTGACGTAGACGTGGTAGATCGCCGGCAGAGAGCCGAGCGCTTCTTCACCGCAGGCTGATTCGTCGAGCGGCATTTCTCGCCAGCCGGCGACCTCAAGGCCCTGCGCGATGATTTTTTCTGAAATGACTGCCTGCGAAACCTCGGTCTCGCCATCAAAAGGTGACATGAACACCAGTCCAACCGCGTAGCGTCTCGCGCAGTGAATGCCGAGTTCGCTGGCCTTCAGGCGGAGAAACGCGTCGGGCTTTTTTAACAGCAGGCCGCAGCCGTCGCCGGATTTTCCATCCGCCGCGACCGCGCCGCGATGCGTCAGGCGGGCGAGGGCTTCGATCGAGGTTTTTACCAGCCAGTGGCTGGGTTTATCGTCGATATTGGCGATAAGCCCGAAACCGCAGCTATCCTTCTCGAAGCCCGGTTGGTAAAGACCTGTTAATCTGTTTGTTTCGCTCATTACTTCCAGTTCGTGGTTACAGCTTCGTATTGTTGCCGACTAACGTCTGTGCGCCATGAAAAAGCATTTATTTACGGACGCAAAAGGTCGAATAGTATACCCGTGGAGGCCGGATAGATAAAATCTGCCGTAATGGCCAGCTTTGCAGCGCACTCTTATGGTGCGATGGGTCGGGTGGTCAGCGTTTGCAGCAATTTTTCGTGGCTGTACTGATCGGTAATAAAGGCTTCGCCGAGCGCGCGCAGCAATATCAGTTTAATCTTGCCGTCGACATTCTTTTTGTCGATCGCCATGGCTTCGAGAAACTGCTCGACCGTCATTTCCGGGGGCGGGTTTACCGGCAGTGCGGCCTGCTTTAACAGCGCGACGCCGCGTTGCCTGACCTGTTCATCGATCGAGCCTTCCCGTATCGATAAATCAATCGCCATGACCATGCCCGCCGCAACCGCTTCGCCATGCAACCATTTGCCATATCCCATCGAGGTTTCGATGGCGTGACCGAAGGTGTGGCCGAGGTTCAGAATTGCGCGTAATCCCCCCTCGCGTTCGTCAAGTTCGACCACGCGGGCCTTGTTCTGACAGGAAACCAGCACCGCCTGTGCGAGCAGTTCCTCGTCACCTGCCAGCAGGCCGTTAATGTTACTCTCGAGCCAGTCAAAAAAACCGGCGTCGCAAATCAGGCCATACTTGATGACTTCGGCGAGCCCGGCACTTAATTCGCGCGGGGGCAGGGTTCGCAGGCTGGCAATGTCGGCAATCACGCATTGCGGCTGGTAAAACGCGCCGATCATGTTTTTGCCGAGCGGGTGATTGACGCCGGTCTTGCCGCCGACTGATGAATCGACCTGCGACAACAGGGTGGTCGGGATCTGGATAAAATTTACCCCGCGTTGATATATGCTCGCGGCGAAGCCGGCAATATCACCGATCACGCCGCCACCAAGCGCAATGATGGTGCTGCTCCGGTCGTGGCGGCTGGATATCAGTAAATCGAGGATGCTTTCCACCGATGCCATGGTTTTATGTTGCTCGCCATCGGCGATGATGATCTTGTCCTGGCGGATCTGTTTGCTGTCCAGCGCCCGTTGCACGGCTTCCAGGTAAAGCGGCGCAACCGTATCGTTGGAGACGATCAGCGCAGACTGGCCATGGATGTGCCGGGCGATAAGATCTGCCTGGTCGAGTAGTTCGCTGCCGATGTAGATCGGATAGCTGCGCTCGCCCAGATCGACGTTAAGGGTGTGATTGATGTGCATTCTTATTTGAGGCTGTCGGGTAACCGGTCGATGATATCAGTTGCGAGTCGTCGCGCCACGCGTTTGTCGGTTTTAACCGTAAGATCAGCGAGATCAAGGTAAATGGGGCGACGTTCAGCCAGCAGGGCTTCTAGGCGTTCGCGAGGATTGTCGGTTTGCAGTAATGGTCGTTTCTTGTCCCGACGCAGGCGGTGCATTTGCTGGTTGACCGAAGTATCGAGGAAAATGATGTAGTCTTTCTGTTTGAGGAGCTGTCGATTTTCCTCGCGCAGGATCGAGCCGCCACCAGTCGCGATAACCCGGCCGTTTTCCCCGAGCAGTTCTTTGAGCGCGTTGCTTTCGCGGTCACGGAAACCCTGTTCACCCTCGACATCAAAGATGCGCGCGATATCAACTCCGGTGCGTTCTTCGATGAAATGGTCGCTGTCCTCGAATTCGCGGTGCAGCCGGCGGGCAATAATGTTGCCGATCGTCGATTTGCCGGAACCCATGGGACCGATGAGAATGATGTTGCGATGACTCATGCGGTTATGATACCTCAAACAAAAAAAAGGGCAGCCATGGTGGCCGCCCTTTTTGAAGCTTTTATATCCTGTTTAGCGGATATCGAGATTCGAACCCTGCAGGATTTTGGGAGTTACAAAAATCAGCAGTTCTGTGCGCTCGTCAATCTCACGCGTGGCTTTGAACAGATTGCCCAGTACCGGTATATCGCTGAAAAATGGCACCCGGGTAGTCTGGTCGGCCTTGGTGGTTTCGTAAATACCACCGAGTACCACGGTCTGGCCGTTATCGACCAGCAACTGCGACTGAACTTCACGGGTATCGATACTCGGTGCGGATAGTCCGGCACCAAATGATATCGTCTCACCCACATTATCCTTGTGTACGTCGAGATCCATAATGACGCGGTCGTCGGGTGTTATCTGTGGCGTAACCTCGAGTGACAGCACGGCCTTTCTGAAGTTCAGCGTGGCGTCACCATCATCGAGTTCGAGGTAGGGGATTTCCACACCCTGTTCGATTCTCGCCGTATGTGAATCTGCGGTGATTACGCGCGGGCTGGAGACCACTTCACCACGGCCTTCGATCTGTGCCGCCGAAAGTTCCATCTCGAGGAGCATGCCGATAGGTAACTTGGCCAGTGCCAGGCCAAAACTACCGGCCGGGTTCTGCACCGGCAAGTTCACGTTGAGGCTATCCAGCGCGTTGAAAGCGTTGCCGTTGGCAATATTGGTAACGCCGGCCAGGCTGCCCGAGGTAATCGCGTTAACGTCACCATTATTTACCACCGATCCATCACCGCCGCTACTACCGGCTACGCCGAAGCGTACCCCGAGTTCCTTGCTGAAGTCGTCGTTGGCGATTACTACGCGTGACTCGATCAATACCTGGCGTACCGCGATATCCAGCTCAGCGAGCAGGGTACGAACGTTCGCCAGACTCGAATTGATATCCTTGACCAGCAGGGTATTGGTGCGCTCGTCGACGCTAACCGAACCGCGTGGCGACAGGATCGCATTATCAGTCAGTGCCAGCAGATTGGCCAGATCGGCCGCTTTGGCATAATTAACCTTGATGTACTCGGTGCGCAGACGTTCCAGTTCTTCCACCTGGGCGCGGGCTTCGAGTTCGAGTTTCTCACGCGCCGCGATTTCATCGGTGGGTGCGATCAGTATTACGTTACCGGCCTGGCGTTTATCCAGACCCTTGGTTTTCAGGATGATATCCATCGCCTGATCCCAGGGAACATTTTTCAAACGTAAGGTCAGGTTACCTTCAACTGAATCCGAGACCACCAGGTTGAGACCGGTGAAGTCCGCGAGCAGCTGTAAAACTGAACGTACTTCGATGTCCTGGAAATTAAGCGACAGACGTTCCCCGGTAAAACCGAATTTTGCCTTCTTTTTCTTTTCCTCTTCTTCCTTGGAAATAGGCGCAACCTCGATTGTGTAAACGCGGTCTGTCTGGTAGGCAAGGTGTTCAAAATCACCAGTTGAAGTGATAGTCATGTGAATATTCGAGCCGTCCTGGATCGAATCGATGTGATTGATCGGAGTCGCAAAGTCGCTGACATCCATGCGACGTTGCAGTTCCTCGGGTAACTGTGAAGCAATTATTTCGAGGTGAACAACGTTGTTTTCACGCCAGACGTCGGTACTGATAGAGGTAGTAGTGAGATCAATAATCACACGACCTTCACCATTGGGGCCACGTTTAAAATCAATATTGGTAATACCCTTGGCAACTGCCGACACCGTAGGTGTTGATTGAGCCAGGCTCTCGGTCGAGGCGCTGGCGGTTGTTGCAGCCGCAGCCGCAGCCGACTGTCCACTGCCGGCGAGAGTGAGTACTACCTGGTTACCGCTGACGTTTGTGGTGTAATTTGCTTTTTGCGAAAGATTTAGCACTACGCGGGTACGGTTTTTTGAAGTCGCTGAAATAATGCTTTGCATCGCACCGATTCCCACCTGCATGCTGCGTTGCTCTAGCTTGTTGTCGGTTTCGCCGAAATCAAGAGCGATGCGTGCGGGTTCATCAATAGTGAATGTTCGCGGTGCGACCGCGGCCTGGTCGAAGGTGAATACGACCTGCACGGTATTTCCGGTCATTACCGAATAGTCCAGACCGATCAGGGCTCGCGCCGAAACGTCGCCGAAAGCGAGAAGGCACATTCCCGCCAGAGAGGCTTTAAGAAACCGGGTCAACTTCATCTTATTACTCACACTTTTCATGGGTGTTTCCTCTCGTTACTCGATCAGCGCGACAGCTGACGAGCGTTCGATATAATTTCCTAGTCCGTCGGGGACAATTTCAGTCAAATCAATAGCCTGGTCGGTTACCGAGATAATCCGGCCATGGTTCTGGCCAATGTAGTTACCTTCGATAACTCGATGAATGGTGTTATCGGGTGCAAATATCAGCCCCCATTTAACGCCATCTTTATCGTCAATGGTTCCTTTGAGGCGCAGCGTATCCAGCGGGAAATCTTCCAGCGGTTCTTTCACCCGGTCAATATCGGGTCGAAGCCCGCTACCGAGCGCGGCGATTTCTTCCGGGTTCTCCTCGGGACGTCTGAAATCAACCATCTTGAACGGATCACGCAAATCGTGCGAGGTATACTCGAAGCTTTGATAGGGCTGGAACTCGGGTATGGGTTCGATGCGCCCCGGCGGTTGGGCCCTGATTTGTGTAACAAAACCTTGCAGGTCGCCGAGACCCTCGCCACAACCGGTAAGAAGGACCGCAAGCGCGCCTGGCAGCATGATTTTCAGCAGGGACTTTAACTTTCCTGTCATTGCTCATCCTCCTGAAGGTAACGATAGGTCTTCGCCGTGGCCGACATTTTCAGTTTTCCAGATGTGCTGATCTCTTCCTGCTTTTCGAAAGGTTCCAGTTTCATGTCACTGATCGTAACGATTCGCGGTAGCGATGCGATGCCACTAATAAAGTTGGCGAGCTGGTGGTAGGAGCCGGAGACTTCTAGCGAAATCGGTAACTCGGCATAGAAACCCTTTTTCTCTTCTGCACTGGGTTTGAATTTTTTCACTTCGAGCCCTGACGCGAGACCGGTCTGTGACACGTCGATGAGCAACGATTCGACCTCTGTGGTTTCAGGCAGCTGGCGCAGCAATGCGCCGAATGACGCTTCCATTTCTGCTAGCTGCTCCTTGTAAAGTTCGAGTTTGGCAGCCTGGTCAGCCTTGACTTTAAATTCTTCCTTGAGCTCTTGTTCTTTTCTTTCATGTCTTTCCAGAACCTTGAGCTGATCCTGGGTATCGAAGTAAATGCCCGCCGCAATTACCATTACAAACAGGGTGATGAATACACCTAGCTTGATCCCCATCGGCGCCGAGCCGATATTATCGGGTTCCAGGTGGTGCTGGATGTCGTCCCAATTCATTATTGCAGACCTCCATCATCACTCTCTTCCTCGGTAGCGTTGGGAGAGGTTTGTTTCACTGTCAGGGTAAAGGTACTGATACGATTAACCGTCTTGTCTTCAATTTCGATGACCGTCAGGTTCGGATCCTTGAGCCACTCGGAGGCGGCCAGGTTACGCATATAGGTAGATACCCGGGCGTTAGATTCGGCTTCACCGTTGATTAGCAGGTTACTGCCAGTCTGGGCGAGCGTTTCGAGATATACGCCATTGGGTACCGTTGACACTATCTCGGTAAACAGATGGACGATAGATGGGCGACTGCCCTGTAAATCCTGGATTACTTCCATACGCTCGATAAGGCTTCGGCGCACTTTTTTTAGTTCGCTGATTTCCTTGATTTCTTCATCGAGCTTGGCGATTTCATTGGTCAGGAAACGATTGCGCGACTGTTGATAGTCGATCTTGGCCTGCATTTGGAAATGAATCAGTCCGACAATGGCTGCGGCCAGCACACAGCTCATAAGGGCCATCATCGCAAATTGCTTTTTCTGCTCCTGGCGCAGTTCTTCACGCCAGGGGAGTAGGTTGATCCGCGTTATAATCATGAGTATTCAGCTCCTCGGATGGCTAGCCCCGCAGCTATCAGGAAGGAGGGCGCATCGGCTTCCAGGTTGGCCTTGTTGACGCGGCTCGACGAAGACATGTCGGCAAACGGGTTTGCGATCGTCGTTGGAACTCCGATATGAGATTCGGTCAATTCGGCCAGGTTTGGCAACGATGCGGTACCGCCGGCGAGCACCAGATGGTCGATGTCACCAATCGGTCCCCCGGCCGAGTAGAAGAACTGCAAAAAGCGACTAACTTGCTGTGCCGTGGTTTCCTTGAATGGTTCAAGTACCTCGGGTTCGTAATTATCAGGTAATCCGCCCTGGCGTTTGGCCAGACCGGCTTCTTCATAAGACAGCCCGTAGCGGCGCATTATTTCTTCGGTTAACTGCTTGCCGCCGAAGTTCTGTTCGCGCGTATAAATTAGATGATGATTATGGATCACGCTCAAACTGGTCATGGTCGCACCGATATCGACGATTGCGATGGTCTTGTCCATGCCCTCGTCAGGCATTTGCGACGCCATTGCCGAGAAAACGGTTTCTACAGTGTAAGCTTCGATATCTACGATCTTTGCGGTCAGGCCGGCTAGCTCGACTGCGGCGACCCTGTCATCGACGTTTTCACTGCGACAGGCAGCCAGCAGCACGTCGACCGTTTCGGGATTGGATTCGGTTTCACCCATGACGTGGAAGTCGAGATTGACCTCTTCGAGGGGGTAAGGAATGTATTGATCGGCTTCAAGCTGGATTTGCCCTTCCATGTCGTCTTCGGAAAGGGTTGCGGGCATGGTAATCTTCTTGGTTATTACCGATGAACCCGATACGGCAATGGCGCAGTTTTTGGTTTTTATTTTTGACTTGGCCAGCGCACGCTTTACACTCTCGCCTACAGATTCGACTTCGGCGATGTTTTTTTCAACAACGGCGTTTGCAGGCAGGGGTTCGACGCCGATACCTTCGATGCGATAACTAGAGCCGGTTTTGCTTAGTTCCATCAATTTTACCGATGTTGAACTGATGTCTAGTCCAATAAGCGGCGGTTTTTACGCGATAAAAACACCGGTATCCCTCGTCATCTGCCTGTGTGATAATTAATCTTAAGTGACAAATTACATTAAGATCTAGTTGTAAGTATTTAAAATGTTAAATTATTCTAATTGTTACAAAAAGAGTCTAGTGCAAGATTTGACACTTGTCGATACTTTTCAAGTAACCGCTTATGTATATAGCCTAACTTAATGAAAAAGCTACTAAAAATTGCATCCTGGCTGTTTGCAACCGGTTCTATGGTGCTTATTGCTGCGGTGTTATACATATACGCGGTTTTAGTGCCGGAATTACCGTCGATTGAGCACCTCGAAGACACCCAATATCAGGTCCCGTTACGCGTATACGACAGAAGCGAAACCCTGCTTGCCGAGTTCGGCGAACACCGTCGAATTCCGGTCGATTTCGACAAGATTCCCCGCCACCTCATCGATGCCGTGGTCTCGGTCGAAGACGACCAGTTCTGGAATCACGCCGGGGTTGATTTCTATGCCTTGATGGCAGCCGTTTACGAGGTCGCGACCACCGGGCGCAAGACCCGTGGTGGCAGTACCATAACCATGCAGGTAGCACGTAACTTTTTTCTCAGCCCGGAACAGACCTACGCGCGCAAGTTCAACGAAATATTGCTCGCACTGAAAATCGAAACCGAGTTGAGCAAGGAAAAGATCATTGAGCTCTACCTGAACAAGATTTTCCTTGGACACCGCGCCTACGGAATCAGTGCGGCCTCTCAGGTTTACTATGACAAGAAGCTTGGGGATTTGACGTTGGCACAGTCGGCGATGATCGCCGGACTGCCGAAAGCACCCTCCAAGTACAATCCTATCTCCAACCCGGAAAGGGCGCTTATCCGACGCAACTACATACTCGGCCGCATGCGCATTCTCAAGTATATCGAAGAGGATGAATTCGAGCTGGCATTGAACGAACCGATTACTGCCGAGTTGCATAAAACCAGAACCACTGCCGAAGCGCAGTATGTGTCGGAACAGGTTCGCGCACAGTTGTTTGAACAGTATGGCGAGGAAATCTACAAGGCGGGTCTCAAGGTCTACACCACTATAGACGGTGAGTTGCAGGAAGTCGCTAACCAGGCCCTGCGCAAAAATCTGCTCGACTATACCCGTCGGCACGGCTATCGCGGGGTCATCGGCAAGATCGATTTAAGCGAAGTAAACGAAGATCCGTTCGAGGAGGATCTGGTAACCGATCAGCGAGTCGGTGGACTGCGTAAAGGCGTCGTAATCTCGGTCAACGAAGCGGTACCGGTCGAAGATGACGACAGCGAAGCCTCGACCGCGAGCGCAACCCTGCTGATATCAAACTACGAGCAAATCGATGTTATGTTCGAAGGCGGTATCGATTGGGCGGCAAAGTTTATTGACGTGGACAATAGAGGACCAAAGCCCGAATTCGTGTCCGATGTGCTGGCAGTGGGTGACGTGGTATGGCTGGAGAACAGGGATGGGCAATGGTTGTTGGCTGATGTGCCCCGGGTCGAAGGTGCGTTGGTGTCTGTCGATTCATCAGATGGGGGCATCAGGGCAATGGTGGGTGGCTTCGATTATTTCAAGAACAAGTTCAACCGGGCAACCCAGGCGCGCCGACAACCAGGATCGAATTTCAAGCCTTTCATCTATTCGGCCGCTCTAGAAAAGGGGTTTACAGCGGCCTCTATTATTAATGATGCTCCGGTGGTGTTCGATGACGACTCGCTCGAAGCAACCTGGCGTCCGGAGAATTACTCGGGGAAGTTCTATGGCCCCACGCGCATGCGCGAGGCGCTGGTTAAATCACGTAACCTGGTTTCGATCCGAATATTGCAGGCGATTGGTTTGCGTTACGCCACCAACTACGTGCAGCGCTTTGGCTTCGAACGTGATCAGATGCCCTACGATTTATCGCTTGCACTTGGCAGTGCCTCCTTCTCGCCGTTGCAGATGGCGCGTGCCTACGCGGTGTTTTCCAACGGTGGTTATTTAATTGAGCCATACATTATTAACAGGGTCGAGTCGGGCACGGGCGAAGTTATTTTTCGGAATATCCCGCGAACCGTGTGTCAGGACTGTGAAACCGAAGATCTGGATGAGCTGGCGGCGGCCGAGGCCGCCGCAGCGGCGCTGCAGGAAGCCGAAGAACAGGCTGAGGCGGTTGCCCTGAGCGAGGAAGAACAGGCTGAGGCGGTTGTCTTGAGCGAAGAAGAACAGACGGATGACGTCGCAGCGGATGCAGGCGATGACGAAGCAGTTGATTCCGGGGAAGCTATCGTCGTTACCGAAGCAGACCTCGCATACCAGTATGCACCTCGCGTCATTTCGGCCCAGAATGCTTTTATCATGCGTTCGATGATGCGTGAAGTAGTGCAGCGTGGCACCGCGGTGCGGGCCAAGGCGCTGGGTCGACAGGACATCGCCGGCAAGACCGGTACGACCAACGATCAGATCGATGCCTGGTTCAGTGGCTTTAATGACCAGGTAGTGACGACCAGTTGGGTCGGATATGATAATCAGCGCCATATGGGAAATCGTGAAACCGGGGGCAGGGCGGCCCTGCCCATGTGGATCGAATTTATGCGCGCAGCGCTCGACGGTCGCCCGGAAAATTTACAGGAGCAACCCGAGGGTCTGGTAACCATCCGTATCGATGCCGAAACCGGTAAACGTGCAGATCTGAGTACCCGCAACAGCCTGTTTGAGTTATTCCGGGTTGAAAATGCGCCACGTGAGGTGACGGTGGTTAAATCGACCGCCAATGATTCGGGTGGGGTCATTATAAATGTCCCGGAGACAGAAGACGAAATCGTCGAAGACATTTTTTAACCGGTTTGCACTTGTTATTTTTTCCTTGAGCGAGACTTAAATCGTACTCGCTCAGTTATTTATGTGTTTATAAACTCCTTCGCTGTGTGCGCTTTAAGTCTCGCTCAAGGAAAAAATCCCGGCGCGCAAACCGGTTAAAACTTTTCATTATTTGTTACTGATGTATCTCTTCGAGGGGGACAGAGCAGATTTTTCTTGCTGGCGGAGCGAAAAGGCAAGCGTGTTAGAAAATCTGGCCTTTCCCCGAGGGTTTGGTCCGTGAGACTCGGGGTCCGGCGGGAATCCTGGGATTGTGTTACCGTTGCGAGATCCCGGATAAGTGCTGGCGCACTTTCCGGGATGACGCCGCTTATGGTGGCGTCACTTGCGAATGTCGAAGCCGAACTCGTGCACGGCGTCGATCAGGGCGCCGAGATGGTCCGGGTTAATGGCCGGATGGATGCCGTGCCCGAGATTAAAAACGTGGCCGGGGTGGTTGCCGAAGCGGTTGATGATCTCGCGAGCTTTTTCGCGGATAGAGTCGGGGTTCGCATAAAGCACGCAGGGATCCAGATTACCCTGCAACGCTACCCGATTACCGACACGCGTGCGCGCCTCGTCGATATCAATCGTCCAGTCGAGCCCCAGCGCATCGCAGCCGGTGTCGGCCATGTCTTCCAGCCACTGTGCTCCGCCCTTGGTAAATAATGTTACCGGGATTTTCTCGCCCTGGTGTTTCCGATGCAGGCCGGCAACGATCTGTTGCATGTAATTGAGCGAAAAACCACGGTAGGTTTGTGGCGTGAGCACGCCTCCCCAGGTGTCGAATATCATTACCGCCTGCGCACCGGCCTCGATTTGCGCATTCAGGTAATCGGTTACTGCCCGCGCCAGGGTGCCCAGCAACTGATGCAGCGCGGCCGGGTTTTCATACATCATACCTTTTATATAGCGATACTCTTTGGAGCTGCCGCCTTCGACCATGTAGGTGGAGAGAGTCCAGGGGCTGCCGCTGAATCCGATCAGCGGTACCTTTCCGTCCAGCTCCCGCCGCACCAGGCTAACGGCATCGGTGACGTAGCGCAGGTTCTCCGCCGGGTCGGGGGCCCCCAGGCGACTGATATCGGCGGCGCTGCGCAGCGGGCGCTCAAATTTGGGGCCTTCGCCTTCGGCGAAGTAGAGACCAAGTCCCATCGCATCGGGAATGGTGAGGATGTCGGAGAATAAAATTGCGGCGTCAAGCGCGAAGCGCCGCAAGGGTTGCAAGGTCACTTCACAGGCGAGTTCGGTGTTTTTGCAAAGATCGAGGAAACTCCCGGCCTGTTTGCGCGTAGCGCGGTACTCGGGCAGGTAACGTCCGGCCTGGCGCATGATCCAGACCGGCGTGGTATCGGTTGGCTGGCGCAACAAAGCCCTGATCAGGCGATCGTTCTTCAATTGTGGTAATGCCATCAGACTTCCAGGTAGTCGAGAATGCCTTCCGCCGCCTGGCGGCCCTCGTAAATCGCGGTCACGACGAGGTCGGAACCGCGCACCATGTCACCGCCGGCGAATACTTTCGGGTTACTGGTCTGGAACGGAAACGCGTTTTGCTCAGGGGCGAGCACGCGACCGCCTGCGTCGATATCAATTTCATGCTCGGCGAACCAGTCGGCCGGGTCCGGGCGAAAGCCAAACGCTATGACCACGGCGTCCGCCGGTAAAATCTCTTCGGAACCGGGCACGATCTCGGGTCGACGCCTGCCTTGCGCATCGGCTTCGCCCAATTCGGTAGAAATCAGCTTGATGCCGGTAACCGCGCCATTGCCGACTATTTCCAGCGGTTGCCGGTTGAACAGGAATTCGATGCCTTCTTCCATCGCGTTGTCGACCTCGCGCATCGAGCCGGGCATATTAGCCTGATCCCGGCGATAGGCGCAGGTTACGCTGCTGGCACCCTGGCGGATCGCGGTACGGACACAGTCCATCGCGGTATCGCCACCACCCAGCACGACGACCCGTTTGTCGTTGAAATCGATAAACTCGGGTTTGTCGCCAGCGAAGTCGATCTGGTTGTGAATGTTTGCCACCAGGTAAGGCAAGGCTTCGTGGACACCTGTTTTATCTTCACCTGGAAAGTCACCTTTCATGCAGCTATAGGTGCCCATGCCGAGGAACACGGAATCGTAGTCGGCAAGCAGTTGCTCGAAGCTGATATCTTTGCCGATTTCGGTATTGAGACGGAATTCGATACCCATGTCTTCAAACATTTTACGCCGCCTGGTAATGACGTCTTTTTCGAGCTTGAAGGGAGGGATGCCGAATGTCAGTAAACCGCCGATTTCGGGGTATCGGTCGAACACCTTGCAGGATACTCCGTTGCGGGTGAGGACATCGGCGCAGGCGATACCGGCCGGACCGGCGCCTACGATGGCGACCTTTTTACCGCTATCCGAGACGTTAGAAAGATCGGGCGACCAGCCCTGTTCGATCGCCGTGTCGGTTATGTATTTTTCTACCGAGCCGATGGTAACCGCACCGAAACCGGTATTAAGCGTACAGGCGCCTTCACAAAGTCGGTCCTGGGGGCAGATACGACCGCAAACCTCAGGCAGGCTGTTGGTTTTGTGTGACATTTCAACTGCTTCGATCAGGTTGCCTTCGGCAATCAGTTTTAGCCAGTTGGGGATGTAGTTATGTACCGGGCATTTCCACTCGCAATAAGGATTGCCGCACTCGATACAGCGTTCGGCCTGATCGGCGGCTTGTTGCTGCTGGTAGTCACCGTAAATTTCGCCAAATTCATTGACGCGGACAAATGCTGGTGTTTTACCGGGATCGGTACGCTGTACTTCCAGAAACTGGAATACGTTTGACATCGGTGCTGTTTAACTAGGCGGAGAGCCGCGCCTTGATCAACTGACTGACTTTGCCCATATCGGCGCGTCCCTGCAGTTGGGGTTTGAGCATTCCCATTAGTTTGCCCATATCCTTGATGCTGGCCGCACCGGTGGCGGTGATGGATTGTTCGACGAGGTCGTTGATCTCTGCATCGGAAAGCGCTTCGGGCAGGTATTCGAGGATAATTTCCAGTTCAGCCTGTTCTACCGCGGTCAAATCGTCGCGGCCCGCGCTATCAAACTGGGCGATTGACTCGCGACGTTGCTTGGCCATTTTATCCAGCACCGCGGTAATGCGGTCGTTATCCAGTTCGATGCGTTCATCGACCTCGATTTGCTTGATCGCGGAAAGCATCAACCGAATTACACCGAGGCGTTCCTTTTTGCCGCTTTTCATCGACGACTTCATGTCGTCCTGTAACCTGGATTTAAGAGTTCCCGACATTGTGCGGCTAGTAAAGGCGTCTGCGAGTACCGAAGTCCTTGGAAATTCGCTTGTAATTGCGTTTTACCGCGGCGGCTGATTTGCGCTTGCGCACGGAGGTGGGCTTTTCGTAGTGTTGACGACGACGTGTCTCGGTGAGCACGCCCGCTTTTTCACAGGACCGCTTGAATCGACGCAGTGCGAAATCAAATGGTTCGTTGTCCTTTACCTTAACTGATGGCATATTTGATGATCCAGTTTGTTAAAAATGGCGCCTGCTTAATGGCCCCGGCTTCAAGAGCCGGACAATTATAAGGAGGCGGCACCAAATATCAATCGCCAAACGTAATTAATCTCCTGTTTTTTATGAAAGTTTTAGGCATCGAAAGCTCGTGTGACGAGACTGGAATCGCAGTTTACGATAGCGATAGCGGGCAGATCTGGCAGCGTCTTTATTCGCAAATCGAAAAACATCGTGAATATGGCGGGGTAGTGCCGGAACTGGCTTCGCGCGATCATGTGGTCAAGGCCGCGCCGATGCTCAGCGATATTCTGCAGGAAATCGGTTTCATCGATGACATCGATGCGATTACCTATACGCGTGGACCGGGCTTGATCGGGGCCCTGATGGTAGGGGCCAACCTGGCGCGAGGCCTTGCCTGGGCGCTTGACAAACCTGTGCTCGGGGTGCATCACATGGAAGGGCATCTGCTGGCGCCGATGCTGGCGCAGGAGAAACCGGAGCTGCCGTTTGTCGCATTGCTGGTATCCGGTGGGCACACCATGCTGGTCGATGTGCAGGCGATCGGCCATTACCGTATTCTCGGGGAAACCCTTGACGATGCCGTTGGCGAAGCCTTCGACAAGACCGCCAAACTACTCGGATTGCCTTATCCCGGAGGGCCCGAGCTGGCCGCGCTCGCGGATTCCGTGTCGCATTCCCGCTTCGAGTTTCCGCGCCCGATGGTGAATCGACCCGGACTAGAGTTCAGCTTTAGCGGCCTCAAAACCGCGGTGCTTACGATGGTCAGAAAACATGAACCGCTGGATGACGACTTGCGAGCGGATATCGCGCATGCGTTCCAGTCCGCAGTGGTCGATACGTTGCGTATCAAGTGCCAGCGAGCCCTGGCTGAAACCGGGTATCAAAACCTCATTGTTGCCGGTGGCGTGGGCGCAAACCGGTGCCTGCGCGAGACGCTAGAGCAATGCACCAGCGCAGCTGGTGCGCGGGTCTATTTCCCCGCCCTGGAGTACTGTACCGACAACGGCGCGATGATTGCTTACGCTGGCGCATTGCGCGTGC
>Ga0056112_1000101_pt1 | contig 25552 bp, 27 predicted proteins | sample WorMetilvaeELBA1_FD_55104 | JGI IMG/M metagenome (GOLD analysis project Ga0056112, IMG submission 55104) | Marine gutless worms symbiont microbial communities from Max Planck institute for Marine Microbiology, Germany - Olavius ilvae ELBA.1 ... | reverse complement strand
CGTACCGTCATTGAATGATCCAGCCCATTTGTCACAGGGGATTTCCAGCCCGCCATAATTACACTCGAAAAAACGATGGTGCATCTGGTGGTGAAAGGTGCCGAGCGCGAGTCTTTTCTTACCGTCTAACACCAACCCCTCGTAACCGGTATGCGTGGTCGCTGCGGTTAACGTGTAATGCTGCAAATGATAAATGATCAGTAACGGGTTGGCCGGTATCACGAAGTGAATCAGCACCGACCCGAGGTAGATGATGTGTTCGACCGGGTGCATGGATAATCCGGACCAGGGGCCGACATTGGTATTACGGTGATGCAGGTAGTGCACATACCGGTATAGCGGCGGCCAGTGAATCAGCCGGTGGATCAGGTAAAAGTAAAGGGTCTCCCAGGTCGGCACCAGGAAGATCAGTAAAATCAGCCAGCCGGCATGCTGCGGCCACAGCAACATGGGGACATATCCATTGGCCAGCGACCACATCATCAGCGCCTCGTAAGCAGTCCAGACCGTGACGCCACTGGCACAACTCCAGAACATGTTATCCAGCACCTGGTCGTTGAAAGTGAAGACGCGATTGTTCTTCGCAAATGGCCTGGCATCGTAGCGCCGGTCTTGACCCTGTTTTTTGTAGACATAAAAGTAAAGATGCAGGCCGCCGGCGACAATAAACATCAGCACCAGGTTTCTGACGAAAATTTCTGCGATCCAGTCAAACTGGAACACCTGGCAACGCACCAGCGCAGGTGAAAAAAAGAACCATGAAATCAGCGCCAGCGTCAAAACTAAAAGGTTCTCCGAAAGCGGGAACCAGCCACGCACAAACCATTTCACCGCCGCCGCGGGGTTAAAGGGCCTGCTGAACAGAGGCGATACCTGTATCGGTACCTCAGGGCGATAGTTCCACTGTGGCTTTTTTTTGCGCGCGCTACCCGCGGCAGATCCAACATTGTTAATCGTGTCAGTCATCGCTTTAGCTGGCTCCGAAACCATCTAACAGAATTCACAAGAGATAAAATTACTAATTCATTTTCAGCGTTAAACAAGTCATTTACCCGCATGTAATTGGCATAAAACCCTAATTAAAAGCAGATTATTCTCAATATTCGGCGATATACAAACGAAAATTATTACGCTATAAATCAAATTCTTTAATGTATAACGATGTTCAGGCAATTACCCCCGTTGAAAGCCTTGCGCGCCTTTGAAGCGGCCGCCCGCCATGGCAGCTTTACTGAAGCGGCCAGGGAACTGTCGCTGACCCAGGGTGCAATCAGTTACCAGGTCAGACAACTGGAGTCGAAACTCGACGTCGACCTGTTCCAGCGCAGTGCCCGCCTGGTAACCTTAACCGGTGCCGGTCAGAGCCTGTACCGCACGGTGCATCGATTGTTTCGCGAACTCGAAGACGAAATCATCAGTATTTCGCCGGGCAGGGAACAATTTATCCTGACGATTTCGGTAAGTACCTATTTCGTCACCCGCTGGCTATCGGCGCGCCTGGGCAACTTTCTCAATAATCATCCGGATATCACGTTGCGACTGCAGCATTCGGTCAACGATCCCGATTTTACGCTCGAAGACGTCGATCTTGCGATTCGCTGGGGGGGATGGCAAGTGGCCGGGCAGCGAAGCAGAGCTCCTGATCCCGTCACCAATGACTGCACTGTGTTCGCCAAAACTGATTACTGCGGAAAACCCGTTGAATGAATTCGAAAATCTGCGCACGCAAACCTTCCTGCACGACCAGGAAGGCAGCGACAAATGGCGCCAGTGGTTGCTTCGTGCCGGACTCGAAGACCTCGGTTCCGGGCGTGGTCCGGTGATTGTCGACCCGAACGTACGCGTCCAGTCTGCGATAGACGGGCATGGACTGATATTGGCAGACAATTTGCTCGCGGATGACATCGAGGCGGGACGACTGGTGGCTCCGTTCAATATCAGTCTCGAGGGTTTCGGCTTTCACCTGCTTTATAACAGCGATGCCAGACGTCGCCACGCGTTTCGTCTGTTTCGCCAGTGGTTGCTGGACGAAGCGGCGGCCTTGCACGACGCCCAGGTCGACGACAGCCTGGCCGCACAGATTCGGTGATCCAGTCAATTTGGTAACTTTTGAATGTTAAATGTCGTAAATCTTCAATCTATACACGGATACTGCTGGTATGTTCTACTTCGTGAATATGCCACAGAATCCGATTCTTTCGATTGAATGACCCGACGCGAGGAAAGATACCATGTCTGAAGCCGTTCTGACCGATGCGGAACTAATCCAGCTAAAGGACAAGTACGATGAAGTAGCAGTTCGCTCACATTCGATCAATAGGCGCTGTTACACCGACGCAAAATTTCTCGACATCGAACGCAAGCAAATCTTTCATCGCAGCTGGCAGTTTTTATGCCACGAGGAAAAACTCTCCGAGCCCGGTAGTTACGCCAGCATGAGCATCTAGGGTCAGAGTGTCGTTGCGATCCGCAATCGCGACGGCGAGCTTTCAGCCTTTTATAACGTCTGCAAGCATCGCGGCCATGAATTACTGTTCGGCGAAGGCAAGGTAAAACGAGTCACCTGCCCCTACCATGCCTGGACCTACGATCTCGACGGCGCCCTGGTCACCGCGCCACGTTCGGAACACCTGGAAAATTTTAATCAAAAGGAGATTTGTCTGGATAAAGTTCAGATCGAGACATTCTGCCACCTGGTCTTCGTCAACCTTGACCCGGACGCAGCACCCCTTGCACAGCAGACCGGGGATCTCGCCAGCGAAATCATGCAATACGCGCCCGATCTGGCGAAACTCACTTTCGCCCATCGCCTGACTTATCGCATCAAGGCTAACTGGGAATCCGTGGTCGATAATTTTCTCGAGTGTTATCACTGTCCGGTTGCCCATAAGGGTTTCAGCTCGATGATCGACATGGATACTTATAAGGTCAAGACTCATGGTATCTATTCCAGCCATATGGCCAAGGCGAAACAGGGGGATAACAAGGCCTATGACATTACCGACGCCACCGTTACCGATCACGCGGTCTGGTTCCTGTGGCCCAATCTGACGCTGATGCGTTATCCCGGTCGCGGCAACTTCATGGTCTGGCGCTTCTACCCGATCAACGCCGAAGAAACCTGGGAGGAATTTGATTTTTTCCTCGAGACTCCCGAGCCCGACGAGACCGAAAAAGAGGCGATCAGATTCATCGACGAGGTACTACAGCCCGAAGACATCGGTCTCGTCGAGAGTGTCCAGCGCGGCATGAATACCCCGGCCTTCAATTCCGGTCGGTACATGGTCGATCCCGAAGGTAGCGGCGCCAGCGAACACGCAGTGCACCACTTTCATGGATTGCTACTGGACGCATACCAGCGCGCCAGCGATACAGTGGTTTAAACAGCTTAAGAGCCTTATCAACATGAGTAATCAACTGCAAGGTAAAACTGCCTTCGTTACGGGTGGCACCGGGGGGATCGGCGCCGCGATCTGCGCGCGTTTCGCCGCCGAGGGTGCAAGCGTGATCGCCGCCGATCTGCAGCAATACGCCACCCTGCCCGCAGGCGTCGAGTTCAGAAAGTTCGATGTCACCAGCGAAGAAATAGTAACTTCGACTTTCAATCAACTCGCAGAGCAATGGGACAGCCTCGATATCCTGGTAAACGCGGCCGGAATCGAGATCGAGAAAACCATCGAAGAAACCACGCTCGACGAATGGAACCGAATCTTCGCCATCAACGTGACCGGAATGTTTTTGACTTCCAAGTATGCCCTGCCGTTGCTGCGCAATTCGACGGCTGCGAGCGTGATTAACTTCGGCTCTTACGATGGTTATATCGCCGACCCCGGGCTGGCGGCCTACTGCGCTACCAAGGGTGCGGTCCATGCGCTTACCCGCGCGATGGCCTGCGATCATGGCCCGGAAGGCATTCGTGTCAACGCAATTTGTCCGGGTTATGTCAACACCCCGATGCTACAGAGTTTTTTTGGTGAATCGGGGGATATCGAATCGCTCAAACAGGCAGTCCGGGATGTGCACCCGATACGCACCTATGGTGAACCAGAGGACATCGCTAACCTCGTCAACTGGCTCGCCTCGGACGAGGCCCGCTATGCATCGGGCCAGCTCTGGGTGCTGGATGGCGGCCTCAGCGCGCAGGTCCAGCAAATGCGACTGTAATCGATTCAGCGAGATCTTAACGATGTCCAGATCCGTCATGATTAATCGGCTCGCTCGGCCATCCCGCAAGCAACGGACAGGATGAAACGCTATGCAGAAACTCGAAGCTAAAACCGCGCTGGTCACCGGCGGACGCCAGGGCATCGGTCGCGCCATTGTCGACCGGTTTGTCGCCGAAGGCGCTCGTGTGATGACCTGTGGCCGGGGTCCGCGCCCCGACGATCTGGTCGCTGAAGTGTTATGGGAAACGACCGATGTCGCCGATAAAAGCAACGTTGACGCGTTGACCGATAGAGTGGTTGCCGAGTTCGGTGAACTCTCCATACTGGTCAACAATGCCGGCGTGCAAATCGAAAAGACAATCGTCGAAACCACGGACGCGGACTGGGACCTGTTAATGGGCGCCAATGCCAAAGGGGTATTCATGCTCTGCCGGGACTGCATTCCGATCATGGTGAAAGGGGGGTCGATTATCAATATCGGCTCTATTTCGGCCTCGACCGCCGATCCCGGGCTCGCGCTTTACAACGCCTCCAAGGCATTCGTCCAGGGACTGACCCGTTCGATCGCAGTCGACCACGGGCCCGCCATCCGCTGCAACGCGATCAGTCCCGGCTGGATCATGACCGGCATGGCCGATGCGGCCTTCGCGGTCGCTAATGATCCGGAGAGCGCGAAGCTGGACGCGCTGGCTCGCCATCCGGCCGGACGCTTTGGAGAACCGGCCGATATCGCCAGTCTGGCAACCTGGCTTGCTTCCGACGAAGCCGGATTTGCCACCGGTCAATGCTATACCCTCGATGGCGGAATGACCTCCGCATCCCCACTTAATCCTGGATTGTTCTAGAATAATTAACTATATGTAGGCGGTTGCGTAGTAAATTGCGCAGCCCCTTCTTTTGCCGACCATACATAGCGGCTCTGTTTATCCAGGTTAAGTGGATGCTTATCGACACTGACGAGATCGCCTTAATACTTTCGGGGGTAAAGATCCTGCAGGATCTTGATACCGAAATCATCCGTGATATTGCCGCGCATACCCAGCTCGCAAATTTCAACAAGGGCGAAATGGTTATTCAGGCCGGTGAAATGGGCCGGCGGATCTACTTTATCTTCGAAGGTAAAGTAGAAGTCCAGATCCCTGATATCCAGGGTGACATCAAAAGTCGGATAATGCTCAAGAAGGGTGAAGTGGTCGGTGAAATTTCGCTGCTGATCAACTCCAACTACTCGGCCGATATCGAAGCGCTGACGCGAACCACCGCATTTTACCTCGATCGCGATCATTTCAAGGAATTGATCGAAAAGCATCCGGACTTTGCCGAAGTCATGTCACAGCTGATGACCAGCCGCATGGCTCAAAACGGCGGCATCAACCGCGTCGGCAAATACGAACTTCGCGGCAAGCTTGGCGAGGGCAACATGGCCACCGTGTTCAATGCATGGGACCCGGAACTGGAGCGCGAAGTCGCCATCAAGATGCTGAAATACAAACTTGCCTTTAACGACCGGTTTCGCGACAGCTTCGAACGCGAAGCCAGAACGATTGCCAGCCTGAACCATCCGAATATCGTCAACGTTTTCGAAGTCATCGACGAATTTTCCACGCGCTTCATCGTCATGGAGAAGCTGCACGGCCAGGACCTGTCGGAGATTCTGAAAGAAAAAGGTGCGTTTAGCGTAGCCGACACCCGGGGCATTCTGTCGCAGGTTGCGAGTGCACTGCAGTACGCGCACAACCATGGCGACGCGGGTATCGTACACCGGGATATCAAACCATCGAACATCGTTATCGATGCATACGGCAATATCAAGCTTTCGGACTTTGGTATCGCCAGTCCGCCGCAGGACAAGGACGTTAACATCGAGGGCACGCCTTCGTACCTGGCGCCCGAAATCATCAATGGCGATCTGCTCGATGGCCGGGCCGATATTTACGCGCTCGGAGTAATGGCATTTCACATGCTGACCACGAGTTGCCCGTTTAGCGCCTCGACCCTGGCCAAGTTGCTGAAGATGCAGGTCAACCAGACGCCACCCGATATACGCAACGCCTGCCCCGGGATCGATGAAGATCTTGCCGGGTTCATCGAAAGTGCGCTATCCAAAGACCCCGACGACCGTATATCAGACTGGGCGGAAATCCACAGAATTCTGAAGCCGGCCGGACAGTTCAAGCTGGCACTCGACCCCGATGAGCTGGCAGTAATTATTCGCTTTCGCGATACCTCCTACCAGCAATCGGCCAGCTTCATCAACGCGATACAAAGGCTGTTACAGGAAGAGGACATTAATCACCAGATCGAAATGCATCGCGGTAGCGAAGAGGAAGATTAACGCAGCGTCCGCTAGTCATCCTGAACGCTCAATGTCCAGTGAAGGATGCCTTATATCAACATCCCGGGTGCGGCAAGCATAAGAACCCCCAACGTGAATATGACCAGGCCGCTGATTAGTTTCAACCAGCGCCCCTGGCGTTCCTGCAACTTGAGCTTGCTAAGCGTAAAGACCGTAAACGCTACCATCAGCGCATCGTCGAAGATATAGGCGAGATTGTAGAGCAGCAGGTAACCGTAATAGCTAACCGTTGGCATTGGCTGCAGGCTCAGCAGTTGCGTATAGAGTGCCGGAAGGCCGGCTGTGCATAATAGTTCGACCATGTTAACCATCACGGCGACGACGGTCACGCCGGCCAGCGCGGCCCACAGTGACTGTGCATGCAGAACGTTTCGTACCCGCGCGTAAAGCGTCGGTTTGACGCTGTCGCTGATACTGAGTGAAATACCCTTGCCAAAGGCAAAGAAATCCTTGAGGTGGATCAAGCCGATCGATATCGCCAGGATAGCGATGATTATTTGTAACCAGCGCGCGAATCCGATGATTAAAAACAGGTTGAGCCAGGCCGCCATAAACACGAAATAAACCAGGCCGCTGACGAAGACGAAGGTTCCGGCAATCAAAACGATACGTCGCCGGTCGCGGATGTTGACCAGGATCGATAACAAAAATAACAGCACCCACATGGCGCACGGATTGAAACCATCGATCAGGCCGAGGACAATGGTAAAGACAGGCAGGCCGAGCTGATCGAGGGTAAAGACTCCGAACGGCGTCGCAATTTGATAACCCTGCGGGGCACTCGCGGGATCTGTTAACTGACGCTCGATCCAGTCGCCGCTACCCGCGGCCTCGGAAAAACCCGCGTAGAAAGAATCACAGATCAGAAACGAAGGAACCCCGGGACGATCTACGCCGTGTTGCCGGCTGAGATTCAGTAACTCCTGTCGTGCCTGTGGATCTGAACTGACTTCGTGGTAACGGATGGTCAGCTCGGGATAGCGATCTTGCAATGCGTCCAGGTAAGGCTTCGCATCGGCACAATGCGGGCAACCGTCGCGCACGTATACGTCCATGGCCGGACACGCCAGTTCGCCTGCCACCAGGGCCGGCGAGCCGAACAGGAGCAATAACAGCAACGCGGTTAGCCGCAAATTTATGTAGGCCGCGTGCAAAGGTCTGACAGGCAAGCTTTATCGGTCGCCAGGTTCAGGGCCGGGTTCTGGCCTCACGCCTGCGCTGTTGATCAACCAGGTGAACGATGTCGATGAACACTTCGCTGAAAAGATCCAGCACATCGTCGACGGTTAAAATGCCAACCAGTGCTTCGTCAATGTCGACAACGGGTAGTCGGCGAATACCCTTGTCACGCATGATTTCTATAGCATGCATCAGGTCGTCTTCCTCGTTTACGGTGGTCAACTCGTAACTCATCGCGTCACCCGCCCTCACGATTTCGGGGTCGACAGATTTAGCGACAATCTCGAGCGCGATATCGCGATCGGTCAGGATGCCTTTCGGGACCTGTTTGCCGTTTTGCGATCTAACGATGATGACATCGCCAACATTATATTCACGCATAATCTGGGCTGTTTCGGTGATTGACCCGTCTTCCTCGACGACGATAACCTCACGATTACAATATTCACCTACGCGCATGACATTCTCCTTTTATATTTATGCCAATAATCAGATTATGTTACCGCCGACTCAAACCTGCGTTGTTGACTGGAATCAAATCCTGCGCAACTCAATTGTATCGCTCACCTGTTGAATCAGATTCCTTACGAGGAGCTGCCCAGGGAAGAGGTCGTTCTGCCCGATCCTGATACCAAGGGGGCATTCGACGACCGCGCCACCCTGGCGAGCCGTACCTTCGTACCGAAACGATTTTAGCTAGTCGAGATCAGGCAAGCAGATCCGGCGCGTAGAAAACTACCCGCGTGGATTTTCTGTTGATTGTTGCCTGGGTTTATTGCAGATCGGCGAGACGACGCGCGCGAAACGTGACCTGGTGGTTTCCTTCGCCTTCAGTGGCCTGCCCCTGGATCTGGTCTTCGCCGATTTCGCCTTCGAACTCAAGGTTCATTCGATCCGCCTTTTTGCCGAACATGGCGCGTGCCCTGCCGTGCGCAACATACTCGGCTGTCACCTTGACCCGATCGCCTGAAATTTGATATGTGCCAACCGCGTAATGATACCTCGAACCAGATCTGTACTTACCATCTTCCATAAATGCGGTTGACATGGATTCCCATCCATCGGGCGTGAGTATTTCCGTTTTCCAAATTCCGTTCAAACTCATCTTGTTTTCCCCATTTCAGATTTCGCGCCAGTATATGCCGAATACGATCCAAATTCATTAACTGAAAGCGGGCCAGAAGCGTTGTCGGCGATGGCCCCCTTGTCTCGAGCAGCAAAGACAGATTCGGTTGGTGGGTCGAATCACTGGCACATGGAGATCTAGCCGTGGTACGTAGGGCAATTGGAATTTAACTAAAATCGAGTGACCGCTTCGGTTTCTGCCGCCGATCCTGGATTTTTGAGGGTCGGCTTTTAGTGCACGCCGGTTTATTCAGGGCGAACGAACGGGCTAGATCCCTTCAAGCAACTGTTAGGTACCAATATCGAAAGTTTTTCCGGGGACTCCGGTAATTTCGGTATCAAGTTCGGTAACATAGATTTTCGGAGTTCAACGCTCGGGTCCGGTTCGAGAGGTTCGGGCCAGGTCGGATTCCCATAACTAATTGGCACGGCGTTACAAGAGTCTCTTCTAATTCTGCGGCGCTGCCGAAGCTTGTTTGCGCTTAATCAACAATGAACGTACCAGGTCATCCCGCTCCATTTCGTCCATGGTTTCTTCCATGCGCCGGATAGAGTCAGTGATTTCCGGCAACACGATGTGATCCAGGGCATTGACCCGGCGCTGAGTTCGGCGAAACGCATCCGTCAATCGCAGCAGGTTGTTTTCCGCTGCGGCCAACTCGAGTAGAGTGATCAACAATTGCTGGAACATGGATACCGTCATATCCAGCTCCAGCGATACCTCGATGCCATCCCCTAGTTCGCGCGATGGTCGTGCGGGGACCGCTGCTGCGTCAACTAACCAATTGGTACCCATAAGGTTTTCTATTTGCCAGTGCGGTTGCGGCAAGCAGGTTTCCGAAACCGAGAAGCGGCGCAAACCGCTCAGGCCGTGGCGCATCGCGGCGCGATGCAGTTGTTGGCGTGCCCCGTCGAGAATCCGGTCGCGCTCCTTCACCAGTTGCTCGGTATGCCGTACCTGATCGAGCATAGAGTGCGCTAACAGGTCGCGACGTTCTTCGAGCACCGCCTTGCCTTCGCGTACGAGTTCCCGCTCGGCACGCCGTTCAAGCAGTTCAGTCTTGGACGAGGTTTCCTCAGCCATCACGATGCGGGGAGATATGTTCGCCTATCTGGGAATCGGACAACCTTACCAGGGTTTCATCAGGCAAGGATGACAACAGGCTCCAGCCGATATCAAAAGTCTCCTCCAGGGATCGCCTGTCATCGCTCTGGTGAATGAATTCACGGTCCATGCGTTCGCCGAAACGCAACAGGCGACGATCGTTTGCGGTCAGGCCCTCTTCCCCGACCACACTGGATAACAGGCGTAGCTGATGTGCCTGAGCGTACGACGAATAAAGTTGTTGAGCAAATGCCGGATGATCTGCATGCGTCATGCCTTTGCCGATACCTTCATTCATCAATCGCGATAAACATGGCAGCAGCTTGATCGATGGGAATACGCCGCTTCGCTCCAGGTTGCGGTCGAGAACAATTTGACCCTCGGTGATGTAACCCGACAGATCGGGTATGGGGTGGGTGATGTCGTCGTTTGGCATACTCAAAATCGGCATCTGGGTAATTGAACCATGGCGTCCCTTGATACGCCCGGCTCGTTCGTAGATCGTGGCCAGGTCCGAATACATGTATCCTGGATAACCTTTGCGGCTCGGTATTTCTCCGTGACTCGACGACACTTCGCGCAGAGCCTCGCAGTAATTGGTGACGTCGGTCAGTATCACCAGCACGTGACGCCCCTCTTCATATGCCAGGTATTCGGCCGCGGTTAGCGCGATCCTCGGCGTCAACAGACGCTCTGCGCCGGCATCGCTGGCAAGATTGAGGAACAGGGCGATGCGTTCCATCGCGCCGTATTCATCCATTTCACGGCGGAAGTGCTCGGCGGTTTCAAAAGTCACGCCTATGGCCGCGAACACGATCGCAAATTCCTGTTCATCCGCGCCGCGCAATCGCGCAAAGCGCGCGATATTGGATGCCAGCCGGTCGTGACTCAGGCCACTACCGGAGAAAATCGGTAGCTTCTGTCCACGGACCAGCGAATTCATGGCATCGATAGCAGAAATCCCCGTCTCGATAAATTCGCTGGGCACTTCACGTCTGATCGGATTGATCGCTTCGCCGTCGACGCGCAGACGCTCGTGAGCGGCGATTCTCGGTCCACCGTCTATGGGTCGGCCAATACCATCGTAAACACGGCCCAACGTCGAGCAAGATGGGTTCGGACAGCAGGCGCAACCGACTTTCGCCCAGGGATAGCCCCTCAGTTCCCTGAAACACTTCTACGACTATATGCTCGCCAGCGATAGAGACGATGCGGCCGATGCGCGATTCGCCACCGTCTCTCACCAACACTTCAACGCGGTCATAAAGGCCAACTCCCTCCGCGTTGCGCACGAACACGAGAGGACCCTGAATACTGGTCAGGCCTCGATGCAGGATATGTTGCCGTGGATTGATCATTCACCTGCCTCTCGTGGGGCTGCCGACAACGCTGCGAACGCGGCATCCAGTTCGTGGGCCAGCTCGTCGAAAAGATCGAGGTCTTCGTTGGAGATATCTTCCCCCATGCGTCGAATCCGCCGAGTGACCGGCAGTGTCAACAAGGCATCCGGTTCAATGCCGTCTTTGACCGCTTGTTCGGCACGCACAATAAAATCACCAACCATTCTGAGCATGGCAATCTGCTTGTCTGGTGAACAATAACGATCGGTCTCGGAAAATGCAGACTGACGCAGCAGGGCTTCCACCATAACTTCGGCTTTCACCAGAATCAGCCGTTGATTCGCAGGCAATGCATCACGCCCGACAATCTTGACCATCTTTTCCAGGCGCGCCTGTTCCTGGATCAGTTCCAGCATTTGCGCACTATGCTCCGTCCAGCGCACACCGCCACCACGCTGTTGCCACCAACGCGCAGAATTTTCTACATACCCTGAGTAGCTCAACAGCGGGTGGATCGCGGGGTAGAAACGCGCCTGCGCGCGTGTTCGGTCCAGCGCCAAAAAACTTTTGGCATAGCGTCGTGAATGAGCCGTCACTGGCTCTGAAAAATCACCGCCTGGCGGTGATACCGTACCCACGACGGTCAACGACGATTCTTTACCCGCCAGCGTCGTGACACGACCGGCACGTTCAAAGAATTCAGCGAGCCGACTGGGGAGATAGGCGGGATAACCCTCTTCCGCGGGCAGTTCCTCCAGCCGCCCTGAAATTTCACGTAGCGCCTCGGCCCAGCGTGAAATCGAATCGGCAAACAGCGCCACATCGTAGCCCTGGTCACGAAAGTATTCACCGATGGTGATACCGGTGTAGATCGATGCTTCCCGTGCTGCCACCGGCATATTCGAGGTATTTGCGATGAGCACCGTGCGTTCCAGCAAACGGCGACCCGTGCGCGGATCCTCCAGTTTTGGAAACTCTTCCAGCACGTTGGCCATTTCGTTGCCGCGCTCGCCGCAGCCGATGTAAATAATAATGTCGGCGTCGCACCACTTGGCCAACGTCTGTTGCAGTACGGTCTTACCAGTGCCGAAGCCGCCTGGCATAGCGCTCGCTCCACCCTTGCTGATCGTGTAGAGGGTGTCGATCACGCGTTGGCCGGTAAGCAGCGGCTGTTCCGGTGTCCAGCGCTGTTTGACCGGACGCGGCATACGGATGGGCCAACGCCGGAGCATTGTTACCTCGTGTTCGCCTTGTTCGGTGCGAATGCGGGCAATGGGTTGCTCGAGCCGATACTCACCTTCGGGCGCTATCCAGATTACACGACCACCGTCTACTCCTTTCGGCACCAGGATGCGGTTAACCAGGTTCGGCGTTTCCTGCACTGCCCCCAGTCGGTGTCCACTGCTCACTTCGTCACCTGCGGTAACTTCAGCCTGAAAGTGCCAGGCACGTTCTCGATCCAGGTTGGGAATGTTGACACCGGCATGGGCAAAGTCGCCCTGCCTGCTGGCGATTGCCTCCAGCGGTCGCTGGATTCCGTCGAACATGCGGCCGAGCATTCCCGGGCCCAAATCGACGGCCAACGGCAAACCACTACCTTTGATCAACACGCCTGGTTTTAAACCGGTGGTGTCTTCGAAGACCTGGACTGTGATGGAATCGGCATCGAGACGAATCACTTCCGCGGTAAGCCGGTCGTCTCCCACGACCACCGCTTCTTTCATGAAAAAATGACCCTCGGGTCGCGCTTTCAATACCGGGCCGTTAATCCAGAATACTTCGGCCTGCGCCTTCATTGCGGGGACTCCCCATTTTGTTCGTACAGCAGGTTGGACAACCGGCTCAAGACCGCGTCGGTCATTGCCGCGCTCTGCGAAGTCAGGCGACCGTCCAACACGTAGTCGCCCCACTCGATACAAATCCCAGGATCTGAGTCCGCATCAATAATTACCGAGCTGTCTGCAGGGCAGTCGCGTATCTCTTTTTTTAATTTCGCGCTGACGCTCTGCAGCGCACCCTTACCCAGGATGATGCGGAGCACGCTATCGCCAGCCCGTTCGAGTGCCAGCATCAACCAATAACGACACCATTCCCATTGTCGGTCCGGATCTTCCCAGGACTTGAAGTATCGGTCTGAAACAGCCTCGAGCACGCGTTGTTGAGACTCGACCAGGATTTCCCACTGTTGCCGGCGGAGATCCGAACGTGCCCGCGCCAGGTAGCGGCTCCGTTCGAGCGCAAGTCGGGTGCGCAACTGTTCGGCGCTATGCCGAAAGAGTTGGCGCGATTCAGCGTGAGCCCCTCCGCGGATACGCGCGATCTCGGCATCTCGACTGGTCGCGATATCACGCAACTCGGCATCGCAATCCTGCGCAATTTTGTCGATAAAGAGCGTAACATGTTGCGGATCGAAATCAGTCGGTGAGCGTGTATCCATGCCGATCAGCTTAATCCCAACACGCGCCGCGCCGGTCCAACGACGCTATCCAGCGCGGGTTCTTTGGTGTCCATGGTGGGCACGGCAACAACCGGCGGTACAGGCTCGGTGGCAATCAGCTCCTGCAGGCGTGCCTGAATCACGTCGGCATGCGCTTGACCAAGGATGACCAGGTCCGAATTTCGCCGCGCCTCGTGCATTGCCCGCCATACGGCATCAGCTTCCACCGGCGTGACCTGTGGTTGCACTCCGACCAGCGCGAAACCGCTGGCCGTGACCGCTTCCCCGATGTAAGTGACGCGCAGCGTTGCCATCATCCCAGTCGATTAAGAATCATGATGGAGATGATCAAACCATAAATCGCGATCCCCTCTGCGAGGCCGACAATCACCAGGGTTCGTCCAAACAGGTCCGGCTTTTCAGCGATAGCGCCGATCGCGGCGGCACCCACACCGCCGACCGCTATGCCCGCGGCCAGGGCGGAGAGTCCTGTTGCCAGAGCGGCGGCCATGTAACCCCAGCGTAGAACGTCGGGATCCACCGCGGCTTCGGCGTCGGCAGCCAGCACGGTGGGTGGAAACAACAATAGCGATAGATAGGCGAGTGTAGCGATCAATGCCATGATCGCGGTGGCGCTCAATAATAATCTGATTTTATCTTGTAGCATTATTTCACTTCCTCATCAGGCAAACCGGGTATCTTTCGGTAATGTTAAGGGACGGAATGGCCGACCTTCCCCAACCAGGAAGCGTCGGAAGAATTCGAACATGACCAGGCGAGTGGTCTGAATGGAGACCACCAGCCCTTCCAGGGCAATGATGATTGCGTTGCCGATAACGAAAACAACAATCTTGCCTAACATACTTTCGGGCATTTCGGTGAGTGCTATTACCGCGACGCTCAAACCGGCATGGGCGAGGGCGAAGGCGCCCAGGCGCGCGAAGGAAAGTGTGTTGATGGCGAGCTGGAATACAATCTCCAGTAACTCGGCAAATTCCTTCAACACCGCAGGCAGCACCCCGACAATACCCTGCTTATGGTAACCCCGCGTGCCGACAGCGGTGAACAACCATGCCAGTGACGCGAACACCACCAGTAGTGCGGCGGTCACGGAAATCAGACCCAGAGGCAATGCGAGATACAGGGTTACGATTGGTGCTTCGACAGCCCACCAACGACGGATACGGCCACGCCACAGCGCCTGCAGCGCGTAAAGCAGCATGCTGGCCAAAATAACGGTGAATCCGAACACAATGGGAACGCCGAGCACCCACAACGGTGATTCGATGGGTCTGAGCCACAATGCAGGCAGAATATGCTCATTGGCAAACAGTGATCCATACAGGAATCCAAATGCCACCGAACTGATTCCGCCGGCAATCAGCAACTCCAACACCGGAACCCAACGGCGAGCGAAATAACCGATGACAATCAAAACCGCACCCTGTCCTACGTCGCCGAACATGTAACCGAACATCAATGGCGTCATGATGGCCAGCAACGGACTCGGGTCTACCTCGTTAGCAGCGGGTACGCCAAAACCCCGCACAAAGGTTTCAAACCGCTGTATCCACCGCGGATTATCGAGCTGCACCGGCGGTAATCCGTGATGTTGCGCCGACTCGCGGTTAATCAGGAATGACACCTTGTTGGCGTGCAGGCTGGTTACCAATTCGTCGTAACGGGTCTCCGGGATCCATCCCCCAAGCCAGACAAAGCGTTTTCCCGTAAGCGAGTCCGCCAGCGTTTCGTTTACCCAGTGATGGCGATTGAGCAGCCACAGGTCGCCGGCGATACCAGTCCGTCGATTGAGATCCTCGAGCCTGGACACGAGTTTTTCATGGACCGACGCCTGTTCGGTCAGCATGCCACGCGCCTGTTCAAGGGCCTCGGAACTTGACGTCTTGAGTCCCGGTGGAACGCTGACGAAGCGCATGCCACGAGAATGAAAGCGGCGTTCCAGTTCGCCTAGCGCCTCTGCATCGGTGACGCCCACCACCAGAACGCGTTCTTTGCCGGGCTCGTCGCCATTGCCGTCATTTACCGGGTAGGCGCGCCCGATGATCTGTCCATGGCGCGCGTCCAGGACGTCGACATCATCCGCCGACCCCAGCGCGATGAACGGGGGAAATGCGCGAGCTGGATCATCCGCTAACAGCTCGATATCAAACTCTTTTACTGGTAACGACTCCAGGCAAACCACTAGCACCTCGAGCTCTTCGAGCCGGGTCTTCGCCTCTCGAATCTGTTTCGCGACGGGTTTAGCTTGTTGCAACCAGTCGAGACAACGTTGTTCCAGCTCCGGCAACACGAGCTCGGTGGACTCATTGCGCCGCGCCACGTCGACCTGGGTCATATCCGGTTTTGGCAACAATTGCGCGACCGCCTCCAGTTCCTGTTCCACGGCGACCAGTCGTTCCAACAGGTCGGACCCTGATGCCACTTCGAACGGGGTTTGTGTTCGATCATACTGGCGTAGTTCAATAACCTGTAAGCGACCGAGAATATCCAGGGCAGTAGCAACCGAACTACGATCAATCAGAATATCGACCCAGGTCATTTTTACTGGCCTGAACACTACGCCGCACTCCCCAGTATTTCCGGTCGCTCCCATCCACGGGAGCGCGCCACCAGGAATGCACGACAGCGTTCGAATTGCAGCAGTTCAAGCAGGCCGTAAATAAGAATCAGGCCAGCATGAAACGGGGCACCGCCAATCAGTCCGCGTACCTCGCGCGCGAATTCGTCGCGTAACCGCCATTGGGCGAGCAGGTCCACGGAATTCGTGCTGGCTGCCTGTTGGCGTAAATCGAGCAAGCGATCTCTGTGCCGAAGAATACATTTGGTGAGCCTTTTGAGCACGTAAGCTTCCCGTCCTGATACGGAGGGACAGACAGCGGCAAAGTCCAGCAGCCAGCGATCGTAGGGTGATGACGTAGACAGGTATTGATGGTAGGGAGTTTGCTCCAGGCGTCTGCTGCGTTCACCAGCGGGTAGCAAAAAGATCGGTTTTAGCGCCGCGTCGATTTGCTCTGGAGGCTCGACATCGGCTTCGCTGAGTAATCGCTGCGCCCACGGTAGATTGCCGGCCAGGTATAGCCAGCGTTTGACATCGCTCCAGCGGCCTGGCAGCAGACGTCCAACATCATTGAGCAAGCCCAGTAGCTGCTGTTGCAGGCGGTGTTCGAGCGTGACCGTGTCCGGTGAGCGCGGCAGATCCACCACCCAGTGGGCCAGGCCGTTACTTCGCATCCGCCCAATCAGGTTGTCGAGATCGCTGGCATCGGCGACATAATGCCACTGGGCCTCATTCGGCATGGCGCCGATGCGCGCTCTAATCCGTGCCTGTACGTTAGCGTATTGAAAAAATGAAAATCCAAACAAGATGATATTCTCAGATAACTCTAGTTGCTTGTAATAATCATTCTGTTGGACATAACTTCGTTTACCATGATCAAGATCAAATCTGTTCGAGTTTCTCGTGATAAAAGTTACTTAGGTGGAATAATTATGACGAATCCGATTCAACAGGTACTGGAGGCTGAACGGGAAGCCAAGGAGAGGATAGAACGCGCGCAGCGTGAAGCTGACGTGGCGGTCAGTGACACTCGACGATCGGCCAAGCAGTTGCTAAAGCATAACGAAAAACGCACTCAGCAAGCACTGGTGGGTTATGAAAAGAATCATAAAAAATTGACAGGAATCGAGGCCGGGCGATTACGCCAGGAGGCTAGCGCTGAACTGAAGCACGCCCAAACAATGGTTGACCAGAATTTTGAGGCCCTGGTCGATGATATTTTCAATGCCTTCTGGCCTGAATAAAGACCTGTAATCGCCGCTCAACTGCACAACCACAATAGCTACCGCGCCCGATGTACGCAGTACAGGGCGCAAGCTCATCTATTTCAATGCTTTCATGATTATCGTTTACCGGACCCAGGGTTGTAGCGACTAAAGTTGGTAGCAGTAACTAATGCCTTGAGAATATAGCCGGGATGGCTGGAAATTAATGGGGGCGACTGGAAAAATAGCGAAGATCACAATGAAATACCCCTGCCCCAGTCGCAGCAGGAGCAGGAGCAGGAGCAGGAGCAGGAGCAGGAGCAGGAGCAGGAGCAGGAGCAGACAAACATTACTCCCAGACGTTGGCGTTTTCGTCAAATCCGTCCCGCCGCACGCCGATAATGCAAAACCGGTGCTTGCTTGGTGCTTCCATCACCGTCCAGCGTTCCATAACCTCGACCACGGTCGCACCCAGTGCTTCGAGCCGCTTGACTTCAGCGGCGATATCGTCGGTTTCAATATCGATGTGAATCCGACTGGGGTGCTCGACCCTTTGCAAAATGATATGCGGATCGGCGGGATCGCTGTTTACATCTATGTAACGGTCTGTTCCATTGGGCTGCTCTGCCCTACCGCCCAGTGCCGCGGCCCAGAAGTCCGCCTCGCGTCCAAGGTCATCGGTCTGGCAATCAACGATAACGGTACCCAAGCGGCTTTTATGCATGGCTTCAGCCTCCGGTTTGTTCGCGGAATATCTTGATCAGCGAAGGTAACTCCTGGTCACCTTGTCCCGCCGCAATGCCCTGTTCGACCAGCCGGTGCATCAATTTCGGCAAATCGGCGGGAACTTTCAACTGTTCAAAGGTAACCATCATATCTCTGATCGCAGCCTCGTAGACGGTAAGTGAAGCGCCTCGATTGGAAAAGTCTCCGCTGCAAATGGTTTCGCTCGCAACCTTGACATAATCACCGACTACTTTTTGCGAAGTCGGCACCTGTTTGAAGTAAGCCTCGGCTGGAATACCGGCTCTCTCGGCGATCAAGGCACCGTAAATCATGCCGAACATAAATCCCTGGCGAGGCAGGAACAAAGCTGCAAACAATGCGGCCAGCGAGGCTACGTTCTCGCCGATAAAATCCGCCGCGGGCCCCATGGCTCGAATGATTGACTCGTTTTGTCGCCATACCTGTTCAGCTCCGGCTACCAGGATACAGGTTCCTTCCTTGCCTATCCCGGACGGGTAGGAACAGATCGCACCGACAACACAATCCGCATTGTTATCATGCAGCATCTGCTGCAGAGCGGTTGCCTCCGCGGCACTTCCGGTGGTCAGCTCGATAAACTGCTTGCCCGCTAATTCTGCGGCTTGCTCGGCCAGCATTGCCTCGGTGTCGGTATGCGTATTTATGCAAGTGATGATCGTGGAGCTGGCCGCGATTGCAGCGCTGACACTATCGGCCTGGCTGGCACCGGCGTCAACCAGCGGGGCCGCTTTGGCCGCGGATCGGTTCCACACGGTGACCGGGTAACCCGCGTCAAGCAAGGCGGAGGCCAATGCACTCCCCATGCCGCCTAGTCCAATCACGGTCACATTTTGCATGGCATCTTCTCCGCTTTAATAATTCCTGTTATCGCGCCAGGTTATTCAAGACCGCATTTCCTCAAGCCGTCCAGATAGGGATCCAGTCCACCTGCGTGTTTTGTCGGCAGATTTTTTTCAAGAAACCCGATCGACAGATCGGGTTTCGCTGCCAGCGCCAGGGCAAGGGACTGCTTCGCCTCGTCGATCCGCCCGAGATTGGCCAGCGCGGACGCCTTGACAGCATGCGGCCAGTAGCCGACCACATTTGGAATCTGCAGGGTACGATCGGCCCATTCCAGCGCGGTTTCGTGTTCCCGGCTGAGGATGCAGGTGAGTGCATGTACGATCGTAAATGCCCACATCATCGGATCGCGCGGGCTCATCGTGACCGCCTGCCTGGTGGTGAGCTTGGACTCCTCGAGTTCACCCGCGAGCGACAGCGCGAAGCCGAGTCCATGATAGGCCTGCGCAAAACAGGGATTCAGTTCGATCGATTTACGCAGTGCCGCAATCGACGCGTCATGATCGCCCAGCATCATGTGGATACGTCCGATCGCAAAATACGAAATCGCATCCCTGTCATCGCATTGCAGCGCCTTCTTCGCAGATTCGAGGCCTTCCTGTAAATAGGCATCCGGGTCCTCTGCAATACCCAGAATCACGAACTGGTAGCAGCAATAGGCATAGTAAGCATAGGACGGGGCAAACTTGGGGTCGGCGGCGGAAGAACGTTTAAACAGCTCCAGTGCGGTACGAATATCTTCCTCCTCGAAGGTCCACATGTGCCATAGAGCTCGTTGATACAGCTCCCAGGCATCGAGATTATCTGGCGATTTGTTAACCGCCCGCTCACGCTCGAAAGCGTTCAACTCGGGCTCGAGCGCCGAGGCAATAACCCGCACCATTTCATCCTGCAGATCGAAAATGTCCTCCATCTCGCGATCGTAGCGTTCGGCCCAGACGTGGTGGCCGGTTTCGGCATCAATGAGCTGCACGGTTACCCTCACCCGGTTGCCCGCCTTGCGCACGCTGCCTTCCAGCACGAATCGAACGCCAAGCTCGTTGGCCACCTGGCGTACATCGATCGCTATACCCTTGTAGGAAAAGGTGCTTTCGCGGGAGATAACCTTGAACGAACGAATCTTGGACAAAGCAGTGATCAAATCTTCGGTGATGCCGTCGCCGATAAAATCCTGGTCCGGGTCGTTACTCATGTTGGTCAGCGCCAACACGGCAATCGAGGGTTTTTCCGAATTCTTGCCTGGTTTATTTTCGTCAACCTGACTCTCGACAACCGGCGACTCTGGAGTCCAGCGATAAATATGTACTGGCCGGCTGATATTCTTGAACTGCTCGAGCCCGCCATCGGTAAAATCAGCTTCCACCTTACCCAGGATTTGCTCGTAGACCGATGCCGAGATACAAATACCACCCTCGGGCGCCACCGCTTCCAGTCTCGCCGCCAGGTTAACCCCGTCCCCGTATACCTCGCCGCGGTCGACAATGACATCGCCGATATTTATGCCTATTCGTATCTGTACCTTTTCATCGTCACCGAAATCGGCGTTGCGGTTATTCAGCTCGTTTTGAATGGATATCGAGGCCTTGGCGGCGTCAACCGCACTGGAGAATTCAGCCAAAATGGCGTCACCGGCATAGCGTAAAACCGTACCGCCGGTTTCTGCGATTTGCTCACTGACATAATCCAGCAGTCCCATCACCCTGCGATGGGTGCCCTCCTCGTCATCACCGGTGAGTCGCGAATAGCCGGCAATGTCCGCATAGAGGATTGCCGTCAGTTTGCGCTTATAGGAGTCGTTTTCCATTGCCGATGTTCGCCCTGAATTCATTAACCTATAATTCCAGCACCAGAGCATACCCCAATCCCGTGGGCTGCTCATCATCTAAAGTAGTTCAATCAGTTTTTCGAAGACTCAATCAATCCTGAGCAATTACAAAAAAGTTTTCCCAGGCGCTAATGAAATCGAGAAACTTCGAGTACCATGCGCAGGCATAACAACATTCTGAATGGGAACCTGACATCGACGACTCGGCAATGCGCTGGAGACATACTCTTGCTGGAGCGCTTATCCTGTTGATGATCGTAGTCACGATCCTGACCGGACTCGATTTCCTCAAGCTCGCTTTCAACCCGTTGTGGATTGCCGGCATCGCCGCGTGGTCGGCGGCAGTGCTGTTATTCATCGATACGTCGCGGGTACTCAATATCCAGGTGTCGCTGATCCTGTTGATCGGAATCGGTCTGCTCGTCTATGCCGGTAGACAGGCGGCGGCGGTCGATCTGGATACTGTCATCAGCTCGAATACCGGCCTGATGACAATGATTGCGGCGGTCGGCTTCCTGCGCCTGGTGGTGATTCCAGACACAGCTCAGAGCGAGGTCCTGCCCGTTGGCAGGAAGGCTTTTCTGCAAACGATTCTCGGGCTCAATATCGCCAGTTCGGTGATCAATATTTCGGCACCGATCCTGATCGCCGATCGTATTCATCAACAGCGTCCTCTAAAACGCTTCACCGCGCAGACCCTGACCCGGATTTTCTGCGGCGTATCCAGCTGGTCGCCCTTCTTTGGCGCCATGGCGGTGGTATTGACCTATGTCAGCGATGTCAGTCTGGGGTGGATAATTGTTGCGGGATTCCCGTTCATGCTGGCTGGATTTATCGGAGTTTACGCCGAAGCCCGGCTGCGTTATCCCGCCGAGACGGAAAACTTTGTCGGTTACCCCACCCATCTGAAGGCGCTGAAAGTACCGGTAGTTTTAATCATCACCGTAGTGATGATGTCGCAATTGATGCCCACCACTCCGATCCTGATGTTGATCGCGATCAGCGCGTTACTGGTGACATCGTCAGTGCTGCTTAAGCGTCATGGAATGGCCGCTTCGATCGAAAGACTGCAGGCTTACGTGGTCACCGGCCTGCCCAGAATTGTCAATGAGCTCTGCCTGTTCCTGGCCGCCGGGGTGCTCGCCGCGGGAATTTCGGCGTTGATCCTGCACGGGGTATTCGATAACCCGTTCAACGAATTCGACTCTATCACCGCCGCCGAGGTACTGGGTCTCATGTTGTTGTGCGCATTCTTCGGCATTCATCCGATCATCATGATTTCAAGCTTTACGCCGATGATTCTGACACTGGATCCGGACCCGAACCTGCTCGCAGCTACCTTCCTGTTTGCCTGGCACCTCGGCACCTGTTCCAACCCCTTGTCGGGCACCAACCTGGTTTTCCAGGGGTGTTACGCTATCCCGGGATGGAAACTGGCCTTCTGGAACTGGCCCTATGCCATTTCCATGCTAATCGTCGGCTCTCTGTGGTTGCAGGTCGTGGCTGATTTTTTCCCCTGATATCACTCGATTAACAACATCATGGGATCCGGGCAGTTGCGTTTGAAGTACTCGAGATCTGCCGCACGCACAACGCCCGGGTAATCGCCCCGATAACCCTGCATATCCTCGATTAACTGAAAATGCAGGTGGGGTGGCCAATTGCCGTTAACCGGCCGTGGGCCGAATTCTGCAATTTTGTCGCCTGCTGAAATGGACTTGCCATCGTGCAATCCCACCAGCGAAGCCTCGCTCAAATGGCCATAGAGGGTGTGAAACTCAAAATTCTCATACCGATGCCGCAGAATGATGACCGGTCCGTAATCCCCGGACATCTGCCGATTGGCAAAACTCTGCACTTCTCCATCAAGGGGTGCATAAATCGCCGTACCCGCGGGCATGAATACATCGACGCCAATGTGGATCGATCGTTCTTCGTCTCCCTGGAATAAATCGGTGTCCTTGTACATACCTCGCTTTTCGAGGTAACCGCCGACCCCGGCTATTACTCCTGCATTGGCCAACTTCTGCAGAATCGCCGCGTCCGGTTCGGCCTCGCTCAAGCCATTGAATTCCGGGTTCGCGATCGACAGATCCATGCGCAGCGTATTGTCCGCGGTTAGCGCCGGGTCAAACATGGGTGCGAACGCGCTGCGATTGTTGTTTATAAAATTATCGAGATTCATATAAGGCTCTCATCATTCACGCCGGTTTCAGCATGCCAAAAACCCGGCTCGCCAACGATACCGTCATCCCCACAACTATTCACGTTATTACCGCAGCTCTTCGCGTCATTGCGCCAATTTTCTAGTCATTCCCGCGAAAGCGGCGGTCCGACGTATCGGAATCTCGGCAGAAGCCATCCTTGCAAGATTCCCGCTTGCGCGGGAATGACTGAGGAGGCTGGAAAGATTCCCGTGCTTGCGCGGGGATGACTGGAAAGTCGGTGAGGATGACTGGAAAGTCGGTGGGGATGACTGGAAAGTCGGTGGGGATGACTGGAAAACTGGTGGGGTGGCTGGAAAGTCGGTGAGGATGGCTGGAAAACTGGTGGGAGTGGCTGAGAAACGGACCGGCAAAATGCCCTGTGCCTTCATTTCCACGCAAAACGGGGTTGTTCATAGTGTGCGACACGGGTACTTCTGCCAAGCAACGCGACCTCGCGAAACTGGTAGGCGATAGCAGCACTGGGGGCGGCAAACCATTCGTCGCCGAGCGGCATTTTCAGCACCGGATGCTCACTCCCGGCGATTGTTTCGAGAATTGGTGCGTCATCGCGCATGAGCTCGTTGAGCGGTATACGGTGAACAAGATCGACTTCGCCGGGATTAGGCGTCAGCTCGACATTGCTGCCGCCCCAGACCACGACCGGTGTAATGACATAGCCCGATCGGGTAGCGTAATCATCGAGTCGACCCAGCACGCTGCCTGAATCCAGCCTCAGGTCGACCTCTTCCTCGAGCTCGCGCAAAGCGGCCTGTTCGACCGATTCACCGGGATCGACCCGCCCGCCCGGATAGGCACGTTGTCCGGCATGACTAGAAAGCCGGGGTGCACGGGTGGTCAGGATGTAAGCGGCCTCTTCCCGCGCATCGGCCGAGAAAGGGATATTGGCCATATTTGCCGGCTCGCTGCAGTCAACCAGCGTAAAAGCAACCGCCGCACGGGTATGTTCACGCGGTTCCAGCTCGGCGACATCGTGCTGACCGAGGTTGTGGACGATCAAGTCGAGTAGTGACTGGTCGAATTTATAGCTTGCTTGCATGATCAGATAAACGTATCGGTTAGCTGGAACATTACTTGCCGGTCTCTTGAGGAGCTTTTTTATCGTCCACTGGTTACACCTCGGGCATCGTTATCGGCGCCTGCTGCAATCCAGTCAGAATTTCCTTCAGCTCGAGGATGTACTCCGACCAGTAACGGGGACTGTTAAACCACGGGAATGCAAGCGGGAACGCGGGGTCATCCCAACGCCGCGCCAGCCAGGCATTTAAGTGTACTAACCGCATCGCCCGCAACGGTTCGATCAATTTGAGTTCACCCGGATCGAACTCGTAAAACATTTCATAACCCTCGATTATTTCCAGCAACTGACGCTGCTGGTTACTAGTATCACCCGATAGCAACATCCATAAATCCTGAATTGCAGGGCCGGAAATGGCATCGTCAAAATCGACGAAATACGGGCAATCGTCACGCCACAACACGTTGCCGCTGTGACAGTCACCATGCAAACTGATTTGCCGGTATGTCTCCGCATCAGGACGCCGTGTAACGACGGCATCCATGATTTCTCCGCTAATGGCGAGGTAAGCGGCTTCCAGGTCATGCGGGATAAAGCCGGCTTCGAGCAGATAAGCAACATTTCTCGCTGACTGCTCGACCGACAGATTTAGCCGGTGCTAGAAGCGAAAACCCTGCCCCGCGGCGTGGATGCGACCGATGAAGCGACCCAGCTGATGCAGATGATCCAGGTTATCGAGCTCCGGTGCGCGACCACCCTGGCGCGGATAAATCGAAAATATAAAATCGTCATGCAATGCCAGGGTCGGATACTCGTCACCCTCGTTGATTGTCAAAGGTGGCACCACCGGGATTTCGGCATCGAAGAGAAACCGGGTAAAGCGGTGCTCCTCGTCGATTTGTTGCTTATTCCAGCGGTCGGGCCGGTAAAACTTGACGATAACCGGATCTTCATCTTCGACACCCACCTGGTAGACGCGATTTTCATAGCTATTCAATGCCAGAATGCGAGCATCGCTGAGCCGACCGGTCGATTCGACCGCTGCAATGACATGATCGGGAGTAAGCCGGGTATAGGGGTGTGTCAGGGCCTCTTCAACAGGCTCTGGATTATCTTTATAGTTTCCGCTGAATCCCATTCGAGTGCTCCCAGGTAAGCGTAACGTAGTTTCCCTGGTAATCGACCAGATAGCTGGAAGGATACACGTAGATCTTCCAGTCTGTTGAAACTTTACCGTCGTAGTCGATTAAAAGCGGCAAGCCAGACTTAGTGCCCCGGATCAGTCAGCGAATCCCGCTCCTGAGTAGCCGGGGAATCATGCAAACTTACTCCAGTTGATCGAGCCAGTCGGCGACCACGCTGACCAGGGCGTCGCCCTGGTCGGTAAA
>Ga0056112_1000095_pt1 | contig 26292 bp, 20 predicted proteins | sample WorMetilvaeELBA1_FD_55104 | JGI IMG/M metagenome (GOLD analysis project Ga0056112, IMG submission 55104) | Marine gutless worms symbiont microbial communities from Max Planck institute for Marine Microbiology, Germany - Olavius ilvae ELBA.1 ... | reverse complement strand
ATTGAATTTTCAAAGAACCGGCTCGGATCGGACCCGTGGAGTGTTGCCTAAAAAAAATTGAAATTTTTTGCTTGACTTCTTCTTGGTGCTCTACATGAAATTCAGGGTCATTCAGATTTAAGTTAATGGTTTGTGGGAGTGGCCTCGATTCGGCTGAGCTCGTCGCAGGCCGGCCACGATTACCAGGATAATCGCGGTTAAAAACCGCTCCCACCATCTATAATAGCGCTATGGATCAATGGTAGCTTCTTTCTCGATCAGACTGGAAGCCAACGGCCAGCGGCGCCGCTCGTGTGAAATAGAATGAAAATTTAAAAACGAACCGCAGAATATCGAGCAAGAAATATCGAATGATGAAGTGTTGAATCGCTTCGCTCTGACTGTTTCAGATAAATTTAAATCGATAGGATACCTTACTTCGATCCGCCGGAGGCGGATTCGATATTCGATATTTGCGTTTAAAAAGTTTCTTCTCCATCAGACTGGACGCTATTCAGGCCAGAGGCAGTGCCTGAACACTGACACCTGAAACCTTGACCAGGAAGGATGACCATGAAAAAGATTTCAGATGCAGAATATCAGGCACGAATTGCAGCGGCCCAGGCAAAGATGGCGGCCGACGGTATTGACGCAATTATCGCCCACAGTCATGAAACCGACTTTGCCAACGTACGCTATTTCAGCAATTACTGGCCGCTGTTTGAAACCGGTGGGATATTTATCCCGCAGCAAGGGGAGCCGACTCTGACTATCGGGCCCGAGTCCGAAACATTTGCCGCGGGCCGCAGCAAGATTTCAAATATTGCCAAAATCCTCGAATACCGGGAGTCGGCCGAACCCGCCTACCCGGGTATCGCGCTGGATACCTTTGAAGGTATCGCCGAAAAATCCGGCGGCCTGGCAAAATTCAAGACCATCGGGATCTGCGGCTTCTCCATTCTGCCGGTCCCGATTTATCAAGCGATCGTCAAGGCATTTCCCCAGGCCGAGATTTTTAACTCCAAGCTGGTTTCCGAGTTGAGGCAAATAAAAAGTCCGGCCGAAATCGAGATTCTGAAAGAAGCATTTGAAATATCGGAAAAGGTTTTTGAACAGGTCATACCATTTATCAAACCCGGCTTGACCGAGATCCAGGTGGTGGGCCACATCCAAAAGTATATCTATGAATTCGGCGGTGAATATGAAGCCCATCCGGTTTATGTTCTTTCAGGCCCCAACAGCAACAACGCCATCGGGCGGGCGACTGACCGGGTGATCCAACCCGGCGACATGGTCCAAATCAATCTGGGGGCCCGCATCGACGGATACTCGCCCAGTATCGGGCGCCCGATTGTGATGGGCAAGGCCACCGATGAAATGCGCAAGCTGCTAGAAGTGGGTCTGGAAGCACATTTTAAAACCTGCGAATGGCTCAAAAACGGTGTCGTCGCCCAAGAGGTTGTCGATAAGTTTTATAAGTTCGTGGTCGCCCAAGGCTGCGGTGACAACTATCTCTACGGACCGGCTCACGGCCTGGGGATGATGGAAGTCGAAGAACCGTGGGTCGAGTCAAACTCGGAATATCGCTTTGTTCCCAACATGACCTTCCAGGTGGACACTTTTTTGGCTGCCGCTGATTTCGGGCTGCGCTGGGAAAACGGCATCCATGTCACTGAAGACGGCAGCGAGATGTTGTCCAAATACAGGATGGAGCTGATCGAGATCGATTAATGTACACTGACCGAGCCGTTTCGGCTGTGGTTTTTTCATGGAGGGAGTTGGGTTTAAGACTCGGAAGGGAGTACTGGAGTACTGGAGTGTTGGAGTAATGGAAGCAGCATCTAAAGGAATACAAGCACTGCCTGTCGCCCTGAGCGTCCAGTCTAATCAAGAATGAAGGTTCAAAGATTAATGATACCATTATTGATTGTGGGAGCGGTTATTAACCGCGATTTTCCCGGTCCGGTCTACCTCTACAAATACCGTGTCATATGAGGTTTATCCAATTAGGTTGAATGTGCCACCATTTTTTATTTATAACCAATAGCTTTCAATGGCAAAGGACTGCCTTACGATATACTCCAAAAAATGGATTATACTCCGTAGTCCTATTCTGACCCATCACTCCAATACTCCGGTACTCCATCACTCCGCCTCCGGTTTATCTACCATAATGCCTTGAAATTCAGGATTTAAACATAGATCAATGTAGGAGGTATCAAATGCGATTTGAACTCATGTTTCCCGATCAGATCCGCCAGGCGATCAAGGAAAACTGGCCGGTTATTTTGCCCCTTGGCGTACTGGAATACCATGGCGAGCATTCGGTCATGGGCGTCGACACGCTCCTGGTTGTCAAAACCCTGGAGATCCTGGAAGATGAAATTGACATGGTGATTTTGCCGCCGTTTTACTACGGGGCTGCCAGTTATGTCGTCGAATCGCCGGAAGGCGGCAAAGGCTCGATCCATGTGCCGTCGGAAGTCTTGAATGCTTTTGGCCGTCACCTGTTTGCCAGCCTGCTGCGCACGGGCTTTCGGAATATCCACGGCTTCATTCACCATCAAAGCGAAAATTTCATTGCCGGTATGCCGACAGACCTGGCCTTTAAGATGGCCGCCAGGCAGGCAATTTTTGATTTTTTAGAAAAGCAACGCGGCGAAGACTGGTGGGGCCGCGATGACATGCAGAACTACTATTCCGATCACGAAACCCAAACCGACCCGTTTAGCTGGATTCGTCTGCATCCGCTGCTGGATGCCGGGATTCAAAAGGAGTTTCCCATCGATCACGCGGGCAAGCAGGAAATGTCCTTGATGATGGCCCTCTGTCCGGAAGGGGTCGATATGGAAAAGTATCAAGACGATAAATGGTATTCGCGCAGCGCCAAGGACGCCAATCTTGCATACGGCAGTGCGGCTAAAGAAAAGATTTTGAAAAGTATCAAAACGATTTTATCTGAAGGATAAAATAGTGTTAAAGATTTTGGTTCCGAAATTTCAGTTATTCAGGCAAGCCCGCCTTTCGAAGCAGGTCGATGAGGCTTTCCAAATAGGTTTGATCCTTATAATGGCTGGTCCTGCGAAAAAACTCCGCAGTATAATCAGGTTTAATTTTGAGTATTTCTGCCGAATGAGAACTGGCTTCCTTCATCCGGTCGAGTCTCGCATAATTTATTGCCAAGCGTTCATGCACAAAAAGGAGCGGAAATTCACCTTTAAGGGAGCGCTTGAGCAACTGGTTCCATGTCGCAATTGCCTCCTCATAGTGTCCTGTCATTTCATAGCCATCGCCCAAGTTAACCAGAAACCAGGCAGGATAATAGGGTGCCAGACGCATGGCCTTTTTGGTGTGAACAATTGCTTCCTCGGGCCTTCCTCCAAATCGAAGGCTCTCGGCTAAAAAGATATGAGCCCTAGCACCATTAGGAATTAAGGCCACAGCTTTTTTCCCCTCGGCTATGGCTTCGTCAAACCTACCTTGCAACCTGTAAATCCTATTCATCAGATTATGAAGGCGTCCCGGATTCTCACCGAGTGCTGCAGATTTTTGCGCTAATTCAAAAGCTCGGCTGATCGACTCATTGGGGGATTTACTCCAACCCATCAACACCTCTATGGTGTGAGTCCAGGCCTGCATTGTCCAGGCAGGCGCATAATTAGGTTCCAGATTGGCAGCCTGTTCAAAATGCTTTCTTGCTTCATGGAGATCCTCCTTTGTCAGCCGGTCAAGAATGCTATATCCCCTAGTGAGAAGGCTCCAGGCTTCAAAGTTATCTGTTGTATACCAGTTGGCTACTTCTCCAACCGTCAGCTTCACTTCCAGTGCATTCAGCACTTTCATGCTGATATCATCTTGAAGGGCAAACAGGTCTTTTAGTTCTCGATCATAACGCCCGGCCCATAAATGATTTCCCACTAGGGCATCAATTAACTGCGTTGTGACCCGTAACCGGTCCTCTGCCCGCTGAACGCTTCCTTCTAAAACATACCTTACCCCCAACTCCTCACTGACCTGTTTTATCTTGACAGGCTTTCCTTTGTAGGTGAATACAGAATTGCGGGCAATCACAAACATATCGGGAATTTGGGAGAGCCCGGTAATGATGTTTTCCGTGATGCCGTCGGCGATGTATTCCTGATCGGGAGTTCCACTGAGGTTATCGAAAGGCAGAACGGCAATGGATGGTTTCTCCGGTAACGGAAAGGCCATTTTTTCAACTGAGGCAGGTTTATACTCCGGTGCCCCCGGATAAGATAGCACCCTGTAAACCCGTATCGGTTTTTCTATATTTTTTACTACATGATGACCAAGATCTTCGTACTTCAGATCCAGCTTATTCTCTACATGTTCAAATGCTGTACCTGAAATGCATACCCCGCCGCCACTGCATATACCCTCTAGTCGAGCGGCAATATTTACTCCATCACCGTAAATCCGGTCATCTTCTTCGACTATGTCTCCAAGATTGACGCCGAGGCGAAATAGCATATTTTGTTCTTCAGGTAACCCCTCGTTTCGGCTGGCTAATTCCCGTTGGATCTCGACGGCACATTGTACCGCATCGACAACACTGACAAATTCCGCCAGCAGGTTATCGCCAGGGGCATCAACCACACGGCCCCGATTCTGCTTTATGAGATCGGCCATAGCCTCTTTGTATGCCGTCAAGGTACGGATGGTACCGGCCTCATCATTACTCATTGGGCGGCTATAACCAACTACATCGGCACTTAGAATTGCGGTGAGCTTGCGCTTAAAACCTTCTGGCGCCATGGGATAATTCCTATATGTTTTATGATTCCAAAAAAAACTGGATAATATATTGCGACTTTAAAATGTGAAATTTGATTTCAGCTCAGGTTCGATTTTACAAATAGAACAGGCTTCAGATTAGGCGTTGGAAGAACTTTATAGATCTATTATATACAGGGACTACATTGTGTCAAATTGTGTCAAATTGTATTTCAGATATGATCATTGTTGAAATATTTGGAGGTAACTAGATTTTTGCAGTTATAGGAATTGAAGGCACATTGAGATTATCTAAGCTTTGACCATCATACAGAAATCGCATTTAGACAATGCCGGGCATAGCACCCCTTTGGAATGGATAAAAGTCTATGGCCCCCAATGCTTGTCTATACCTATGACCGAATTTTAGCACTTTCCACCACAGCATCAATCACCTTCATATTCGCAACGGCATCTTCCAGGGGAGTCGGCACCGCAGTGTCATTTAAAATCGCCTCCGAGAACAAATCCCCCTGTAGCGTGTACTGATCGCAGACGGGAAAGCTGATTTCCTCGGTTTGATCCCCGGTCTGGTGCCACAATCTGCAGGGCTGATCCGGCGGCGCATTGAAAGGAATCTCAATCTCGATGCGTCCCCGGGTGCCGAAAATATTTACTCGCTGGTAAGGGACCAATTGCGTCGAGCAGGTAAAGCTCGATTTGCCGCTTCCGAAATCAAGTATTGCTGATGTGATGCGATCCACTTCAAGTTTCGGGTCATATTCCATCAGACCGGACACTTTTTGAGGTTCCGCGCCGAAAATAAACCTGGCCAGCGAAATGGTATAGCATCCGATATCCATCAGACCACCGCCGCCGATATCTGCCATGTTCCTGATGTCAGCCGGATCCGTGTTATAATAGGAAAAAAAAGACTGGATCGTCTTCAGCGATCCGATATCACCGGAATCCACCAATTCCTTTGCCTTTTGCCATTGGGGGTGGTGCCGGTACATAAAGGCTTCCATTATTTTAAGATCCGGATGCTTTTTGCTCGCCTCCAACAATTTTTGGGCTTCAGCCGCCGACAGAGCGATGGGCTTTTCGCAAAGAACATGCTTGCCGGCTTCCAGGGCCTTAATCGACCAGGGGACGTGCAGATGGTTGGGCAGGGGAATATAGACTGCGTCGATGTCCTTGCAGTCCAGCAGTTCTTCGTACGATCCGAAGGTGCGCGGAATTTTCAGTTCGGCTGCCAGGGCCTCCGCTTTTTCCAGCGAGCGCGAGGCCAGCGCCTGAATATCACAAAGGGTGCTTCTTTGCATTGCCGGAATCACTTTGACGGCGCCGATGTCGGCCGTGCTCATAATTCCCCATTTGACTTTTTCCATAACGATTCTCCCAGTAGTACAGTTAAACGTTATTTGTTATTCGTTCTACCCACGCAAGATAGCTTAGCGACTATGGGGTTTATCTCCGCTCTTGAACTGCCGCCCGATGCTGAGTTAGGCAAAGATAAACCCCCGCACTACAAAAAGCCCACATCCAATAACCAATAACTATGCTTATTCGGGTTCAAACGCTTCGACCGGCGGTCCGTTCAGCAGCTTTTCATTGATAAAGACTTCGGCCCGAAGACGGCGCCCGCGCCGCCCCGGCCCAGAGCTTTACCCCGGTCGCTCAACACCGATGCAAAATAACAATGGTTTTTGCCGGCGGCCCCGATCGTCAGGACCTGGGCCTTCTTGGAATGCTGCTCTTGAATGGCCGATCTGGTTTCGATGGAACTCAGGTCCTTGAGAGACTCGGCCGCAACAAACTCGACGCCGGCATTTGAGATAGTGATCAAAAAGATAATAGATGCCGAAACCCCGGCCGCCAAAAAACAGTTCGGTGGTTTTGGGATCAAGTGGTTCCGTACGATAAGACGCCCGGCTAAGATCGACATGCAGAACTTTGTTCATATAGCCTTTGGCCAGGCGTTGATTTTTCGTGTTCATGTATATTGTCCATGCCCACTTTTAGGCGCTAGGGGGCGTTATTTTGACAACATGTTACAAATAACCCAAGGTTTGAGCAGTAAAAATTTCAAATAACAAAAACCAAATACCAAACAAATCACAATGACCAAAATTCAAAATTCCAAACGACTGGCTTTTGATCTTATTTGAAATTTGGATATGGGTTCAATTGAGGAATTCAAGGATTGAGGAATTTAGGGATTGAAGGAATACTATCTATTTTAATTAATTGATTTTGGCCTTTAATCCCCCAATCCCTCAATTCCTGAATCCCTCAATTTGGCGCAAATTGACATAGATCGTGTCTAAAAAAGTTCAAATTTGTTATTTCCCATCTAGACGGGTCAGGTCTTTGTATTGACCGAGCCTGTCGATCCAGAAAGAAGCATCCCGGGGTTCGTAAGTTGTCAGTTCAAAACTATTGCGCATAATCCGGCGGATTTCACCCGGATCCCTGATGATGTCAAGGGCATGGGCCTGGGTCAATGCATTGCCGAGGGATGTACATTGCTGCGTTCCGGCATATATGGGTATGCCACAGGCATTGGCCGTAAACTGGCACAGCAGCTGATTGGCGCTGCCGCCGCCGACCAGAAACAGTGAATCCGCGCTTTCCCGGCTCAGGGCGCATAACAATTCCAGGCGATAGGCATACTCCAGCGCCAGGCTTTCAAGTACACACCGAACAAGACCGCCGCGGGAGTCCGGCGAAGGCTGTTGAAAACGATTTACCAAATCCAGCAGGGCTTTTTCCATATCATCGGGCGCCAGCAAATCCGGATTGGCTACATCGATGATGGGCCCGGATTCGGCCAGACGGGCTTTTTCCATCATACGACTATAGTTCCAGGGATCGTCCGACGAATCCCACTTGCGGTTAAGCTCCTGAATCAGCCACAGGCCGATAATATTGCGACACAAAAACCAGCCGCCGAGGGTGTATTCGTTGCTGAATCCGTTTTCCAGGAACTCCGGGCTCGTAACCGGGGCCGCCCGAAGCCGTCCCAGAATACTCCAGGTTCCCGAGCTTAAAAAAGCCCAGTTGTCGCCGTGGGCCGGGACCGCCGCGGCAACGGCGGCCGTGTCATGGCTGCAGGTTGCAATGACGGGTACATCAGCCATACCGGACCGGGGGGTGATTTCAGGGCGCAGGCTGCCGATGACCGTTCCCGGCTCGACCAGTTCTTCAAAAATCTCGGGCAGTTTGAATCGGTCACCGATATCCTGACACCAATGGCCGTCGATTTGCATTAAATTAGAGGTGCTGGCAATGGAACGCTCTGATACTTTTTTCCCGGTCAGGCAGTAGTTGAACAAATCCGGCATATTCAAAAAAGAAGCGGCCATTTTCAGGACGGGGGAATCATCCCGCTGCATGGCCAATAATTGAAAGAGCGAGCTGATCGCCCATGGCTCGCAGGCGGTCGCGGCGAAGATTTCCTCCCGGGACATCATCAAGTCCGAGTAATCATGGATATCTTTGGTACGCTCATCGCGATAATGAACGGGATTGGCCAGTATTTGGCCATCTTCTCCCAGCAAACCGAAATCAACTCCCCAGGTGCTGATCCCGATGCCCTTCAGAGCCAGGTTTCTATCCGCACATAAGCGCAGGGTGTTGAGCAATTCCGCATAGAGAAATGGAAAATCCCAAACCAGGGTTTGACACAGATGTACGGGGCGGTTGGGAAAACGATGGATTTCTTCGATTTGAATCCTGTTTTCAAACAGGGTGATAAGCTCGCCGCGGCCGCTCTCGGCTCCGAAATCCAAAGCTAAAAACTTGAGGCCGATGTCATTTTGAGCTGTCATGGGTATAGAATGCAACCGTTTGGGAATACAGCGTTCAAAGTTTATCGATTAGGCTTCAAACCGAATCAGAACCCTTGATTAATATACCAATAGCGGGTGGATTGTCACTGTTTTTGTGAAAATTTCGGCAATGATTTCATTTGACTTTTGTTTGGAAAAAATAATAGAGATATTCGATGACAACCATTTCCTTAAAAAACCTGACCAAAAAGTTTGGCGACAATGAATTCGTGCACTCTATCAATCTGGAGATTAAAGACGCTGAATTTATTGTTTTGGTAGGTCCGTCGGGGTGCGGCAAGTCGACAACGCTGCGCATGATCGCGGGGTTGGAGAAAATTTCCGGGGGCGAAATCGTTATCGGCGATCGGGTGGTGAATAACATATTGGCCAAAGACCGCAACATTGCCATGGTCTTTCAGAGCTACGCTTTGTATCCGCACATGAATGTTTTCAACAATATGTCGTTTGCGCTCAAGCTTCAAAAAGTGCCCAAAGCGGAAATCAAAGAGCGGGTGGACAGGGCCGCCAGGATATTGAATATTGAGGAACTGCTCGACCGAAAGCCGTCCCAGCTTTCCGGCGGACAACGCCAAAGGGTCGCGATGGGACGGGCTATCGTCCGAAATCCGGATATTTTTCTGTTTGATGAACCGCTGTCGAATCTCGATGCCAAATTGAGAACCCAAATGCGGGTGGAAATCAAGGAACTCCACCAGCGCGTGAAAAACACGATTGTCTATGTAACCCACGACCAGGTGGAAGCCATGACTTTGGGCGACCGCATCGTCGTCTTAAAAGATGGCTATATCGAGCAGGTCGGGGATCCGATCGAGCTTTTCCAGAATCCGGTAAACACGTTTGTGGCGGGTTTTATCGGCAGTCCGCCGATGAACCTGATCGATGGGAGGATTGCTAAAAGCGGCGACCATTTTAGCATTAGCTTCCCGGAAGGATTTTCGCTGCCGATTCCCGACAAGCCGAGTGCCCAAATCAGCGATGATCAAAAAGTCGTGATGGGGCTGAGGCCGGGGGATATTTTCCTGGAGGAAGGCGGCAATAATATACCGGAAGCCTGGAAGTTCGACGCCGAAATAATCGTGACCGAGCCTTTAGGCAGTGAAACCTACATGCACGCTGATGTCAATGGCTTGAAGATCATCGGCAAATGCGAGGGAAGAAGAGTGGTTCACCCACAAGAAAAAATCAAACTGACCTTCAACCTCAATCACCTCCATATTTTCGACGCCGCCTCCACCAAATCGATTTATTAGGCTCCCGGCCGTGTGCCACTCAGTCCACTAGGAAAGAACTTCTGCCCGCTATAATCGACAGAGCGCAGCGATTCCATAAATCCGCATTCCGCAATCCGAAATCCGCATTCCGCATTCCGCAATTTTAAATCCAAATTATAACGCATGATGTGATTTCTATAAATTGGGCCTAACGCAATTCCTGCAGCAGGCGCTTGAACTGCGGATCATTCTGCAATAGCTCCCGGCCCATTTGTTTAAGGGCATCCACGGTTTCGGTTGGCAGTGCGAAGGTGGTGGGCAGATTTTTAAATTCGTGCCGCGTCTTGGGATCGGCGATAAAATCGAATGCCACCTGGCTCAGGTACATATCCACTTCATATAAATCGCCGCCCGGTAATTCGGCATCCGGACAGTTTTTTTGTAAGATTTTTCCACAGGCCTTTCTCAGAAGTACGCCCTGGTTGTATTCCTTGACCACGCTGCGCACCCGGTTGACGGTATCAAAAGAGTAATTGTCCAGCGGGATGACAGCCGAACTGGTCAACACATCGATCAAACCCGGCACCTTGGCGCTTTGGTCGCGCTTGGTTTCCGGATCCGTAGCAGCGTTGACAACAATGATTACGAGCTTTTCAATGATTTCACGATTGACCTGCCGCTGGATGCTGTAGGCCGGGTCGGTGGTCTCCAACGCGAAAATGAGACTACGCAAGCCGATATTGTCGGCGACGCCGCCGTCGATGAGATGAACATAGTCGCGTTGGGCGCTCCAGGCCGAGGGTTGATAATAGCTGAGACGGTCTTGGGCACGATTGGCCCTTTCCGGCGCAATGCGCCGATCGTTTTCAGCCAGCTCAACCCAAGGCGGTGTTTTGTAGTGGCAGCTGCCGGCATAGCTCTGGAAGGTAAGCGGCGTCAGAAGACCAGGGAAAGCCGAAGAGGATGCTACAGCCCGGGCCACGGGCAGATCGGCCAGATCGGAACAGATCAAGTCAAGCTGATCCTGGATAAAAGGAAATTGGGCGGCGGTGGTCATGTCAGTGGCGTTGATCATCAAGAAGGGCCGGGTTTCCTGATCAATCAGGTCCTGGTACGTGGCTTTGCCGAAGATATGCTGATTGTAATACTCGGCTGCCAGGTCACTGCGACCAAAACTGGATCCGGCCAACTTGAACCAGTTCGCCGGCGACAACGCTGCGCTCAGCAAGGCTTTTTCAATATCTTTTTTTAAAAACTCACGTTCGAAGGTCCCATCAAACAATTTGTCTCTATGAAGAGCATAATAGGCGCCGGTAAAGCTGCCGCCTGAAACCGAAGAGATGATGTCCACCTCATCCAGCAGACTTTTTTTCCGTCCTTTCCACTCAATTTGAACATCATTGAGTTCCTGCAATACGCCGTAAGTAAATGAGGCCGCGCGCGTGCCCTCGCCGGAAAAGGCCAGCATCACAAAGAGGCTATCCGTGTTGTTGCCCGCAGCCTTAAGAATCCCGTAGCGATACCCTTGGTCAACGTCATATTGTTGCAGGGCGGCATTTTTGGGAAAGCTTCCACAGGCGTAAAAAAACAATCCGATCGACAGTATCATCATTAACCGGCTGACATTTTTCATGCAGACACCTCCTGAAACTCGATGATGGCCGGACCCAGGGCATTCGTATCCTGGATCACCCGGGTAATTTGCGGCGGCTGATAGTCTTTTGGGTCTCCAAGGTCAAACACATGGGTTCCGGCGCCGATCCGCAGGATCTTATTGGTTTCCCCGCCGGGATTGCCGTCGATGTTCACCTGGCGCACACTAGTAAACCGGATTTCTATATATTCGATTATTTCCTCCTAACCCCCTACAAATAATGGGATAAAACGAAATTTGAATGTCATCGCCGGTACTCATCCGTGGTTGAGCCCTGTGTTTCGAGTGCAGGGTGGGCTTTGCCCACCGTTAGCAGATGAAATCAGCGATATTTAGTGGGCGCAGCCCACCCTACGATATGGAATTTATGCATCAAAAGGGTTAGCTCCGAGGGCAACTGGGAGCCGGGCTTTCTGAAGCCGGATTCTCTACTTCAGGCCGGCCAATACTTTTCCCGGTGTGATCGGCAGTCCGCGAACCCTTGCGCCAACCGCTTTTGCTATGGCGTTGGCGATAGCGGGCGCCACGACGCTGAGGGCCGGTTCACCGGCACCCACCGGATAGTAGTCGCTATCAATAATATGAATATCCATTTCAGGGATATCCGCCATGCGCAGCGTGTTGTATTGATGGAAATTTTTCTGCTCGATGGCGCCGTTGGAAACCGAGCCTTTTTCCAGGGTGGCCACACTTACCCCCCAGAGCATTGCCCCTTGCATTTGTGCGATCGTATTGTGAGGGTTGACGGGGATGCCGACATCCGCCACAAGGGTCAGCTTGTGAATCTTGAATTTACCATCGTTTGGACTGACGCTGACTTCGGCCACGCAAGTGGTCCAGGTGGGCATTTCCCGTTCCTGGCCAAAGCCGCATGCCACGCCCATGGCCGTGTTCGCCGAATGGGTCTTCTGCCGATAACCTGAGCGGTTTACAGCCTCCTCCATCACTTTTTTCAAGCGGCCGGCCCCGCCCACGGCATTGGGTGCATGTCCGGCCTGCCGGCCGGCCCCATCGAGCATCCCCAACCTGAAATCAACCGGATCGACACCTGCCAATTCGGCCATTTCGTCGATAAAGCTTTCGGCCGCAAAGCAGGTAAACCCGGGCCCAACGGTGCGCAAATAACCGGGCGGCACGACTTGCTGGGCAAGGTCATGCAGGATCGCCCGCACCTGGTGGTTGGGTACGCTGTACCAGAAATCAGCTCCACTCACGGCAAAGCTGTCGACCCGGACCTCCTTGTCGGGGGTCTCGGCCAGAAAATCGGGCATGATACGGGCAGTCGGCCAACCGGCGACCACATCATGGGTCACGGCGGTCAGTTGTCCGTCCTGGTCCAGGGCACCGTGCAGAACCTGCAGCGATGGAGACCGGCCGATGTCAAACTGAGTCTCCTGTTCGCGGGTGTAAATAATCTTCACCGGCTTGCCCACGGCCTTGGCGGTAAGGGCGGCAACCACGATATAATCACACTCTAATCTTCTGCCAAACCCCCCGCCGAGGTAATACTGGTGAATGACCACCTCCGATAAATCCACCCCAAGGGCCTGGGCCATCAACGGCACAGCTGTGGACTGATTCTGGTTTCCCGCCCAGGCATGCCATTGGCCGTCTTTGAATTCTACGATGGCGTTGACGGGCTCCAGGGGCGCGTGGATATTCAGCTCGGTCGTGTAGCTGGCCGTGTGCGTCTGTTGGGAATTGGAAATTACCTGCGCGGGATCACCTTCAAGCACCCAATTGCCACACTTTTGCGGATTTTCAGCCGTGGCTTCGGCCGCTTGGGCGAGGGCGGCGCTGTCCACATTCTGGTTGACCCCTTTGTCCCAATCAACTTTGAGCGCTCCGGCGGCCTGCACCGCCGCGTGGTGGGCGTCGGCAACGGCCACTACAAAGCCGGTCGTGTATCCGGTGGGATCATCCAAGGTGACCGCCTGCAGGTAGCCCGGCACTTTGCGGGCTTCGCTTTCGTCCAGACCGATCACTTTAGCGCCGTAACGCACGGGTGGTGTCACCAGATGGCCATAGACCATGCCCGGACGGTGCTCATCGATGCCGTATCGGGCCGTGCCGTCGGTTTTAGCGGGAATGTCCAGGGCATCCAGGGATTGCTTGACAATTTTATAGTCCTTGGGATCTTTCAGGGTCAGCTTCTCCAGCGCTTCCTCATCCATCTCGGCCGAAACGGGGGTTTTCTGAATGATCTCGGCATAGCTGATCGACTGGCCGGAGGAAGGATGTACCACCCGGCTATTTTCGGCATGACACTGGGAAGCATCGACTTCAAGGATTTTGGCGCCGGCATCGATCAGGGCCATACGGCCCGCCGCACCGGCGCGGCTCAAGGTGTCGAAGGTCCAGTTCACGCTCCAACTGCCTCCCGTAATCATGAGGCCCCATTTGGGATCCGTATCCACGTGGCGGATGCGCACATCCTCCCAGCGCACTTCCAACTCCTCGGCCAGGCTCTGGGCCAGGGCCGTCCCGACATGCTGCCCCATCTCCGCTTTGGCGATGTTGATTGTGGCGATTCCATTGGCATCCATCTCAAACCAGAGATTACGGGCGAAATTGCCTTCAGGAGCCTCTTTCCCGACAGTCTCGTATGCGAAGCGCACACGCCCGCCGCCGGTTGACCGTGCTGCGAAACTGCCGGACGCTTCCGTTTGCGTTGCCTCATCGGCAGACGTTGTGGATTGACCTTGTTGGCGGGGCATCTCTTTCGCTGCGGCCCGGATGGCTTCCTTCATGCGGGAGTAGGTCATGCACCGGCAGAGATTGGCGTTCATGGCCTTAATTATGTCGGCATCACTGGGATTCGGGTTCTTGTTCAGCAAATCGGCGGCCTGCAGAATGGCCCCGGACTGGCAGTAACCGCACTGGGGAACCTGATGGTCGACCCAGCTTTTTTGAAGGGGGTGCTGTCCTTCAGGATGCAGACCCTCGATGGTTATGATTTCAGCGCCTTGCACCGAGGATAGTGGTTTCACGCAGGATCGCAGTGCGGCGCCGTTGACGAGCACGGTGCAGGCGCCGCACTGGCTGATGCCGCAGCCATACTTTGTTCCGGTCAGCTTGAGGTGTTCGCGTATGACCCACAGTAGCGGGGTCTCACCCGGCAGATCAACTGTGGTGGGGTTACCGTTGATTGTAAAGGTTGTCATGGTCGGCCTCCTTTGCATAAAGCTTGATTATTTCATATTCATAGCCAATTCCTTTTTCTAACAGGATGCGGCTTGCCTTGTACAATTAAGATATGGAATTCCATTCGCCGAATTCTGCAGAGAGAAGATAAGAAGTTGCTATACCGACACGGAGAGATCGAAAAGGGCGAAAAGTGTATTTGCTTCAGCGGCAGCCGAACATCTACAAGCGCCGAGAGACGGAAATGATAATCAATTGGATAGCGAAAGCGGTCTTTTTTGTCAACGATATTTTTTGCGCCGGAGTTAGCATGACAGGTCAGTGAGAGCCGGTCTTGCCGGATTGTGGGGAACAAAGTCAGTGCCCGAAAGAAAAGTCGAGTTTTAGGTAGGTTGAGTTGAGAGCCTTCTGAAATGTTGGGTTTCGCGCCTCAACCCAACCTACTAAAATCAAACCTTTGTCACGATATAATTTCAAAGGGCGAAACCCGACAAATCGATTATGCGAATTTCCGAGCAACCACGAATTAACTTTGCAGTCCAGGACAGCCTCTGCGCTGATTCAAAACAGCGAAGCAGTCATCCCATCAATGTCTCCCAGCACGCGCCGTATGACAAATCGAAATTTTTCCGTCTGTTTGCCGGAGTCTCCCGGTTTATCGATGCCATTTGACGCAATGTTTTCATGGAGACCGCGTAAAAATTTACCCAAAGACTTTTGCACTTCCGCTGACTCAACCGGCAGTCTCATCTTAATTGTCTGAAACAGCTTAATAAGCGCGGTCGGAAGCAGCCCGGAAACTGAAGGACCCGCAGCGTCCGGTCTGGATGATAAAAGCCAATTGCCCATAAATTCAATTGCGGCTTCCGTTCCGGGGCGCCCGTGGCGCAAAGCGACCAATAGTCGGCCTAAACCCGGACAGTCCTTGTCAGCCGGCTGAAAAGAGTCCGCCGCCAACATGATTTTCTGTCGCCAGGCCTCCATTTCCCCGACACACCGGGTCATGTCCTCGCTAAGCTCAGTACATTTGCCGGGAAATAATTTGATCCAGCGCAAACAATGGTTAAATATCAGATCATCCTCGAATCCGGGCGGTGGAGTTCTTAGATTTTTCCAGAACATCGTCGCATAGCCGTAAAATATAGCCGCATCCAGTCGGCAGCCGCAGACATTTCTGCTGCGGTATTTCAAGGTGTAATTTCCGACGAACTCGATAATTACCCGCGTCAGAATTCGGCGAAAGGCCGAAGCGGGTTCGTCGGCCAGATAGTTAAGATAGCAAATCATATAGGCGGATTGCTTCTCTTCCAAAAATCGGTAGACCCGTGGCAGTACAAGCCAGGATGCATCTGATTCCGACGCTGCATTTTGTACTGTCTCTTCGCGTATCGCATTTAAATTTCTGATTAAATCCGGACAAAACCAGATGCAATTATTCTCCAGAGGGCCCATGCGTTGCCAACTGGGGGCAGCAATTTGAAAAAGGATCCGGGCAAAGGCTTCATCAAAACCGATCCGGATTAAGGCCGGTATAATATCATGCTCCAACTGGCGGCTGAACCAGCCGGCCGGCGTCACAGCGGGCATATTGTCAATTGCCTGGAGGTATTTTTTCCGGGAGGCTGCCTCGAATTGCCGCAGTTGCGATTCAATTCTTTCGGTTCGGATTCCGTGTCTTAAATTGAACGTGTGATTGGGGGTCGAGTCGTGCGGCGCGGGCAAGGGCGAATCAAGAAATCGCGACGGCCCCTGATAGGTCGGCGCCCCGTGGATGGGGTCTGTTGGTCGCTGAAAAGGATAGACAGTTGCCATGGTCGTGCTCCGGATTCGAAAGATGAACGTTTATGATCTGCATCGCGGAGACTGAAGCTCAAGCCCACTTTTTCAGTGTCATGATTGCCACATTGTGATATTTTTGTCAACTATTCTTTTGCCACATTGTGGCATTGCGCAAAATTCTCAAACTTTCACATTGGAAAATTACGGTTCTATAACTCAAAAGAAGGTAATCCATCGTGGGGCTTTTTGTTTTGGAGTGTCGGAATATTGGAGTGGTGGAGCATTGGAGTATTGGAGTGCTGGAGTGCTGGAGTGCTGGAGTATTGGAGTATTGGCTGAAGGTTTGATGTCTTCTTTTAATACCCCAGTACTCCAGCATCCTTATGGGTCTGGTGGGTCAGCCTCCGGCGCCCGTGGCTTTTGCCGAACACCGTCAGGTCTTGGGAGAACTCATTGGCCGTTTATCGGAAATCAATACCCACTATACCCGCGAGGAAAACCAGCTCTTCCCCACCAGCCTGGACGTGCTTGCCGGCAGCGAGTGGATCGGGGTCAAAGAAGGCGAGGCGGACATCGGGTTTGTCTGGGTGCAACCGGATACTCAATTCTGCAACAACCGATCAATCTAAATAGAAAAGATACAGCGACCTGTCGGGTCGTAGCCGAAGGCGAAGCCTGAAGCGATACCACATTTCGTCATTCGTCACTCGTCATTCTTCAATTCCGCCGGCAATTCATCGGCTTTTGGAAAGCTGGTTTGGGTGCCGGATGATTGGACGCTGATGGCGGCAATCCGATTGGCCCGGCTGATCGCGGCCGCTAAAGGCTTGCCGGCCGCGAGATAAAATGCCAGGCTTCCGACAAAGGCGTCGCCGGCACCGGTGGTATCCAGCGCTTTCACCGGCTCAACCGGTACGTGCTCCGTGGTGTCGTTCGTTACCAACAGGCTGCCACGTTCACCCAAAGTAAGAATCACGGCGGCACAGCCGCGTTCAACCAGCACCCGGGCGGCCTTTTCAGCCTCTGCCAGCGATTCGACCGACATACCGGTGAGAAGTTCGGTTTCTGTCTCGTTGGGACAGAAAATGTCACTCAACTGATAAAACTCCTGCGGTATCTCGGCCTGGGCCGGTGCCGGGTTGAAAATGGTTTTCACGCCTTCTTCGCGGGCGATACGCAAGGCTGTGAGGTTGATGGCCTGGGGTATTTCAAGTTGGCAGACCAGGACCGAGGCGGCCGCGATGACAGGCCGGGCGGCCTCGATTTCCGCGTCGGTCAACAGATCATTGGCGCCGGTAACGATGATGATTGAATTGTGGCCTTCCGTATCGACGGCAATTGGCGCAACGCCTGAAAATGCCTGATCCGTAAAGTGGACGTGCCGGGTGTTCACCCCCCAGGATTCGAAGTTTTTCAGCGTATTCTCGCCAAAAACATCCTGGCCGAGCTTGGTGACCATGGTTACATCACCGCCCAACTTGGCCGCCATGACCGCCTGATTGGCGCCCTTGCCGCCAAATCCCATGTGAAACCGATTGCCATGCAGCGTCTCCCCCATGCTGGGCAGACGGGGAACGTAACTGATCAAATCTAAATTACAAGCGCCAACAACACAAATCTTGGGGTTTTCCATGGGCTAATCTCCTCACCCGGATAAACCGGAAAGAACAGCCACAAGGCACCAAGATACTAAGAAAGATTGAAAATCAAAATTAGCTTCGTATCTTGGTGTCTTAGTGGCAAAAATTTATGGTTAGATAACCCCCCCCCGCAAACATAATGTGATTACAATAAATAGTGTATTCTGTCTATTTAATTTTCTGACAGGATCAACTGGATCGACAGGATATTGTAACTACAAAGAAAAAAAAGATCCTGTTAATCCTGTTATCCTGTCTCAATCGAATGAAGAGCATACCAGGTCACCCACAATTTATCGCTTGACATTTGCTAAAAACATATTATGCTATATACAAATATTGCTATTAGCAAATAAATACTTTGAATTGGCTTTTAGCTCAATTAAGGCCACTTCGTATGGGAGAAACATATGGCTCAGCAACAACTGGTCAAACGATCACGGCAGTCTTTTACACGATTGGCACGCTTTATCAATCAGCTTATGCGCGAACAGCTCGGGTGCGGTCCGGTCACGGTGCAGCAATGCTACACGCTCGAAGCGCTGATGGCCGGGCCCCACTCCATGAAATCTTTGGCGGCCGAAGTGGCGCTTCACCAGAGCACCCTGACCCGGGTGGTGGAAAAATTGGAAAAGCAGGATCTGGTAATCCGCAGGCGACCGGCGGACAATCAGCGCCGCGTCGAGGTGCAAATTACAGAGGCGGGCCGGCAAATCTATCGTTTTTTGGATGAGGCCGGCTCGCAGATGATCTCGGACTTGCTGGATCATATTCCGAAAAAGCGCCAGACGGCCATCGTCGATGCCATGGAGGAACTGGCAGAATTGCTGAACCCGGCCAATGAAGCATTTCAAAGACTGCTCAAGGATTGCCGGTGCAACATGCCGGCCGGCGCTGACAACAGTTTAATCTCGATTCAGGAAAAATAATTGTGGCACATTTGAAAGGAAGCATAATGGATGCAAGAGTCTCTCAATCCGAAATCCCGCAAGTGTATGATTCGTTGTCGAAAACTTATGATATCTGGGGGAAATTAGCAGAAAGCAAGGCCAGAAACCGTGCTATCGCATTGGCGGATATTCATGACGGCCGGCAAATTTTGGAAGTCGCCGTCGGCACGGGCCTGGCTTTTATGGATATTGTGAAAAGAAATCCCACCGGCGTCAATATCGGGATTGATATTTCCCCCGGCATGTTGCAAAAGGCCCAAAAAAGACTCCAATCCTTGTCCGGCGCCAACTACCAGTTGAAAATAGGAAATGCCTTTAAGATTGAAGCCGAATCGCAGCACTTTGATTTGGTGCTAAACAGCTACATGTTTGATTTGATTGCGTTTCATGAAATGGACAGGATCCTGGCGGAATTCAGGCGGGTGCTTAAACAGGACGGTAAACTGGTTCTTGTCAACATGACGACGGGAGAAACCTTCGGCAGCGGCATTTACAGCTTGATATATCGCATCTCACCCAAAGCATTTGGCGGGTGCCGGGGAGTTCGGCTTGCGAAAAAATTAGAGCAAAACGGATTTCAGGTAGAAACGAGGGAATACCATCAGCAGCTGCTGTTCCCCTCCGAAGTAATCCTGGCGCAAAAAAAGTCCTGACTAAGGGGGACCAGCATAGAAATCATCCCGAATGGGGGGTATTACCCGCTAGATAACCACTGGAATAATGGATCTTTATCCACCCAATCCCGTCTTCCAGCGTTCCATTGAACCAGCGCCCGTGGTTATCGATTAAGGTGAACCGGCTAGCGAGACTGACCTGACCCGGCTGGTTTTCAGTGAGACGGCAGTTTAAAAAAGTGTGGGTCCCGGCGGATCCTGAATCCAATTCATCGAACCTTATAATATTCGATAATATGGTTCATGTAAAAAATTGAACCGGGAAAGAAAGATCTGTATTCGAAAGTGGACCTCGAAATCCGGCGGCGAGCAGAAACAGGCTCCCTTTTTTTCTTCCCCCGGAAGATCTTCGCATCCTTGGAAATTTGTCTTTATCTGTCTCCTAACAGCAGTATCTCCATGCCTCGATCGGGAATTAATTGAACCCCATCGCAGGGACCCACCCAGTTTTTCAAAGGCTTATACGAAATTGAATTATCTTTCAAGTAAAAACCGAATTGAATTCGCTTCGCTCACAAATGGAACGGTGGAATATTGGAATTAAGTTGTAATAATTCCAAGATGTTTAATTGATGGCCCGGGTCTGCCAGATTGTAAATTCTTCATTCAAACCATCCAAGACCTGCCGGTCGCGATTGTAAACATCTTTTTTTAAAATAAAATTATCATTTTGATCGAACCAGATTGTGACATATAGAAGCATAACCGGTTTTGGTTTCGGCAGGTTCACTCTTTGCGTTATATTGGAGTCAATCAGTTGTTGAATGCTATCCCGGTTCCAATTCACCGGATCGTTCAACAGAATTTGAGCCAGTTCGATATTTTTTTCAACCCGGATGCAGCCCGAACTGAAAGCCCGATCCTGGCGACCGTAAAGGGAGCGGCTCGGGGTGTCGTGCAGATAAATAAAATATTTATTGGGAAATATAAACTTAATTCGCCCCAGGGCATTATGGGGTCCCGGCTCCTGCCTCAGCGTATAGGGTATGGTTTTACTGTACTGCGACCAGTCGACCGAATAGGGGTCGACGGTCCGGCCTTTTCTATCAATTACGCTGATTTTCATTTTGCTTAAATATTCCGGATTCTTTTTGATTTTTGGCAAAATATCTTTTTCCAGGATGGTGGGCGGCACGGTCCAGGTTGGATTGAAGACGATGTATTTGATCTTCGATTTGAATACAGGTGTTTTGCGAAAGGGTTTGCCGACCTGAACCTTGCTGCTCCAGCTTGTGGTGACACCTTCAAAATTATACGCCCGGAAGCCGGCGATATCTACTGCGATGTATGATTCGGGCAATTTATGAAAGACCCAGCGGGCACGCTCGAGATTGACCCGAATCTGATCAATTATTTTTTTGACCGGGATGTTTAATGCCGCCCAGGTCTTTTTTCCCACGATGCCGTCGGCGACAAGACGGTATTTATATTGAAACCGTTTGACGGCCTTTTCAAGATCTTCATCATATAAGTCCGTGTCGCTGACTGTCCCTTGAAATTCACCGCTGATGGCCAGTCTTTGGCGCAATTGAGAAACAAGTCGGTCCGTCATCCCCGGTCTCAGGGTCCGATCCCCGGATATGGATTCCCAACCTCCCGTATCCTGGATCGCACGGTATTTCTGCAAGACCCCTTTTAGCAGGCCATAATAGCCGATTGCCGGTCGTATGCTCCTGAGCCCCTTGGCCAGGGTGCCGGTTCGAAGTCTCTTTTCTATCGCTGCCACCGGATTCGCGTTGCGGACCCGCCGGGTCATGTTCCAGGCCGGATCCAGGCTTTCGGGATCGACCTTGCCGAACTGGATGTGATAGCACAAACGAACCAGGCTGTCGGTCAGCAGAATGTCATAATCGGCCAACAGGGCGGGATCGGGCGATTCATCGCCGTCCAGCAGCAATTTAAGGACCAGCAGCTGAGACAGGTGATAGTCCTCCGGATTCAAACCATCCTCGGCAATGCTGCCAATGTCTTCCAACAGGTCCGCGACATTCTGTGGATTTTGCCAGAGCAATTTAAAATCATTGCGTTCATACAGGTCCGGCAGCCAATGCTTGGAAGCAATATCGGCATAGCCGATTTTAAGTTTGCCGGTGGTCCAAAGTTCGTCGATTTTTTCTTCCAATACGATATTGGCTGATTCGACCTGGGCCAGGCCGGGATTGTACATCACGGAATTTGAAATTATCAGAACCAGTATCGCCATCATAAATGTTGTTCTCATATATTGGACTCCTAATTAATCCGCGCCCCTATATAGCACATTCAGGGCGGCAGACGGCGCTCGGTAACCCAAGTAATTTATTGTATCCAATGTCAGCGGCTTAATTGCTGAAGATAAAGCCAAAATTTGGACATTAAGATAGTAGTTAAGCATTGGAAAAATCATATGCAAGTCCGGCAACGTCGGATTTCAGCCCCTAATTGGGCAAAAACCGCTCCATTGCGGCCAACAAAGTTCAAAGTCTGATTTGTTTGGGAATATATAGTGAACCCGTACTACCTGATCAAGGCTGCTGCCGGCTTCAAGAAGAGCTTTTTCAATATTTTTAAAGCATTGTTCGGCTTGCTCAACAGGGCTATCGGATATTGACATAGATTTGTAGTCATAGCCTGTAGTACCTGACACGAAAACGTAGGCTCCATCCACGACTGCGCGAGAATAGCCAATTTTTGATTCGAATTCGGATCCACTTGAAATCAACTTCCGGTTCATAGTGTTCCTCATTTTAGATGTATAATGCCCTGGATAAGCCGCAGGCCAGAGGCTTTATAAGTTAGCACGGCACTTTACGAAAACCGCCCGGCTTTTCCTGTCAGTTCCATCCTGCTGGTTCGCTGTCATTTCTCAACTTCTGTCCACTTAATATCTGTTATCCCTGGATCGGATGAAAGTATATTCCCCATTGCGGTCACAACGCGCTTTAGTTCATTGGTCGCGTCGATTTTCTTGAAGAGTTTTCGGATGATCGGTGTTGCTGGGTCGGTGAAGCACAAGAACTCGTCGTCATCTCCATTCTGGTGCCCACAACAAATGGCAAGGCGGAATCCTTCGTTTTTGATCGGAATGTACCATCCCCAATCTTCCGCAATGATCTCTTCTGTCTCAATGCCGTGCTGCTTCAGTTTATCGACAAGATAATCAGCTAGCCGTTTGCCCCAGAGGCCCGGATTGCTCTGCTCTTGTTCGTCATCGTAGGGAGGGAAATTATTTGATCGGAACGTTACTTGAGTCAACATCGTCTTTCTCCACCGAGCGGCTTGAGCGATAATTGCGTCGACGCCCAATTCCTCCAGCAATATGGCTTCGCTCACAGTAGTTGCGGAACACAGGACTTTTGTTCCCGCCTCTTTTGCCGTCGCCACCGTTGACCCATCAACACCGAAGTGGAAGCTGAGGACAGGAACTCTCTCCTCGATCAGGACTTCAAGCTGCTTGTTTGCGGGTCCATACAATGGAACCGGATCAGGAACGGGCCCGAGTCCCATCTCGGAGTGGTAACTCTGGAGCAAATCTTTGAGACGCGGCCCCGAACGAGCTTCTGAATCATACCCCTCTGTGCTTCGGTTGAAGAGATTGACATTGAAGGGGCGATTTGTCAGCGACTTGATTTCTCTGATGGCCACTCTGAGATCATCCGGCGATATTCCAGCAGCACCAAGCCCCCCGAGTCCGCCAGCCTCACAGACGGCAGCAACGAGCTGGGGATTGGTTGGGCCTGCCATTGGCGCTTGAATGACCGGATGTTCAATCTCGAGAAGATCTATTGCGTGTTTATCATTCCACATGGTCTTCTCCCTTCTTACAGCAAAGTTTATAGCTCACGTTAGTCGCGACGCCTGACGTTTCCGGGATGAGCTGCAGGCCAATATACTTCAAAAGCCACATGATTTTACGTAAACCGTCCGGATTTTCCTGTCAGATCCATCTCGCTGGTCAGCCCACATGCATTAGAAGGATGGCTCCTTTGAAACTTTGACGATGAGCTTACCCTTATTTGATCCATCGAAGAGCTTGTTAATTCCCCGAGGGGCATTCTCAAGCCCATCGATTACATCAACCCGATATTGAATTTTACCTTCAGCCAGCCAACTCCCTAAATCTTCAAGGGCCTCCTTAAATCGATCCATGTAATCAAAGATGATAAAGCCTTCGACGCGGGCGCGTTGAGTAAGGATGGTTCTGAAATTGTAGGGACCAGGTACTGGTTCTACAGCATTGTACTGCGAGATCAGACCGCAAACGACGATGCGCGCTCTGACATTGATCAGACTTAAAACGGCATCCAGTATTTCGCCCCCAACATTATCAAAGTAAACGTCAATACCATTTGGACAATGCGTTTTCAGACGCTCGTGAACAGGCTCAGTCTTATAGTTGATAGCAGCGTCGAAACCAAGCTCCTCCGTGATCCAGCGACACTTTTCAGCGGTACCTGCAATGCCAACCGCGCGGCAGCCCTTGATCTTCCCGATCTGCCCTACGAGCGACCCAACCGCACCGGCCGCTGCTGAAACCACCAGCGTTTCCCCTGCTTTTGGTTTTCCAATATCTAACAGACCGAAATAGGCGGTTGGTCCAATGATCCCAAGCAACCCCATGTAGGCGGTCAAAGGCAGGGATGGGTCTATTGGCAGCTTGGTTAAGGCAATGCCGTCCGTTAGCGCATAATCTTGCCACCCCAATAAGCCCTGAACGATATCGCCGGCCTGAAAGTCGGCGTGATGAGACTGCTCTACAACGCCGATAGTTCCCCCCCGCATCACCTCCCCAACCCCCACAGGCGGGATGTATGATTTGGCCTCGGTAACCCAACCCCGATTGGCCGGATCAAGCGATAGGTAAATGTTGCGGACAAGAATTTCGTCAGCCCCTGGGGTCGGCACGGGTACCTCGTGCCATTCGAAATCCGACTCTTTGATTAAGCCTATGGGACGGGCGGCAAGACGCCATTGTCTATTTATTTCCCCTGCCATATAAAACCTCCTTGTAAGTTTTCAAATAAGTGTACAACATCAGGGTCACATGTTAAATATTTAATATTCGAGTACAATATTTAACATGTGACCCTTTTCTTTTCCCTGGAATGACGTAATTAATCGCCGGGTTAATAATACAAACCGGCATTTCCACCGGTGTGAATAAATAACACGCTGTCACCTTTCAATTCACCTTCTGTTATGCAGTGGCATAATGCAGCGGCGGCTTTACCGGTATAAACCTGGTCCAGCAGTATGCCTTCCAAGGTCGCAAACAGCTTTACTGCAAGCCTACCTTCTTCGGAAGGCAGGGCATACCCCGGGCCGATGAATCTGTCATCGACGATAATCTTGTTCTCATCGAGTTGAATTCCGAGCATATTAGCAGTTGATCGAGCAAGTTCACAAACCCGTTCCGATTGCACATTGGCATTCAGAGATGCGCTCACACCAAGAATCCCGGCGTCGTATGCGTCAATACATTGCCCCAATACAAGCCCGGCCTGTGTTCCTGCTGAGCTGGAGGAATGGAGAATGTGGGAAAAATGGATCCCTGAACGATGTGAAAATTCGATAATTTCATGAAACGCACGAACATACGCCAGTGCGCCGATGGAATCGCTTCCTCCCGGATGCAGCTCATACACTGCTTTGCCTTTGGTTTTCAATGACTCCACCAGATGGCTGTAGACATCCGTCACTGTACTCTCCCCTCCAGGAGCGTAATGAAGCTTGGAACCACATTGACTGAAAATGGCTTGACTCGCTGGATTCTGCTCGGAATCTGTGCCGGGCAGCACGACATGGAGGTCGAGACCGCATGCACTTGCGGCGGCGGCAGCATTTCGGCTGAAGCTGGTGGCTTTCATAGTGACAAGTGTATCTGCTTTACCGGCAATCGCGTCTCCCACGAGATAGTCGAGCTTTCGAGTCTTGTTTCCCCCAAGGGCAAACCCTGTCAAGTCCTCTCGCAAAATATAGATATCGTATCCCAGATGTGATGAGAGCCGGGGTAATTTGTGGATTATGGCAGGTGCCTGGATGAGGTTTGCGCGCGGGAATTTTTCCAAGACACCTTGCATTGTGTTGCTGTTTTCCATGAATGCTATCCTTTATGGCTATTTGTGGTCTACCCCGAGTTGCATGGTATCTTTCATATAAATCCTCATGGACATAGCCGGGATGAATTAAAGGCCACTATATTATTCTTTTATCCTGAATCCGCTCGGAGGCTCTGGTTCTTTGATGGAGTTTATTTGGTTGAAGCTTACGCAGACCCGATATCTACACGCCGGCTGCTCAAAAGATTGATTATAATCTTTATCGTCAACAACAAATATGCTCGGCCGAAAGTATCAATTGTCCAATTTCTTTTTCTCTGTCCAAAATCTCTTTTAATTGGTTTCCACAAACTTCTGAGCATAAAGTAAATATAAAATCATTACCTTCCATTTGGAATCTCAGAGATTTCAGAGGGACGGGCCAAGCTAAGTCGTTGCATTTTCAAAGATTTGATCCCAAACATAGTTGTTTTGGGCGCCTATTTCGCCTTTTTTCACCCCAAAATGGGCGATATCGGGATATTGCACTTTTTTAAGTTGAAACGATTCTCCCGTTTCAAGGACCTTTCGTCCCAATGCCATGCCACCCATCAGCACTTTTACATTTTGAATAAAAGGTTCACTCCCAACAG
>Ga0056112_1000093_pt1 | contig 26418 bp, 10 predicted proteins | sample WorMetilvaeELBA1_FD_55104 | JGI IMG/M metagenome (GOLD analysis project Ga0056112, IMG submission 55104) | Marine gutless worms symbiont microbial communities from Max Planck institute for Marine Microbiology, Germany - Olavius ilvae ELBA.1 ... | reverse complement strand
GGCTGTGCCCACCAAAACCCGCTGATATCATCGGCCGACGGTGGGCAGAGCCCACCCTACATCAAAAATACAGGAATCAACCACCGGTGGGCTCCAGTGGCTTTATACCAATTTCTTTTTATCCCCGTAATTATAAGGATTAATGAATTTTTCCAGCATTTTTTTGCAACCACCAGGTTAATTTGAAGACATTGCCGCAAGTCTAAGATCCTTAAACAGATCTCATTCTTTTTTCACGTTAAATTCACGCTTCCTTTATAATCCGTTCACCCCAACGGTGCATAATGGACCTCAGATCGTTCAAAAAAATCATTATTGCCAAAGGAGGCCTTTATGCAAACTACTGATGCCATCAAGGAATCAGCCAAACGGATTGGCAGTTCCGTAACCTTCAAACTGATTACCGTTTGCGTGCTGATTCTGGCACTACTCATTCCAACATCGATGGTGAAAGCGCTTATCAAAGAGCGCAAAATCCGCAAACAGGGAGTTATCAATGAGATTAATTACAAATGGGGAAAAGCGCAGACCGTTACCGGTCCGGTTATTTCGGTTCCGTACCTGAAGCATATTGAAGGCAAAGACCAAAAAACCAAGACCGTGACCCGGTATTTTCACCTCCTGCCGGATACTGTCGATATAAAAAGCCAGATCACCCCCGCAGTTAGATACCGCGGAATTTATAAAGCCATTCTGTACAATGCGACTCTGTCCATAAGCGGCGTGTTTCCCCGAATCCCGATTGAGGATTTAAGGATCGCACCGGAAAACATTGAATGGTCAGGCGCGTTCATTTCCCTCGGCATTGCCGACATGCGCGGCATAAAAGACCGGATTGAGACAACATTTGACGGCACCAACCTGTCAATGGAGCCCGGCGTCGAAACTGCAGATGTGATCAAATCCGGGGTTAGCGCGAAAATACGTATCAATGACACAAACCAGTCATTCCCATTCCATCTCGCGTTGAATCTCAACGGCAGTCAGCAAATTCATTTCGCCCCGGTGGGAAAGGAGACGACGGTTGCCGCAAAATCGACCTGGCGCGATCCCAGCTTCGGAGGCGCCTTTCTGCCGGCGGAACGCAAGGTCTCTGAGAAAGGATTTTCTGCCACATGGAAGATTCTGCACCTGAATCGAAACTATCCCCAGCATTGGAAAGGCGCCGGCCAAAATTTGACTCCTTCCACATTCGGAGTCAAGCTATTCCACCCGGTCGATATTTACCAGAAATCCATGCGCACCGCCAAATACGCCCTGATGTTCATTGTGTTTACGTTTCTGGCCTTTTTGATATCGGAGGTCATGCTTCGCCTGCGGGTGCACCCGGTTCAGTATTTGCTAATCGGCCTGGCCATCATTATTTTTTATACCCTTCTGCTGTCCATATCCGAGCAGACCAACTTCGGGGCAGCCTACCTTATTTCCGCCGGCGCCGTGATCTGTCTGATTACCGGCTATGCCAAAGCAATTTTGAAGAAGAAAATAGTTACCCTGATGGTGGGCGGTGTTCTGGTAATACTTTATGCCTACCTGTATATATTGCTCCAGCTTGAGGATTATGCCCTGCTGATGGGAAGCATTGGTTTGTTCGCCGTATTGTCAGTCATCATGTACCTGACCCGAAGAATCGACTGGTATGCTGCCCCGCAGGAAATCCGTGAATCGCATCCGGGGCAGCCGTTGAACGCACCCAACCGGTAAAAGCGGCTGTGGTGAAGATTTGACACCTATTTTTTTGAGAAAAAACGGCCCTCAATAGTGCGCCGGCCGGTAAGATGGGTTAATGTCTACATATTTATGAACTCCCCAACAATCTGAACTTCGTCTCTGATTGTCGGTGATTCCCCCCATATATTATGTCTAAAAACCCCATTTCGTAGGAGGTGAGTAATTTATCTTTGCGCATAACCCAGACACCATATTCCGGTTTAAAATAATGATTCAACGAGATGCAATCTAAATATTTTGGAATTTTTGCCTGCACTTCCTGGGCCGCCAACAAGAATGATATGCCCAACCCAATTTTTACATACTCGGCCGTAAGCATAAGGTTGGATGATTCCATAGCGATACGGTATTTGATACCCAGTTTTTCAAGTTTTTCCTCCAGTTTTTTGCGCGCGGTATATTTAAGGTTTTTAGGAGGCAAAATCAGCGGGTATTGGGCTACTTCTTCCAAGGTGATATTTTCGGCGTGTACCAACGGATGATTGGCAGGCGCCAGTAGAACGTTATCTGCTTTTTCCCAGCGTCGAATAAGGACATCTCTGGACACAACCGACTCCATGACGCTGCCGAAATCGACCTCGCCTTGCTTTACCAACTCAATGATACTGTGTGGCGGACAATCAAGGATGGTCAATTCTACCCGGGGAAACTTTTCCTTATACTTTTCAATATAATCAGGCAGGAGATAATGAAGGGAGGTACAGGGAACGGCTAACCGCAAACGTCCTACTTGGTACCCCTTGATTTCGTTCAAGCGCTCAATGAGGTGGTCTCGTCGGCTCAGCAGGTCTATTGAAAATTGCAGGAATGATTCTCCAGCCGAAGTAAGACGGAAATTACGTTTGCCTATCCGTTCAATGAGCGCAATATCCAATTCCGCTTCTAAATTTTTAATCTGCTGACTGAGAGCCGACTGTGTCCTAAAGGTTGCTCTGGCGGCCCGGGTGAAACTCCCTAATTTGATAAGATTCGTAAATCCAATGATTTGTTGCCATTCCATAATTAATCCTTCTAATATAAAATATTAAAATAATTAATTTGAGTAATATTCGTATCACAGATAACCATAAGGTGCAATCTGCTGGCAAGGGCAAACTCATTCCTAACGACTATATAAATAATAAGGAGGAGGCATTATGAATTCCAAAGACTTCAAAGCCGTGTTGAGCTCTGGCAAATTAACCCGTCGCCAGATGAACAAATTACTGGCATCGGCCGGTATACTCGCCGTTTCCATGCCCGGAATCAGTCTCACTGCGTTGGCAGCAGATCCAAAGCTCCAAGTCTTCACTTGGGCCAACTATGATAAACCGGAGTTTCACAAAGCCTTCAGCGCGAAGTATGGGGGCCCACCTGAGTTCTCGCTGCTCACGTCGAACAGTGAGGCGCGAGCGAAAGTCCGCAGCGGCTTCCATCCGGATCTTGCGGTGCCCTCTTGGAGCCATGCTCCGTTCTGGAAGAGCGATGGTCTGGTGGAAAAGATTGACGTCTCCCGTCTCTCGCACTGGCCGGAGTTGTTCGACCGGATGAAGTCTCTTGAGCCGGAAGGTGAGAAGTACTTCGTTCCCATGACGTGGGGCAGCACCGCGGTGGTGTATCGGAAGGATCTGTTACCGGAATACGCCGACCCCGACAACCAGACTTGGGGCATCCTCTGGGATCAGAAACTCAAGGGGAAAATCGGTATTCGTGACGCTTATCTGGGGGCGATGCTTCCAGCCGCCCTGTACGCAGGCGTCAAGGATGCGTACGACATGACAGACAAGGAACTTGAGGCGGTCGGCGCCCTGTTGCGCAAACAGCGCGAACTGGTGCGTTTCTACTGGAAGGCGGCAGCTGATGCGCAGCAGGCCATAGCCAGCGGCGAGATTGTTGCGATGAGCGGCTGGAACAGCACCTATGCCACGCTGAAGAAGCAGGGCGTTCCCGTCGGCTGGATGATGCCGAAGGAAGGCGTCCCGACCTGGATCGATGGGTACATGGTGATCAAGGGTGGTCAGGCGCCGGAACAGCAGAAGTACGATTTCATGGACGCGATACTCGCCCCTGAATCGGGTGCCGGCATCATCGAGCAGCTGGGCTACGGCGTATCGAACAAAAAATCCTTCGAGATCGCCGATCCGGAGAATATCGCGGCGCTCGGGGATGTCGACTACGTTATGAAGCATGGTATTTGGTCCAGGGCCGTTCCTCCGGAAACCAAGAAAAAGATGGTCGATCTTCACAATCGGGTGAAAGCCGGTTTCTGACCCATGGTCTCGTTGATTGGCTCCCGCGAGCGGCCCGGAGGTGAAAAAGCGTCATGACGGCAAAATCCGACGAGATAGAGGTTCAACGCGCGACGGACCCCGGCCCCCCGGGCCCGGGGCGCCGGCTTTGGCGGCTGTGGTACATAAACGAAAATCTCCGCGGTTATACCTTACTGCTGCCGACGCTGCTGTTTATGGTTATCATGCTGATGGTCGCGCTCGTGACGCTGGTCGTGCAGAGCTTCTGGGGGGACACAGGTTCGGGCACGGCCACGCACTATACACTCGCCAATTACACGATGCTGCTCACGCCGCAAGGCGAGATGTACAGAGTCCTGCTATTGCGCTCGCTGTGGATGTCCCTGATGATAACGGTCAGTGTGATCCTGTTTACTTATCCTATCGCCTATATTCTCGCCTTCCACGTTCATAAGCGCAAGCTGTTTTGGCTGATCGCCATCACCATTCCATTCTGGACCAGCTATCTCCTGCGCGTATTCTCGTGGAAGGTTATCCTCCAGCATGAAGGCGTCCTCAACTGGATCTTTCTGGCCCTCGGGCTCATCGACGAGCCGCTCGATACGCTTTTACACAATCGCTCCGCCGTCGTCACAACGCTGACGCATGCCTGGGCGGCGTTCGCCATCCTGCCGATTTATGTCTCGCTGGAGAAGATCGACCGATCGTTGCTGGAGGCGGCAATCGATCTGGGAGACGGGTTTGTGCGTCGGTTTTGGCGCGTGACCCTGCCGCTCTCGATGCCCGGGGTTCTCGGTGCTACCCTGCTCTTGTTCATCCGCAACGTGGGTGATTATGTGACGCCGGCCCTCGTCGGCGGTATCTCCGGCACGATGATCGGCAATCTCATCGTGTCTCTGTTCACCGATATGGATAACGAACCTTTGGCCGCTGCAGTTTCCATCGTCATGATGCTGACGACGACATTGGTGGTCTGCGCGTTTGTACTGCTTATCGGCGGCCGCAAGCGACTGAAAGGTCAAACCTGATGACGAGATCACGCGTGCCCGGCATTGTGCCTCTTTTCCTGGGGTTCTACATATTCGTTCTCTACGCTCCCGTGCTGCTCCTGCCACTGTTTTCATTCAACGACAACATTTACATGAGCTTCCCTCTGAAAGGGTTGACCCTGAAGTGGTATACGATGATGGTCAATGATGTCTCGTTGATGAAGGCGCTTTGGGCGAGCGTGAAGGTCGCCGTGATCGCGTCCATAGTCGGCACAATACTCGGGTTTCTCTCGGCCAAAGCGATGACACGTTATCATATGCGTGGAAAGGGTGTGCTGTTCGCGTTCATCATGGTCCCCTTAATCGTGCCGTCCATCATTATGGGTGCATCCCTGCTTAGTTTTTTCAGGCAATTCCTGGACGTCAATTTGTCTTTGTGGACCATAGGAATGGGACACGTATTGATATGCATACCGTTTTCAATGCTGGTCCTGGTGGCCAGGCTCGAGGGTTTCGACCGCTCTCTGGAGGAAGCGTCCTGTGATCTCGGCATGAGCGCCTGGCAGACTTTTCGACGGGTGACGTTGCCTCTATCGATGCCCGGCGTGTTGGCCAGCCTGCTCCTTTGCTTCATGGTATCATTCGATGAGTTCCTGAAGGCGTTTTTCCTGAGCGGCAACCAGGCTACCCTGCCCGTTTACATGTACAGCTTGCTTCGTTTCCCCAATTTCCTGCCGTCCGTGCTGGCACTGGGGAGCTGCATCCTCATCGTATCTATCGTGTTGATCGCGGTGGCTGAGTGGCTGCGTCGCGGGCGCGTCAATCCCTGATGTCAATGGAGAAAGTAATGCCCCCATCTGAGTCGATGATCAGGATTTCCGAAGTATCCAAGCTTTTCGGTCCGGTGACGGCGGTCGATAAGGTGACATTGGACATCGCACGCAACGAGTTCTTCGCCATTCTCGGTCCCTCCGGCTCCGGCAAGACGACGCTGCTGCGTCTGCTGGCCGGGTTCGAGATCCCCAACGCCGGTGAGATCTACGTTGACGGCGAACCGGTATCGGGAATTCTCCCGAACCGCCGCCCCACCAACATGGTGTTTCAGAGCTACGCCATCTTTCCACATCTCAACGTCCATGAAAATATCGGCTATGGGCTGTTGAACAAAAAGATGACTAAAGCGCAAATCGATGAGAAGGTTAATACAATGCTCGAATTGATCCGGCTGCCGAACTACGGGCAGCGCGCAGCGCATCAACTGTCGGGCGGAGAACGCCAGAGAGTGGCCCTGGCGCGAGCCCTGGTATGCCAACCGAAAGTGTTGCTGCTTGATGAGCCGCTCGGTGCGTTGGACAAGAAACTTCGCGAGGAAATGCAGGTCGAGCTTCGTCAGCTGCAAAGAACGGTGGGCATCACGTTCGTGTTCGTGACGCATGATCAGGAAGAAGCCCTGACCATGGCCGATCGCATCGCCGTTATGATGGATGGGAAGATCGTACAGGTCGACACGCCGAGTGCGCTCTATGAGACACCGGCCTGCATCGAGGTCGCCGAATTTATCGGCAATATCAATTTGCTGCCGGGAACGGTGGAAGACGCCGGCCAGAATGTCGTGATCAATACGGGGGCGGCGGGTCGATTGAACGTGCCGGTGCGACGATGCCGGGTCAACCCGGGCGAAAAAGTGGCCCTTGCCGTAAGGCCGGAAAAGCTTTTAATCACGGGCGAAGCACCTGCCAGCGGCTATAACGGCCTTCGCGGAAAGTTGATCGCCGAGTCCTATTCCGGTGATCGCAGCTTTTACTTCCTTGACGTTGCCGGATTGCCGCGTCGGCTGACCGTGGTGAACCTGAACGAACACCTGAGTGCCAACCGCACGATGGTAGCGGGTGATGATGAGGTGTGGGCGGTGTGGCCGATAGAGAGCGGCCTGTTGCTGACGTCTTAGGGCGGTGCCTCTAATTCCCTTCAGCATATGATTGGTGGTCAACAGAGAAGTATCCGGATCCGAAATGATTGAATATTTTCGAGTGAATATTGAATATTAAAGGAATGCTATCCATTTAATAAAGCCGGAGCGACCTGTCGGGTCGTAGCCGAAGGCGAAGCCTGAAGCGACACCACAATTTTAGTCATTTTAAATTTTAGCTCATTTTAGCTCATTTTCCCTTTTTATACGGGTTGGGAGGTATGTGAATGATTAACGATAACGACCGTCCGCTCTTTAGTTTTGCGATAATCTCAGACACACACACTACCGATGAAGAGGGGCTGGCGCTTGATGTTAGTCATCAAACGGGAACAAAAGTCGCAGGCGTGTATGGTGCCCTGATAGAGCGTATCAATAAGATGGAGCCTGCGTTTGTTGTTAACTTAGGTGATGTTACCCACCCGACCCCAACCTCTCCCGATTATGGGGAGGCTGCACTGGCTTTTCATAAGGCGTCCGAAATCTTCTCCATGCCTTACTACCTGGTGCCCGGCAATCACGATATAGGTGAAAAGCTACATCCCGCCTTACCTGAACTGGACGATCAGATCAGCATCACTAAACGCAACATCGGCCAATATGAGCAGCATTTCGGCCCGCAGCGTTTCAGTTTCCAACACCAGGACTGCCTTTTCATCATGATCAATTCCATGCTGATTAATTCCGGCCTTGAAAAAGAGCAGGGGCAGTGGGGCTGGCTTGAACAGACACTGCAAAATTACGCCGGAAACCGGGTGTTCATGTTTTCACATTACCCGCTCTATCTTTCGACCAGGGACGAGTCTGATCATTATGATAATATTGATGAGCCCGGGCGATCGCGCATGTTGGACCTGCTGGGTCAATTCAAAGTCGAAGGTTTTTATGCCGGGCACGTTCATAACTTTTTCTATAACTATCTTGACGGTATGCACCAGTTTGTCTTGCCATCGACAAGCATCGTCAGACACGATTACCTTGAATTTTTCCGAACCACACCAACACGTGAAATGGGACGTTTTGATCCAGCTAAAACCGGCTTTTTCTGGGTAGATGTATTTCCCGATGGGCATGTGCCCCATCTAATCCGTATGAATGGCGGGCATCGCCTCCTTACGCACTCCTGGAGCAATCACGGTGGGGCGCTGACGATGGATTTGAGGATGCCATGGTGTGATGAGGCCGATATAGCGACCCCATGGGCCGTCGAGATCTTTGAACGCAAGCATGTCCGCAACGACTATCCATTGTCAGCCTTATGGGAAATGGGGATCCGGAACTTCCGCATTCCGATCTCAGACATATTGGATGCACGGATTTCCAGGCGGGTGGCCGAGCTCATCGGTTTGGGGCACACGTTTACGGTGGTTATGTTTGGCGTGCCGGACGAAGAGCGCCAGGCGGCACTGGCTTCGCATGCAAGTGGGATCAAGGCCATCGAGGTAGTATCCCTGTTCAATCAATGGCCGGGATTGATCGATCCACTGGCCCGGTTACGGGAACTGGCGGGCTATCAGATATACCTCAATCCAGCTCGCCCGGAAGTTGAGGGGTGGACGTCTCATCATGGATTTCACACTGATCTGACTGACGAAATTTATTGGGCCTTGGGCCTGCCTGATCTGCACCGGGCCGTAGACGGATTCGTGTTTGGCGTCAGGCAGAATGTATGTCCCTGGGATGGCTTCGAGGCCGTGCGCCGTTGTCTCGGTGACACAAATTATCAGTTTATATTGCATGTCCCGTGCGTTGGATTTGATCGGACCAGCGCCCCGACGGATGATGCATCACGAATACATGAGTTGACCAGGGTAGCGGAAGCTGCGTTGTTGGCGCGAACCCATCCTGACATCGCTGTCATCGTCGACAATTTTGTTGAACTGGACCGGGGATACTTCAATTGTCGAGGACTCGTGGATCGGTTATACAATCCAAAGGACGGCAGCCGCATCGTGTCCTCACTGGACAACCTGTTGCCGCGGAGTCTGGCGAACCCAACCGTCTATGATACCAAACCGCACCGGCTTGTATTGTGTGAATACGACACCGGGCAAGTGCTGTTGATTCTCGCAAACAACAAGCCAGCTTCAACAGGGTTCGAGGATCATTTACCCGCTGAGGTATTAAACCTGCGGGGTAAGTTGGTCGACCTCGTGACGGGAGAAGAGACGGACACAAGCTACAAAGCATTAAGTGCAAGAATAGCCGGTGGCGGCAGTCCACAGTCTCCGATGCTACTCGTTCTCACCAGCTAAGAGTTTCTCGGTAATATTGCATGGCAATATTCTAGCTTTGTCGTCTAATTTTACTGACGTATTCAAAACTATGAACTTTACAGCTTACAACTGACCGCTGAAATCGCGACCCAACTATCTACCATAGGCTTTGGGTCCGCGCGAAAGGAAAGTTAAGTACATGGCAGATTTTCATTCTTATCGTCCCCCGGTTATGGGTACCACGCACATGGTGTGTGCCGGCCACTATCTTGCGGCTGCGGCCGGCTACCGTATCTTGGAGCATGGGGGAAACGCTGTGGACGCAGGCGTTGCCGCGGGTATTGCCATCAATGTGACCATACCGGAGAACACCAACTTCGGCGGTGTTGCGCCCATCATGATCTATCTGGCCGAATCGGATTCGGTCGTGACCATCAGCGGTCTGGGGCGTTGGCCGCGAGCGGCGTCCATCGACTACTTTCGTCGGAATTGGGACAACGACTTGCCGCGCGGGATACTGCGCGCCGTGGTCCCGGCGGCCCCCGACGCATGGCTGACGGCCTTAGAGCGATACGGCAGCATGAGCCTGGAACAGGTCATCACACCGGCCCAGGAACTTGCGCGGGATGGATATCCGCTTTCGGCGGTCGTGCAAAACCAAATGGTGGAGCAGTTCGCCACCCAGTCGATCTGGCCGTCCAACCAGCGCATCTTCATGCCCGACGGTCAGGTGCCGGCGGTTGGCGAAATACTTGTGCAAAGTGCGCTGTCCCATACCTTTGAGCGACTTATCGCAGCCGAACGCGCCCACCAGGGCGGATCGCGAAGCGAATCCATCCGCGCGGCCCGCGATTACTTCTACAAGGGTGAACTTGCGCGGGAGATGGCGCGCTTCAGTGAAGAACAGGGCGGTCTGCTGCGTTACGAAGACTTGCGCGATTTCAGCGTGGGACACGAAGCTCCTGTTAAAGGCCGTTTCAGGGACTTCGAAATATACACCTGCGGACCCTGGTGTCAAGGCCCTCTGGTAGCCCAAGTTCTGCAGATGCTTGAACACGATGATCTCAAACAACTCGACCACAACAGCAGCGACTACATTCATCTTGTTTCTCAAGCCCTGAACCTGTCCTTCTCCGACCGGGAGCATTATTTTGGAGATCCGGATTTCGTCGACGTGCCTATCGAACGGCTGTTGTCCGCCGCCTACACCCGCGAACGACGCAAGCGCATCGACATGCGCCACGCTTTTGAAGAACTACCGCCGCCGGGTTTAGCGACCGGCGAGGTGAAAATACACGGAGCCAAGCTCGAATCGAGCGCGCGCGCGGGCCGCGCGCGAACCGACACCAGCTATACGTGCGTGGTCGATCGTTGGGGGAATGCCTTCTCGGCGACGCCGAGCGATCCGAATACAACCAATCCGATTATTCCCGCGTTGGGTTTCAGTTTGTCCTGCAGGGGTTATCAGAACTGGCTGAATCCGGCCCACGCGTCCAGCCTTCAACCAGGCAAACGACCACGGTTGACCCCCAATCCGGCCATTGCATTCAAGCACGGCAAGCTGTTCATGCCCTTTGGTTGCCCAGGTGGTGACGCCCAATGCCAGGCCATGGTGCAGACCTTTCTTAATATCATCGAATTCGGCATGAATCCCCAGGCGGCCGTCGAACAACCGCGATTCACCAGTTGGAATTTCCCTGATTCATTCTGGCCCCATGAGTACTTGCCCGGGAGGCTGAACCTGGAAGGCAGGATCAGGGCCGATGTCGCCAAAGATCTCGAACAGCGTGGCCATGATATTCGGGTCGTGGATGACTGGGAGACTATGGACATGGGGGTTATGTCGGCGATAACAGTGAATCCCGACAGCGGTGTTTTAAGTGGTGGCGCCGACCCGCGGCGGGATACCTATGCCATAGGGCGTTGAGACGACTAGGCATCTATTGCAAAGGCGCATTCATGGCAGTTTTACGCACGGTTGGTCCGCAGCAGGGTCTCGAGGCTCATAATTACTTCTACCTGTTCATTGAGTATAGAATGTTCAGGTTTCACGCCCATAAAATTATAATATTCGTGGCTCCAAAACAAGAATATTATAATTTTATGGGCGTCCCGGAAGTTCCCCTATCTCAACTACTTCTTGCCTTTATATTTCAACTCAACAACTAATTACCTTCGCTTTGTCAATCTGCTTCTAAAGTATAAATCACAGTAAGAACTTTGGGTAAGTAAATTGCCAATTCCCTTATTCTGATCAAAAAACTAGCCCACCAGATTACCATACGACCAGTGTATCTAAAAAAGCAAATTAAAAAAAATAGTATACACTTGAGTCTTACTAGCTTCTACCAAAACACGTTACTTAAACTGACAATAAACGGCAAGAGAGGCAATTGCCGCCCTAGCTCATTTGGGAGGCCTCGAGCAGTAAACATTTTAATTTGTATAGAAATACTAGCAAATTCCGTTGAGTTCTTAAACTTGGCATAGATATTGTGCGACTAAATAATCCGTCGAGTTCTTAAGCTTGGCATGGATATTGATTGACTAGCAAACTATCATATTTCAAAAATGAAATAAAAATTTAAAATTGTAACTAGTTAGTAAGTCAATTTGAAATTTTCTTCCTCAGACCATAGTAAAGAAATACTGGAGGATATCCATGACTTTATCCAGAAAAGTAGTTCATAGCCTATTTGCCCTATGCATCGTGCTGGTCATGACAAATCGGGCCCCGGACTCCTTCGCGTCTGCAACCGTTGTTACCGGTGAACTGATGCAATGGCACAAGGTCACTGTTAACATTGTTGGCCCCGAATCCAGTGAATCAGGCCAACCGAATCCATTTCTCGACTATCGCATGACAGTCACATTCAGAAATGGCCAATCCGTTGTTCAGGTGCCCGGTTACTTTGCCGCAGATGGCAACGCCGCCAACACTTCTGCTACCAGCGGCAATGTGTGGCGTGCCCACATTAGGCCCAATCTAACCGGCACCTGGCAATATGAGGTCGATTTTCGCTCTGGCTCCCGGGTGGCCATCAATGGCGGCGGCACTGAACTTGCCCCTTACGACGGCATTACCGGTTCGTTCAGCATTAGCGCCAGCAACAAGACCGGTGTCGACTTTCGCGCGGCAAAACACGGGCGGCTGGCCTATGTAGGCGAGCATGCCCTGAGTTGGCGCGGTGGCGGTGGATTCTTCTACAAAGTCGGCATGAACGATCCTGAGACCATGCTAGAGTACGTAGATTTCGACAACACTGATAGCCGATTTACCTATAGCAGCTATGTCGCAGAGTGGAACTCGGGCGACCCCACCTGGAAAAATGGCAAAGGCAAGGGTATCATCGGGGGCATGAACTACGTAAACTCTCAAGAATTGAACTCTCAGTACTTTCTCACCATGAACACCATGGGTGACGGCAAACAGGCCTATCCCTGGAACTCTAATATGGGTTTTTTTGACTATGACATCTCAAAACTTGACCAATGGGGCATAGTTTTCGATCACATGATGAGCAAAGGGATTATGGCGCACTTAGTGCTAACCGAAACCGAAAATGAGAGCCTATTCGAGTGGAGTGAGGGTTTCGCGAATACGTTTGCAGACAGCCGCAAGCTTTACTACCGAGAGATGGTGGCTCGCTTCGGTCATCTGAATGCCATAACCTGGAACATCGGCGAAGAGAACGGCGTAGATGTGGCGGGTCGAGGTGCCGAAGACGGCCAGCCTGGCCAAACAAACACCACGGCCCAGCGCATAGCGTTTGCCCAGTACATACGAAATCTACTGCCCTTCGACGACGCCAACATCGTAGTTCATGGCCATGAGCATTATAGCGGTCAAGACGATGTATTCGTGGCACTGCTCGGTAATCCCTTATACACGGGAATATCGTTTCATTGGTGGCTCTGGGAGGGTCAGGGCACACATGACCAAATCGTCTTTTGGCATCGCGAGTCGGCGGCCAGCGGCCATAAGTGGGTGATAGGCTACGATGAGCCTTGGAGGACTAGCATGCCAGTGCGCGATGAATGGCGCAAGCACGCACTGTGGGCCGCCACCATCGGTGGTGCCGCCGGGACTGAAATCTACAACATTAACGACTGGCGCATGGGCGAACACATCTACCAAGATATGCGACATGCCAAGCATTTTATTTCAGATCACTCCATTCGCTTCTGGGCCATGCAGCCCGACGACAGCTTGGTCAGTAACGGCTGGGCTCTGGTCGAGCCTGGCAAAACCTATGTGATCTATCTGCCCAACGGCCGCAGTACCAGTCTGAATCTCTCGGGCCAATCAGGAGACTTCCAGATCAAATGGTACGATTCCCGCAACGGCGGCAGTCTACAGAATGGTTCTGTGACAAACGTGAACGGCGGTAGGACCCAAAGTCTGGGCAACGCACCCAACAACACGAACGAGGACTGGGTTATTCTGGTTCGCAAGATAACATGGGATGAGGATACTGACGCTGACGGTATTTCAGATAACATGGACAACTGTCCGTCTGTTCATAATCCAGAACAGGCAGATTCCGATAGCGATGGTACAGGCGATTCCTGTGACAACTGTCCCTCTGACATTAATAAGATCGAACCCGGCACCTGCGGTTGTGGAATTTCTGATGCTGATAGTGACGGAAATGGTACGCCTGATTGTATTGACACAGGCCCGATACCTGGAGATGCCTATATAATAGAAGCTGAAGATTTTATTCTTGCCAGCGGGGTACAGATAGAGGCATGCGTTGAAGGTGGGGAAGATGTAAGCTGGATAGATACAGGTGACTGGATGGATTATGGACAGTATAATTTTTCTGAAAGCGGTGAGTACACCATTTACTACCGTGTTGCCAGTATGTCGGGAGGCGCATTATCACTGCGATTGAATAATGGAGCCACCCAGCTGGGATCGGTAAATATTCCGGCAACGGGAGATTGGCAGAACTGGACCACGGTCTCCCATACGGTAACTATTGACGCTGGAACGTATAACCTGAGAATTTACGCGGAAGACAGCGGATGGAATATCAATAAATTCGGGATATCCGGCAGCGGCACCATAACACCCGTCCTGGCCGGGCCGACGGGCCTGTATATGACCGGAAATGAGAACCGGATCTATCTCAGCTGGTCGGACAAAGCCTTCAACGAGAACGGTTACTACATCTTCTGGAATTCGGATAACAACAAGCCGGCGACCCCTAACGCAACGCTGGCCGAAAATATGGAGAATTTCAGTGTTTCGGGGCTCTTCAGCGCCGGGCAAATCTTCTTTTTCTGGGTGGAAGCATACAACGATGACGGGTCCAGTGACCCGGCGACCGGTTCTGTAACCATTGTCGCTGGGGGAAGTACGGGTTATAAATCGATACTGGCAGACACTGTTTATGATAAATTGAGAGGCGCCTGGATTGGCCAGCTTATAGGGAATTTTACCGGATTACCGACTGAACTTCGTTATAGAGAGAACCCCAATCCTGCCAGCTCAATAGACCTGGTAGCCTACCAAACCTGGGTTACAGATGATGATACCAGTATGGAATGGGTTTTTCTCCATATGATGGAAGAGCATGGAATTAATATCAGGTATGCTCAAATGATACCGGAATGGCAGGACCATTTTAAAAACGAGAATGGGCAGCCATTTGGAATATTCTGCGGTAATGCCCGTGCATTAGAATTGATGGATCAGGGATATCAACCACCTGCAACCGGTTCTCGTGCCAATAATTGGTTCTGGAACTCCCTGGATGCTCAAATTGAAACTGAAATATTTGGTCAAATGGCCCCGGGATTGCTGGATAATGCCAAAGAACGGGCATCCTTTTGGGCCCATGTTACCAATGATGAACATGCCGTGGATACGGCTGCTTTTTATGCCATATTGATAGCTGATGCCTATTTTACTTCAGATGTTCAAACTCTTATTAATAATGCAAAAGCAAAATTTTCATCGGATTCTTTTATTTATGAAATGGTTACAGATGTTCAAACATGGTTTAACCGGTATCCTGATTGGAGAGATACCAGGCGGGAAATTTATAATAAATACTGGGGTCATGAAGTCTATCCGGGTAATGGAATTGATTCACCGGTTAGCGCGAAAGTAAACTTCACCTCTGTTCTAATGTCTCTCCTTTATGGTGACGGAAATTTTGAAACAACAGCACAAATTGCAGTACTGGCAGGTTTTGACAATGATTGTAATGCGGCAACTGCAGGAGCGATTGTTGGTACCCTGGTAGGTTATTCCAGACTTCCTGTTTCACTCACAAGCCAATCCGGCGATACCTATTTTAATACTACCCGAAAGAATTTACCGCAATATGATTCCATAACCAATATTGCTGCCCGGATTCAAAAACTGGCAGAAGAAAATATAATATCAGAAGGCGGTTATATTACCGGAAGAGGTTCAGGCAAAACGTATAATATTCCGATTAGTAACAGCACAGCACCACCACCGGATGGAACACCAGACCCGGATCCAACACCGGATCCGGATCCTGATCCAACACCTGAAGATGCCTATATCATAGAGGCTGAAGATTTCACCCTCGCCAGTGGTGTTCAGACAGAGGCATGCGTTGAAGGCGGAGAAAATGTAGGCTGGATAGATACGGGTGACTGGATGGATTATGGACATTATGATTTTTCTGTAAGCGGAGAATATACCATTTACTACCGTGTTGCCAGTATGTCGGGAAGCGCATTATCGCTGCGATTGAATAATGGCGCCACTCAGCTGGGAACGGTAGATATCCCGGCAACGGGAGATTGGCAGAACTGGACGACCGTCTCGCATACCGTAACCATTGATGCCGGAACACACAATCTGAGAATTTACGCGGCCGACAGTGGATGGAATATCAATAAATTCGGGATATCCGGCAGCGGTACCATAACACCCGCTATTCCGGATCCGACCCCGGAACCCGCTGGATGGACCCTGGTCTGGAGTGATGAATTCGATTATACCGGACTGCCTGATGCGGGCAAATGGGGTTATGACGTCGGCGGCGGCGGTTGGGGCAACAATGAGCTGCAATATTATACGGAAGATCGTGCCGATAATGCCCGTGTAGAAAATGGCCGCTTGATCATTACGGCGATTAAGGAAAATTATGGCGGGAGAGAATATACTTCCACCCGATTGGTATCAAGAAACAAGGGTGACCGGCTGTATGGAAAAGTAGAAGTAAGAGCCAAGTTGCCCAGCGGAAGAGGAACCTGGCCCGCTATTTGGATGCTTCCAACGGATTGGGAATATGGCGGATGGCCCGATAGCGGTGAAATTGATGTTATGGAGCATGTTGGATATGACCAGGGCAGAGTACACGGAACAGTCCATACCGGTGCTTTTAATCATATGCGTGGAACACAGAAAGGAAATAGCCTTTTCTCAGATAGTGTTTCCGATATCTTTCATGTTTATGCCATTGAATGGTATGAAGACAGAATTGATTTCTTTATGGATAGCCAGAAGTATTTTACCTTTAACAATGAATATCGAACTTCTGCTGAATGGCCTTTTGATAAGCGGTTTCATCTTATAATGAATATTGCTGTTGGTGGCGGCTGGGGCGGTGTCCAGGGTGTCGATACAAGTATTTGGCCCCAGACCCTGGAAGTTGACTATGTAAGAGTATACGAGGCCTCCACAAATTGTGATGCAGACACTGACAGCGACGGCGACAGCATTGCCGACTGTATTGACAACTGCGTAAACACTTCGAATCCGGGCCAGGAAGATGCTGATGGAGACGGAATCGGCGATGCCTGTGAGGCCGACTCGAACGGGAGGATTAGGGTGATCCTCGACACGGACGCCAACAACGAGTTGGACGACCAGCACGCCCTCGCATACCTTCTTTTCAACGGCGACGTCTTTGCCACCGACGGGGTCACCGTCAACTCCACCTCCAACGGAGGCGGAATTGACGGGCAGGTGGCTGAGGCGCAGAGGATTGTTGACCTGTGCTCGCTAAACGGCCAAATCCCCGTGTACAAGGGGGCGGAAGGCAACTTCGATCAGATTAGGGGCCACGTGAACTCGTACGACTTTGACGGCAAGGAGGCCGTGGACTACATCATCTCAAGGGCCAACGAACCGGCGCAGGACAAGCTGGTCCTACTGCCCGTCGGCAAACTCACGAACATCGCGCTCGCGCTCCTCAAGGATCCGTCAATTGCGGACAAGGTGAGGATTGTGTGGCTTGGCTCGAACTACCCGTGGCCAGGCGAGTACAATCAGAACAATGACGTGTCGGCTATGAACTTCATTCTGGATTTCGACGTGCCGTTTGAGATAGTGACTGTCCGATACGGTCGGGATAGCGGGACATCAGCGGTGGCGGTTTCGAAGGACGAGATCAACTCCAACATGCCCGGCAAGGGACCTGAAGTGTCCCCGGTCACGGGCCGCCACGGGGGAGAATTCACCACGTTCGGCGACTACTCGGTGAACCTGTTCCAGAACGTGGGGGACGGTTGGCGCGCCCTCTTCGATTTGGCGGCTGTGGCAATCGTGAAGAACCCCTCCTGGGCCCAGAGTTCGGAGATTCCGGCCCCGATACTGGTGAACGGCAACTGGCAGGAGCGCCCGGATAACCCGCGGGTCATCACTATTTGGGAGTATTTCGACAGGGATGCGATAATCGGCGACTTTTTCGACACGATGGAAAATTACACCCTCGTGAATGAAGCCGACAGCTGTCCCGCTGATGCTAATAAGATTGCGGCAGGTATCTGTGGCTGCGGCATCTCCGATATCGACAGTGACGGAGACGGTACGGCCGACTGTAATGATAACTGTCAGTCTGACATAAACAAGATCGATCCCGGCATCTGCGGCTGCGGAATCCCGGATGTCGACAGTGACGGTGACGGTACGCCGGATTGTAATGATCCCGGTTCTTCGGGCGGGGTAGTATGGGACGAATCCAATATCCCGCAAGCCCAGAACGTTATGATGTATAAATTCCAGAACAGTACCAACGGTGCTTTTTCGGACAGCGAGATATACTGGAGCTTTAATGGCCAGACAAAATCTATTGCTGAGCAGCCGATGATAGATATGCCGGCTAATTCAGCAGGCCGGGTCTATATTCACCTGGGCTCACCTGATAGTCAATATGTTGATTTTATCGAACATACTATATCAAGTACTACCTGGTATGGCAATACCACCCGGGTCGACTGGTTTGGATTCCCCATCGCCTTAAAACTGGTCGCCCATGACGGCTACGAGGAAGAGCTGGGAGAAGATGACTGGGCCTTTAGGGTTAGCCGTGAGACCTTTATGCAGGCCTTTAAAGATGAAACACCGCCCGAATTTGATCATCTCGCCGATGTGCAGGCGCCTTACAGAATAGTATGCCCCGGCACCGGTGAATTCAGGCCCGGCGGTCTCTATGAAGATTATTACACCAGTTATGTAGACCAGGTCTGGGCCATACATGGATTTAATATAGCAAAACCGAATACGGAGCAGGTATTTCGCGGTTCCGGTTCAATGGCATCGAAACCGCATATTACGGCCGCATTGAACAGGCATACGGCCCACCTTCCCCAGTCGCAATGGGAAAATGATTCATCATTTTACCAGGCCGCACCGGCAAATTATTATGCGCGATTTCTTCATAATCATAGCCGTCAGAAAAAAGCCTATGGATTTTCCTATGATGATGTTGGCGGATATGCGGCCTATACTGCCCGTAGTAATCCGAAATATTTGATCGTAGCAATTGGCTGGGGTGGTAACAGCACAGCTCCGCCACCAGATGGAACACCAGACCCGGATCCAACACCGGATCCGGCTCCTGATCCAACACCTGGAGATGCCTATATAATTGAGGCTGAAAATTATATTCTTGCCAGCGGTGTACAGAAAGAGGAATGCGATGAAGGCGGAGAAAATTTAGGCTGGATAGATACAGGTGACTGGATGGATTATGGAAATTATAACTTTTCAGAAAGCGGAGAATACACTATTTACTACCGCGTTGCAAGTGAATCTCCTGGAGGCGAATTCTCTTTGTTATTGAATAATGGGGCCACTTCACTTGGAACGGTAACTTTTCCGGCAACGGGCGCCTGGCAGAACTGGACGACGGTCTCTCATACGGTAACTATTGATGCTGGAACACACAAATTGAGAATATACGCGGAAGATAGTGGGTGGAATATCAATAAATTTGGGATTTCCGGACCCGGAACCATAACACTCTCTTCTCCGGACCCTGGGTCAGATGGCGATTTTAATCTCGTAGAGGTCTGGTTGACCAGGACCTCTGACTCCACCCTGTTCGAACAGCAAGACTCTCTCACTGTTTCCAGCGAAGCCATTAACAGTAACGCCACTATCACTGTCGATGACAGGCAAATCTATCAGACCATTGACGGCTTTGGTTACACTCTCACAGGCGGCAGCGCCATTGTGATAAATAACATGGGAGACACAGCGCGCAGTGCTTTGCTTCAGGAACTGTTTGGGGTCCAGGGTACGCAGATCGGTGTCAGCTACTTGCGACTCAGCATCGGTGCTTCTGATCTCAGTGACCACGTGTTTTCTTACTGTGATTTGCCCAGCGGTGTAACCGACCCGCTGCTGCATAACTTCAGCCTGGCCCCTGACCAACTGGACCTCATCCCGGTGCTTAAGGAAATCCTGGCCATCAATCCCAATCTATTACTGATGGGCAGTCCCTGGTCAGCGCCCACCTGGATGAAATCAAACAACAGTTCTGTAGGCGGTTCTTTATTGCCTGAATACTATGATGCGTACGCAAGGTACCTGGTCAAATACATTCAGGAGATGGCCGGCGAGGGGATTACCATTGATGCCATCACGGTGCAAAACGAACCTCTGCACGGAGGGAACAATCCCAGCATGGTGATGACCTGGCAAGAGCAGGCCAATTTTGTCAAGCATAACCTGGGCCCAGCCTTCCGGGATGCGGGACTGGAGACCAAAATCGTGATTTGGGATCACAACGCAGATGTTACAGATTATCCCATCCAGATCCTGAACGATGATGAGGCCAGGAGCTACATTGATGGATCGGCTTTTCACTTGTATGGCGGCTCCATCAATGATTTGGCAGCCGTGCAGGAGGCACATCCAGATAAGAATCTCTATTTCACGGAACAGTACACCCGTGCCGGATCGGATTTCTCTGGTGACATTGCCTATCATATCAAGAACATAATTATCGGGTCCACACGGAATTGGTGCCGCGTTGCACTGGAATGGAACCTGGCTGCGGATCCCCGGGAGGACCCGCATACTGACGGCGGCTGTAGTGTCTGTTTGGGTGCCGTGACCATTGACGGCAATAATGTGACGCGGAACCCGGCGTACTATAATGTGGCGCACGTGTCCAAGTTTGTCCGACCTGGATCGGTCAGGATTCATTCTAATATCCCCGGGAACCTGGATAATGTTGCTTTTAAGACACCTGCGGGCAACATTGTCGTTCTTGTGCAAAACAACAATTCGGGCACAGAGACCTTCAACATCGCCTACCAGGACAAAGTGGTTATGGCAACCCTCAATGGTCATTCTGTGGCAACCTACGTTTTCCGCTCAGATCAGACAACCAATCCAACTGATCCCCCAACTGATCCGGATCCAACCCAGGTGGTCACTACCATAGAGGCTGAAGATTATACTTCTATGAGTGGCATACAAACAGAATTTTGCTCTGAAGGGGGACTAAATGTAGGTTGGACTGATACAGGCGACTGGATGGTTTATGCTGATTACAATTTTCCTGAAAGCGGTAATTACACCTTTTCCTACCGTGTGGCCAGTTTGGACGGCGGCCAGTTATCACTGAATTTGGATAATACGATTCAACTTGGATCTGTAAATATTCCTGCAACCGGTGACTGGCAGAATTGGACCACAGTCTCTCATACGGTCTATATTGATGCCGGAACATACAAAATTGGAATTAATGTAGAAGACGGTGGATGGAATATTAACACATTTGAGATAGCCGGCAGCGGTACCATAGCACCTGCTGATCCGGATCCGACCCCGGATCCCGCTGGATGGACCCTGGTTTGGAGTGATGAATTTAATTATACCGGCTTACCTGATGCCGGCAAATGGGGTTATGACGTTGGTGGCAGCGGTTGGGGAAATAATGAATGGCAATATTATACCGAAAACAGGGCCGACAATGCCCGTGTAGAAAATGGCCGCTTGATCATTACAGCAATTAAGGAAAATTACGGCGGCAAGGGATATACTTCCGCCCGGATGGTATCAAGAAACAAGGGTGACTGGCTGTATGGAAAAATAGAAGTAAAAGCCAAGTTGCCCAGCGGAAGAGGAACCTGGCCCGCGATCTGGATGCTTCCAACGGATTGGGAATATGGCGGTTGGCCCGATAGCGGAGAAATTGATATCATGGAGCATGTGGGTTACGACCAGGGCCGAGTCCATGGAACCGTCCATACCGGTGCCTATAATCATATGCGTGGAACACAAGTGGGCAATAATCTTAATTCTGACACTGTTTCTGATAGCTTTCATACTTATGGTATTGAATGGTACCCGGACAGGATCGACTTTTTTATGGATGGCCAGAAGTACTTCACCTTCAACAATGAATATCGAACTTCTGCCGAATGGCCCTTTGATAAGCGGTTTCATCTCATAATGAATATTGCCGTTGGCGGGAACTGGGGCGGTGCCCAGGGCGTCGATGCTAATATTTGGCCTCAAACATTAGAAGTTGACTATGTACGAATGTATGAGGCTGATACAAATTGTGATACCGACAGTGATGCCGACGGTACGGCCGATTGCAACGATAATTGTCCTTCGGACAGTGACAAGATTGAGCCAGGTACCTGCGGCTGCGGAATCTCTGAGATCGACAGTGATGGAGATGGTACGGCAGACTGTATTGACTACTGTCCTTCGGACAGTGACAAGATTGAGCCGGGCACCTGCGGAATCACTGACGCCGATGGTGACGGTGTGCCGGACGATCAGGATGACTTCCCGTATAATGCGGAAGAATATGTGGACACGGACGGAGACGGTGAGGGCAACAACGCAGATACGGACGACGATAATGACGGTATGCCCGATGACTGGGAACTGACCTACGGTTTGAATCCGCTTGAAGATGATGCCGGCCGTGATCCGGATGGAGATGATTTCAGCAATATCATTGAGTTCAATTTAGGAACCGATCCAAATCATACTGAAGGTAATTTTAAACCGGATACCCCCGCTTTGCTGATGCCTGAAAATGGTGCGACGGTCAGCTTGACGCCGCAGTTTGAAACCGGGGATTTCAGTGACCCCAACGTCAACGACGATCACAGGCGCACCCAATGGATAGTTATCCGGGTCTTTGACGGCGTCTGTGTTTTCGACGTCACCTCGAATTCCTCACTGACGTTGCTGACCTTGCCCAAGCATATCCTGGAAGAAGATACCGAGTACATTTGGAAGGCCAGATTTATCGATAACCACAACATGCCGTCCGAATGGTCTGAGGAAAGAGAATTCATTTCAGGTTTGGCCGATCATGATACGGACCAAAACGGGGTTCCGGATGATCAAGAAGTATCAGACACGCTGGATCTGGATGCTGACGGAACCGTTGATCTTGACCAGACCGACATTAAATGTGTCAGCATGCCGGACGGAGATGAACAAGTCCAGATTTGCATCAGTGTCAAAGATGCTCAAAATGTTGAATCCATCGTTTCTTTCGAAGTGCAGGAGACCGGTGATTTTGAATTGAATTCCGCGACAAACGGCAAACCCAACTATTTCGAATTTGGATTACTTGACTTTAAACTATTGGTTTCAAATCCCGGTGATGAGACCACTTTGACCATCTATCTATCCCGGCCGGCCTATGAAGGAGGCAGTTGCTTTAAATACGATCCGGTCAATGAAATCTGGCTGGACTATTCCGGCTACACGGAATTTAGTGACAGCCGCCGGGAGATTTTCCTGACCCTGAGAGACGGTGGTTTTGGTGATGCGGACGGTATCGAAAATGGTATCATTGTCGATCCGCTGGCATTCGGCTCGGAAACCGATCCGAGCGGCGGTTCTAGCAGCTCGCCCATTAAACAACTGATTGACGGGATAGTGCCGGATGATCTCAGCTGTTTTATTACCACCGCTGCAGCCGGTTTAAACGACCGCAGACCACGGAGCCTGTGGCACGAAATCCGGGGCCGTGAGCTGTGGCTGCTATGTATTATCATGCTGCTGGGTTGTGTTGCGAAAGCTGTTTTCCCAGGGGGCAATCGAAACAGGAATTTATGTTAACGTGTGAAATGGCCCGCCGGCCGGCGTTTGAAGCTCTTCTGCCGGCGGGCTGGCCAGGCAGACCGGAGGTCGCTGAAGTTATCCGCCCGCGGCTTTTCTTTAAACCGCCTTTTTTGGTGTCAAAAACATCACTTTAAGCCTAAAAAACGAGGCTATTTTTAGCATAAATCTCTAATTGTCAGGCGTTCACCGTGGTCCGACCCCAGTTCAGGCGTTGACCCCAGTTCAGGCGTGGACGCAATCAGTGCCCAGGAAGCCGATATGCTTCACGCATCCGATGAGATGCATACTAGATATTATACCTCCAGGTATCGCATGCGGTCCGGTTGAGCATGACGGAACCGGTTGTCATATAATTGACGTTATCCCTCGAATTACCGACCTCCACATTTTTATTCTCCTATAATCAACTGTAAATATTGAAATAATTTTAAAGTACAAATGGTTCATTTATTGCACCCAGGTTTTTTAATCAACAAATCCGCTTAAATGAGCATACCTCGTTTATTAAGTTCTCATGAAAAAGAAAAAAGAAAAACGTGCTCAAAAAAGTGATCCCCCGCAACCTGTACCTGCCGGGTCGACCCTGGCCGACTCGATAAGCGACGCCTTCGAGCGACTGGATGCAGGGCTTTCGCCGGTTCTTAAAAAAATCCTGATCAGCATCATGCTGGTGCTGCTTATCGGCGGGGTGGTGTCCAACAAATTATATCTTCTCAATAAGCTGCCGCATTTTGACCCCAAAAATGGACACGGTTTCTTCTGGACTGAATCCGCATTTCATTACCGACATTTTTTGATGATCGCGCAAGGCGAGGCGATCCCCGCAGTGGATTACGGCATCCAATATCCGGAAGGGCTGGATACCTTGCGGTACATTACGCCCGTCATGGAGTACGCGGCCGGTATCATCTATCGCCTGGGTTTTTCAAATATGCCGCCCCATCTTTTTGTGGTGTATTTTAACATATTTTTTTCCACCCTTTCGGTTCTGGCCATATTTTTGGCCGGCAAAGCGGCCTGGCGTTCGAATACCATCGCTTTTCTGGTTGCCGTCATCTATGGATTCGCGCTGGCAAGTCTGGCAAGATCGGCCGCCGGTGGTTTCATCCGGGAGGACTTTGCGCTGCCGTTTATTTTCTTCAGTTTTGCCTGCTTCCTTGACTGTTTGCAAAAAGACCGGCCGCTTGTCTCGGCCTTGGGATCCATGCTGTTTGTCATTGCCCTGTCTGCCTGGCATGTCACCCAGCTTTATCTTTCTCTTTTTGCAGCGGCGCTTACAGTCATCTATCTATTTGGGCCGACAAAGGATCTGCCGCGCAGGAGTATCCTGGTATTTGTCGGATTCATGCTTGCGGCGTCACTTCTGATACCGGTTTTGCGAGCCAAATTTTTTGTCGTCTCGCCGGCGTTAATGTCGCTCTATGCCCTGGTGGCATTGTTTTTGCGTTTTCCCGCAGACAGCTTACCTACCCGTAACAAAGCGGTTGCCGGACTGGTGATCCTGGTATTTTTGATCGGCTCTCTGGTAATTCAACACTATCTGGGAACCTATTCCCATGTGTATGCCCTGGTTTTTAACAAATTAAAATTTTTGGGTGTCATGCCGCAGGACTCCGGCAGGTTGCCCTTCGAGGCAAAGGCCATGTGGACATCGGCTTTTGTCAGCCCGAAGTTGATCGAATTGCCCATCATGCTCGCATCCAGCGTAATCTTTGGGCCGATCGGCGCCGGTATCATTTTTTTTCGATGGTTTAAGAAACAAGCCGGCAACGCCGAACTGATGATCACACTTTTAGCCGGGTGGCTGTCTATCTTATTTCTCATGATCCACCGCATGAGCGTATTTGCGGTCTTCTTCCTGGCCCTATCCGTGGGGGCCTTAACCTGTGTCAAAAAAAAGCAGTTAAAGTACACGCTATATGCCGGCTTGGGTGCATTCCTGTTAGCTCAAATTTATTGGCAGCCCATGCTAAGGGCGCATGCCTTTAGACCTTCGCAAAATGATCTCAATAATTTATTGTCTTTTATCGAAGAACAGACCGCAGCAGACGAGGCCGTTCTGACCGCCTTCGAATTGGGCCCGTCAGTGGCAGCCTACACCGGGCGTCCTGTGATCCTTCATTCGAAATTCGAGTCAAAGCTTTTGCGGGAAAAAGTCAAACAGGTTTACACGACGTTCTATCAAAGTGAACAGCAATTCTTCGAGCTTTGCCGCCGTTTTAAAGCCGGCCTCTTTGCCTATCAGGTCAACATGGTTCTGAACGGCGCGCCCGGCAGCCTCCGGTATCTCACGAACGCCATTCCGCTTAAAACCGGCAGTGCCGCGTTTAAGTTTCATTTTTTTCCGGATCGACTGAACCACTTCAACCTGATATACCAGAATTCAAGTTACCGCCTGTATCGTATTGCCGCACCGACACCATCGGCGGTGTCCTCCCTGCAATACGAACCCGTTTACGATTTTACGATTTATTCAGCCGAAGAGAGCCCGGACAATTTCATCGATGAGGAGCTGATAAAAAAAGGACTGGAAAACCTTCGTTACCCTGAAATGCATTTGAAGATCGGTGATCGTTTATTTGCATCCGAAGACTACCCGACCGCCGCCGGTCGGTATCAAGTAGCATTGAGGCTGAATCCCGGCAACAAGCGGGCAGCGTGGTCCCTTGCCAGAGCGCTGATCCTCGCAGGCGAGGCGGAAAAATCAAAAGATGTCCTCCAATTAGCGGTGGCCCTAGATCCGGATTATGATGTTGCCGCTATCGATATTTCCGAGGCGAATGCATTGATGCTTCTGGGCCGTGAAGCACTCAATAGGAAACAATTTGGCAAGGCTGAGATTCTGTTTCAACGCGCCCTCGAGGATCAACCGGACGCCGAGGCCGCATATTTCGGACTCGGCTCGGCCCTGCGGGCCGGCAATAAGCTGGCTGCGGCCGTATCGGCCTATAAAAGCGTC